>CEVA01122611.1_pt1 | contig 11028 bp, 5 predicted proteins | sample 361521 | NCBI WGS metagenome assembly CEVA01 (sample SAMEA2622823, study PRJEB7988) | marine metagenome | isolation source: saline water (ENVO:00002010), including | reverse complement strand
GCTTCATACAAATTTTCGAGAATTTCCACGATTTCAGAGATCGCATCACGGTCCATCTCGAGGTTGGCCACGACGAGTCGCTTGTATGCATAAAGGTAGATCTGCTGGAGGGAGTGTGCGATTTCACCAGCACCGTGGTCCAGTACCATATTCAACTCCATCAGAATGTCTTGGGCTTTAATGATCGCGTCGCCCTTCCCGCCGAAGTCTTTCCGATCCATCAGGTCGAGAGACTTCTTCAGCGATTTAATGGCGCCCTGGTAGAGCAGCAGGATCAACTTGCCCGGCGAAGCCGTGTTGATCTGCACCTGTTTATACTGACCGTAACCGTTGGGACGATTCATAATTCCTCTAAAGCAAAGGGGTGGTATCTATGGGATGGTCTTTATCTACCCGGCTGAGGATGTCCCTGCGAGGCCCGCCAGCTGCGCACCGAGAAATGAGCCCAGAGAATTGAGCTGCGCAACGGAGGTTTCCATAGCCGTGAATTGACGCTGCAAAGTGGAGCGTTTGAGCTCCAGGCGCTCTTCCAGCGCCAGAATCTGTGCGTTATTCGCCTCGATCGTGTCTTCAATGGCCTGCTGACGCGTCGCCACAAGCCCCGAAAACGGATCGGTGATCGTTCCCAGTGTACGTCTCAGCTGGTCGGCAACGCCCTGGATAATCTTGATCGAGCCCTGACTCTGGCCCTGAGCGATCAACTGCGCCGGCGTAATCGTCGCCCGGATCGCCAGACTATCGGTCGTGGCGTTCCCTACGTTGCCCGTCAGCACTCGCCCGGTTCCTGTAGCTGCCTCGCCGTTCAGAGTACCTGCCACATCGACACCCCGGAAATCACCATCCGTGATCCCGGTCTCGTTGACAGTCTGACTGATCGTGAAGCCGGCGGAGTTCCCATAGGCCTCCGACGTCAGACGCAGCGCGCCTCCATCGTTCGACGCCGTGATGGCCATCGCAAACCGGCCTTCCTCCGTCTGTTCGAACTGCCCAAAGTCGAGGCTGCCGCCTCCTTCGTTACGTTCAATCAACACGACGTTGAGCTGGCTGTTCCCGATCTGGCTGTCTATCACCACGATCTGGCCGTTGGCATCGACCGAGGCCGACACGGATCCGCCGAAGACGCCTCGAATATCGGAAAGCAAATCGCCGATCGTCTGGGTCGTGGGATCGGAGATCGTAAACGTGCCCGTCACGGTTTCGTTGGAATGCGTCGCGCCCTGGATGTCGATCGTGTCTCCCTCGACGACACCGGCTCCGAAAACCGAATCGAAAGTCGTGCTCGCGTTAATCGGCGAAGCTCCGTCGGTCGTGTTCACGATCGAGCCGGTCTTGACCTCGGCCACGTTCGACGATATCACCGTGTTTAGTTTATCAACCACGCTGTCTGTGTCATCCCCGATGGCCAGATCGATGGAATCCGACTTGCCCGAGAGGAGGTCGGTGATCGTAATCGTCGTCGCATTGGCCAAACCAGCGGAGATGTCGACGGATCCCGTTACATCGGCCTGCTCCGCGGCCGTCGTGATCTCAACATCGTACGTCCCTGCAGCCGTTTCGTCGGTCTGGAAAACGAACTCGATGTCGCTGTCCGTAGACGTCCCGCTCGCCGTCAGCACATTCCTGAGACTCGTCAGGTCTCCGGCGAGGACCTCATCCAGGCGTGCTCCGTCGATTTCGAGCAACCCTTCGCGGTTGAACCCCACCCCGAAGAGGGTTAGGCTGTTGGAATCGCTGTCCAGGCCCGTCACTGGGTTGAAGACCGTCTGTCGAAGCTGTGACTGGAGCGCCAGAACGGTCGCGTCACCCGACAGGGGACCCGACGTCTGCAGCTCTTCGTTGAACACGAACTGTTCGCTCACAAAGGAGGCGGCCGTGTTGTAGTTGTCCACAAGGGTCTGGATCGAAGACCGAATGGCCGAGGTGTCGCGCGTCACGTCGATCGACACGACCGAACCCGCCTGTACGCCGTTCAGACTCAGTGACATGCCCTCGATCGCATCCGTCACCGAGTTTGTCGTCCGGGTCAGCGTCACACCATTCACGCGGAAGGTGGCATCCTGGCCGGCCACGACTTCGCGTGAATGGGCATTCTGACCCTCGGTCGACGCCGAGAAGGATCCGAAGTTGAGCGATCCTCCGCCCTCGTTGTTCGCATTCAGGTTGATCGTCAGCTGGGATGCTCCGGGCGTGTCGTCCGTCACCTGAATCCGACCGTTCACGTCGATCGCGGCAGTCACACTGTTCCCGAAAACCGATTCGATCTCATTTAACAGGTCAGAGACCTGGTCCGTGTTCACGTCGGTCACCGTAAATGATCCGGAAACGGCATTGCCGGCTCCGTCTGTGCCCGAAATGGAGATCGTGTCCTCATTCGTCACACCCGCCCCGAACAGATCTGCGAATGCGTCGTTCGCGTCGATCGGGTCCGACCCGTTGGTCGTGTTCGCAACCGACGCGGTCTGGACTTCGGCTACCGCAGCAGAGACGTCTGAAGCTCCCTGGAGAATACCGATCGCCTCCAAGACATTATTGCTGTCGAGAAAGGTGGTCGTTCCGTCGACCTGAAGCCTGAAAACGTTCGACCCGTTTTCGTCCTCTTCGGTCACGATACTCGTCTTCACCCCGGCTGGACCCGCCGTATCGATGGCCGTCTTGATGTCGGACAGCGACATCGTCACCAGATCGATCGTGACTGACTGGTTACCGACCGTCACGCTTCCACTCGGGCTCGACGCCAGCCCCAGGAGCGTGCCGACCGCCGTCGTGGCACTCGTCAGCTGGTCGCTCTGCGCGCCAGCCGTTACCGGGTTCGCGATCGAGCTACCAGAACTCGTAAAACCGAGGGATTGAAGCACGTCGGTCGAGCTGGCATCGCGAAGGTCGAACCCCTCGGAACCCGCCGTGTTGCTCGTAATCAGAAGTCGATTGTCAGTTTCGCTGACCTGCAGCAGTTGTGCCTGAACCCCGGCATTGGCCGCATTGATCGCGCCCTGAATGTCGACGAGGTTGTCACTGGCGGCGATCGTGATGGCCTTGCCGTTAATCACGATCTCGCCGCTCAGACCGAGGGCTTCCGAATCAGAGGAGAAAGACTGGGAGGACCGGCTCTGGGCCTGCGCGAGGGAAAGCACCTCGACGGTGACGGAACCGGGTGTGGCCGACCCCGTGACCGTGGCCGAAACCAGATCGGTGTCGCTTGAAGCCGCGCTGAACACGTCGAAGGCCGACCCGTCGGCGAGGGTCTCGGCGCTCGTCTTGACCGCCAGCAGATCGGTGTTGATCTGCTGAAGAATCTCGAGCTTGAATTCTTCTTCGGCGTTCTGATTCTCGATGATGGTTACCGGACGTCGGTCGATCGCGATCAGCTGCTCGATGATCTGCGCCGAATCGATGCCCGATGACAAGCCCGAGAAACTGATTCCGCCACTCATACGGCCTCCATCTCGCAAGCGGTGTCGTTATTTCCCCGTGACGCTGGTCACCCACGCTGAATTACCGGTAACACAGCATCTTTCTACTCATCGGCAAGGTTGAGCGGAACTTGACCGCCCAGTACAGCAAAGCGCGGACTCCCCCCGCTTCCGCGTTCAGAAGGTGTCCGCTGCCTCCGTGCAGCAAAGAAAAACAACGAGAGGAGGGGCATCCTGCCCGACATCCTCTCTTGTTTTGAGTCAGGCCCGATCGTTCACAAACAGGCCGACAATGTTGTCGATACTTTCCTCGACCTCCAGGACTTGCTCTGCAGGTATCTGACGAACCACCTCTCCCGTCCTGGGATCGGTCACCTCGACGATCAGTTTGCCCGAATCCTCGTGGAATGAAATCGCCAGATCTCTGTTGAGTGCCTGAAGCGCCTTGTTCAGACGGGTGGCCGCCCGTTCAACCTTCGGCGCTTCGACCGGCCTCGACAGCTGTTGTCCCTCGCTTGAACGTGTCTCGCGCTCATCCTGTCGCTCGTAGGCCGGGGCGGAACCGTCAGCACGCTGCGGTCGCAGCGCGACGCTACCTGGTGCTTTAATTGCGGTGTCCATTCCCATTACCTCGCGTTAGAACATTTCGACACTATCGGAGTGTCTCGGTGTTAGACTGGCGGTCGCGACGCTTTCACGCCGCGACCGCCAGGAAAGTTATCGCCCGGTTATTATCCGAGCACTGACAGAGCGTTCTGCGGCAACACGTTCGCCTGAGCCAGAAGGGCCGTGCCCGACTGGATCAGAATCTGCGACCGCGTGAAGGCCGAGACTTCGGCCGCGACATCTGCGTCACGGATCGAAGACTCGGACGCCGTAATGTTCTCGATGGCGTTTTCGTTCGACCGGATGTTGAAAGCCAGTCGGTTCTGGAACGCACCGAGGTCACCACGCTGCTGAGCGACGTTCGTAATCGCCAGATCGATGTTCGAGATCGAAGACTGCGCCGTGGGCGCATCAGCGATCGTCGTGCTTCCGAGGTTCAGGATCGTGCCGGTCGCACGCATATCAGCGATGCTCACCTCGATTCGATGCACAGCACCGTCTCCAGGACCGACCTGGAACTGACCGCCCGCACCGGAGTCGATCTGCAGGATCGTCGTGTTCAAATCGCCGTCACGGTAGCCGTCCGTCGCCGGGTTAATGCCTTCAGCATCCTTCAGACCGCTCAGCGTGAGCTGAACGCCCAGACGGTCGAAGTTGGCGATGATCGAGCTGCCGGTTGCGACCACACCACCCACACCGTCCGCGTCAAGCCCGGGACCGAGGTCGATGGTCTGCGTGGCAACACCGTTGCCGAGCGTGATCTCACGATCGCCGGCCGTATCAGCGAAGATATACGTCCCGTTCGTGGCACCCGAAATCTGCTGGCCGACCACACCCGTCGTCGGCGACGCAAGCGCCGTCGAAACGGTCGGGTCGATACTCACCACGTTCCCAAATCCCGTCAGCAGGACCTGGTTGTTGTAGGACGTCACCGTCCCGATACGATCAATTTCGTTGATCAACTGAACGTACTCCGCGTTCAGTGACTCACGGTTACTGTTGTTGAGCGTCGAAGACGAGGACTGAACGGCCAGTTCGCGCATCCGGATCAGGATCGCATTGACTTCGTTCAGGGCGCCTTCAGCAGTCTGAATCAGGTTCGTCGCCTGTTCGGCGTTTCGAACGGCCTGGCTCAGACCGCCAAGTTCTGCTCGCATACCCTCGGACACGCTCAAACCGGCCGCGTCGTCGGCTGCACGGTTAATTCGCAGACCGGACGAGAGACGCTCGATCCGGGTTGCGAGATCCCGGTTGTTGTTGTTCAGAATCCGTCGAACGTTAATTGACGGAAGGTTCGTGTTGACTCGGAGTGGCATTGCAAAAACCTCCTTGTTTGTCTCAAAAACCTGAGACCGTTACGGCATCCTTGCCGAGGACCGGTCCGTGGGAAACCGGTCAAGATTGGTCAGGGGACTCTACAGCAAAAACACGAAAAAGCCGAAAATCGACCCAAATCCCTAACGAATAGCCTGATTGCTTCACCTCCTTAAACTGGCCAAGTTATGTAGATATTGGTTGTGCCTTTTGTCTATGTATCGACAGACGCAGAAACAACCTTTAACCATTTTGGCCAGTTGGAGGCACAATTCGGCAGGGTTGGCGACTCCGGTTAGAGTCCCCGATGCCTGGAGGATCGCAGCCACCGGTCGAGTTGTCAGAGAGCGTTTTCTTCCCTCTGTGAAAGCTCCTTTTCAAGGCGAGAAAAGTTTCTGGTTAAAAATCGAGGCCAGGTTTCCCACGGACAGGCGTGTTTAGGAGGTTTTCGCAATGCCCACCGGGCCCACTTTCCAGGAACTTCTTTGGTTAACTTAGTATAACTTCATATACCAAGTATCGCCCACTTCAGGCTTTCACTTTAGGCTTTTCTTCAGATATCCGACCAGATCGAGCGAAGATTTCCCGAACGGAACCTGACGAACAGTATCATACCCGCTCAGCAGAATCTCTCAGATCCCGGGCTTGGGCCTGAAAAACGGGAGATCTCGCCCGCGATCGGTCCTGGATGACTGTCTGTGGCTGTTCCGAAGCATCTTCACCTCATTCATTTATAATGCCGACCCCGTGACCTTACTGCAGGAGCGACAATGCCGTCTGCGGCAGCGCATTAGCCTGCGCAAGAACGGCCGTGGCGGCCTGTGTCAGGATCTGGGCTCGGGTAAACTCCGAAACCTCAGAGGCGACATCCGCGTCACGGATCGAGGATTCAGAGGCCTGGATGTTCTCGATCGCGTTGTTGGCAGAAGCGACCGTAAAAGCCAGTCTGTTCTGGATCGCCCCAATATTCGCTCGCTTTGATGCCACTCGCTCGATCGCCAGATCCAGCTGTGACATCGAGCTTCTTGCACTCTCGAGCGTCGCGATCGACGTCACATTCAGGTTGAGTTCGGGCCCGCTGGCTCGCATATCGTCCAGTCCAAATTCGATCCGATCGACGACCTTGTCGTCAGGCCCCACCTGGAAAGATCCCCCCGTACCATTCTCGACCACGATCGTTTGACCATCCAGATCGCCGTCTCGATACCGGCTGTCCAGGTTCAAGATCACGCCGACCCGGTCAAAGTTCGCGACGGCCGTCGTGCCGGTCGCCACGACCCCGCCTACAGCGTCATTGTCCAGGATCGACCCGATGTCGATCGTCTGGGTCGCCACGCCGTTTCCGACCGTAATCTGATTGTCGTTCGCGTTGTTGTCGATGAACACGTAAGTGCTTGCTGTAGCGCCCGAAAGCGTCACCCCTGCGACACCCGTGGTCGCACTGGCGGTTAGGGCCGTCGACTGCGATTCGCTGATCGTATTCCCGAAGCCCGTCAGAAGCACGGTATTGTTGTAGGAAGTCGCGAGAGCCACACGGTCGATTTCGGCCACAAGCTGTGCGAACTCGGCCTGAAGGTTTTCCCGGTTTGTGTTGTTGACCGTCGACGAGGCCGCCTGAACCGCCAATTCCCGCATTCTGACGAGCATCGCCGAGACCTGGTTCAATGCGCCCTCGGCCACCTGGGAAAGGTTGGTGGCCTGTTCGGCATTCCTCACGCCCTGGGTCAGCCCACCGATCTCGGCGCGCATTCCTTCACTGATCGCAAGGCCGGCTGCATCGTCGGCTCCGCGGTTGATCCGCAACCCTGTCGACAGGCGTTCGATACGCGTGGCCAACGTACGGCTGTTCACACCCAGTGCTCGCCTGGCGGTGATCGCCGTGATGTTGTTGTTTACACGAAGCGGCATAAATCTGACTCCTCAGGGGATTCGGGTCTCCCTCCACCCGGAACTCGGGCGTTGCGATCCTTCGCGGGGATACCGATACGCCTAACCCTTTCGCAATGCCTGTGCCACGCATTTCGCTTCGCCCAGATCATACCATAAACGAATTATTATCAATAGTTTATGCGTATTCATCGATTAACACATCCCGACTCACCGGGGGAAGAGATTTCCCAACGAAGAAAAAAAATGCTCCGACGGGAGAATCCCGCCGGAGCATATAACTGCTTGTAGACGTGAGAGTTAGCCCGACATCCCCGCAGATGCGCTTTCGAGTGTCTGCACCTGTCTCGCGCACATTTGGGCGGATTCGGTCGCCCCCATCGCGGAGTAGCTTGCGCCCAGTTTTCGGAACAGCTCGGGCTCGGTTGGAAACGTCTGAATCAAGGACTCATAGACCTCTACCGCGAGCCAGGTCTGACCCGTCACGGTATAGATCTCAGCCAGTTGCAACCCATAATGAACGGCGCTGGGATCAGAAAGGTAGGCAGCCAGGTACGCGAGTCGGGCGCAGGGAACCAGGTTCTTTTCGATCAGCATTCGTCCCGATTCTGCCAGGAGTTGGGCCAGCGTTTCTCTGGTGACCCCTTCCGGAAGGCCGTTGCCCAGCCCCCCATCGTAGACCGAGGCCAGAATCGTAGGCAGAAGCTCAGATGCCACCTCTGTATCCTGCATCCCGCACCGCGCAGCGCAGAGTCCAAGGTCGATGTCCAGCATTCCGGGCCTGATCGCTCTGGACGCATCGAAAGCTTCCGCGGCGTCCTGGAAGCGGCTTTGATCGATCATCAGATGCCCGAGGTTGCTGTGTGCTTCGAAAGCAGCGGCTTCGAACGTTGCCGCTTTCCTGTAGTTCGCCTCTGCTTCATCAGCCAACCCCGCCCGGCGAGCCAGGAAACCCAGGTTCAGATACGGCTCGTGCATTGCTGGATCGAGGTCGCGTGCCCTGTCGAAAGCCGATCGGGCATCCTCATCCCTACCTTCCTCCAGGTAATAGGTTCCTCGATTGAACACGTGTTTGGCGTTGTCCGGATCGATTTCCAGTGCCCGGTCGAGGGCGGCCACCGCGGGCTCTCGTTTCCCCAGTTTTCTCAGGACATTTGAAAGGGCGCCGAGAGCGCCGCTCCGCTTGGGGTTGATTTCTGCGGCCGCCTCGTAGGCGTACACGGCGGCATCCAGACGGTCCAGCGCCTCCAGGATCTGGCCGCGCGAAAACCGGATGGAATACCTGAGCGCAATCGGATCGACCGCAGAGAAAGTCACCTGCTCTTCGAACGTCTCGGCCTTCTCGAGCGTCTCAAGTGCTCGCTCGTGATCTCCCAACCTGGAATAGCACTCACCCAGGGTGAGGTTCGTCATCGCATACTGATCGTCCAGGGTCTGAGCGCGAAGGAGGTGTTCCAGGGCCTTCCGGTTCTCCCCTTTCCGCATCAGACAGCGTCCCAGAAACAGGCGGGCGGTCGTCTCAATGATCAGGTTGTGGTCTTCGTTACACGCACTGTCCTCGATAATCCGCTCGTAGTTCTCGATCGATTTGTCCAAATCGCCCCAGACATAGTAGGTCTGCGCGACGTGGGAGCGCACGATGTAGTCGTCCGGGTGCGTTTCCAGCCATCGTTCCATAATTCCGTGATACTTCTCCTGTTTCGCTCGGACGACTTCCGGGGTCGTATAGCCGGTGTGAATGATCGAAATGTCTGTCGGTTCGCACCGAATCCCCAGCTTTGCGAGCGAAGGAGTCAACTGCTCGTGAACAGGTTGAACGAATTCCACGCCCGGAACGTTTGGAAAGAGTCGAAGCTGAAGGCAGGTCACGGGCTCATATCCCCGATCGTCCAGCACGAAGAAGTAGGCAGTCTCCCCGCCTTTTCCTCGCGCCATCGCCTCACGAATCCGGGGGTGCATCTCCCTGGGCAGGATATCATCCGGGTCCAGCCAGATAATCCAGTCGCCGGTCGCCAGCTTCAATGATTCGTTGCGGGCGGCCGACCAGTTGTCGCACCACTCGAAGTAGCCCAGGGTGGCACCGAAGGACTCGGCGATTTCGACTGTCCGATCGGTCGAACCCGTGTCCACCACCACGATTTCGTCCACCAGACCCTGAACGCTCTCGAGGCACCGCGGGAGACGCTCTTCCTCGTCGCGTGCGATCATACACAGTGTGAGACGTCCGCCATCCTCCATCGCGGCTTTCTCCCCCCTCTTTGCACGCACCCGCTGCAGATTCTGTTCGATCGCCGGAACATCCGGAGCAAGGGCTCGAGCTTGTTCGTAGAGACGCTCCGCGTCGTCGAGTGATCCTTCACGCAAGTAGATCGTGCCCAGGTTGTTCATCGCCTGAAAGCAGGCCCCGTCGATCTCAATGGCCTTTGCGCAGAACCGCTTCGCATCTGCATTCCTGCTCAGCTGCCCCGCGAGGTCACCGGCCACGAGATAGGCAAAGGAGGGCCGCACGTAGGGCCCCGGGTCCGTTCCGGCCTCGAGCAACTCCAGACAACGAGCGATCGCTCCCTCGGCCGATTCCAGCTGGCTGTCGTCTCGAAGTGCGAGCGCGAGCTCGTATTGTGCGGCAACACTGTCGGGCATTTTCAGCGCCTTGTTCCGCGCCGTCATTGCATACTGTGCCGTGGGGCGTTCCTTTTCGACATATCCATAGTGATGCACGGGCACGCCCAGGTCGTCGATTGTTTCTCCCGCCCGTTCGACCGACGCCTCCACCAGTTCGTGCAACGCCCCCTCGAACCGGATTCTGTCGTCATTCTTAAACAAACGCACCTTCGTCGTCGGGAACCACCCTTTGTAATCCTTTTCCTCGTCGTACTCGCCCTGCGACGCAACAAAACCGACCCGATGGGGATCTCGGGCATAGTTCCTCGTCGTCAACCGGTAGCCTCCTACACGATTTCGCCGCATCGCTCCCCGGAGCCGACCCCAGTCACGATCCGCGACCACTTCGTCGCAGTCGAGAACCAGCACCCAATCACGGGTGGCGGTTTGGAGCGAGACGTTCCTGGCCGCCGCGAAATCGTCCACCCATTCGAAGGGGGTCACGATCGCTCCCGCTGCCTCGGCGACCGCCAAGGTGTCGTCCGACGAGCCCGTATCTACGACAACGATCTCGTCAACGTGGGATGCGGCGCTCTGGAGACACTGCTTCAGGAATGGCGCTTCGTCCCTGGCGATCATACAGAGGGAGAGTGTGGGTTCGGGCATGTTTCCTCGAAGTTGGCTACGAAATCTATTTTGGTTGTCTATTTTGTTATGGCCGCCATCAGAGTCACATCGATAAACCGGTCTCCCTGGAGAAGGGCATCACGCAACACACCCTCGTGCTCGAAACCACACTTCTCGAGACACCGGATCATCTGAGGATTTTTGGAGAAAGGCGTCGAGATCACCTTGTGCATCCCCACACCGAATGCGTGGTCCCGCATCAAAGAGATCGCTTCGCCCCCCAGACCCCGGCCCCTGGCGTCTTCGGGTCCCAGTGTGATATGGAGGTCGCAGCCTCGGTGAATCGGGTCCAGGTTTCTGAGGATTCCAATCCCGATCGGACGTTCCTCCCGATCGCTGATCCCGAAAACGACAGACCGATCGTGATGCAGATCGGTCTCTATGGTTTGACGGAACTGTTCCTCTGTCAGCTCGGAAGGATCGTCGGAGGTAAGTTCAATCACGACGGGGTCGTTGTACCACGCCAACCCGAGAGACCAGAAGGGCCCATCGAATGGCCCGAGGCGAACGAGATCTCCTTCGA
>CEVA01514432.1_pt1 | contig 11043 bp, 4 predicted proteins | sample 361521 | NCBI WGS metagenome assembly CEVA01 (sample SAMEA2622823, study PRJEB7988) | marine metagenome | isolation source: saline water (ENVO:00002010), including | reverse complement strand
ACCTGTAGGTATTACAGTACCAGATGTATTAACACTTGATGTACTATCTTTGGGAAAATCTAAAAGTTTTGGTGTTGTTATCTTTGTTATTGACATATTACTTATAAATTAACATTGTACTTCATTATATAAATCAAGGACTTCATTAGCCGTTAGTGTTGAAGTAAATAATCTAAATTGATCTATTAATCCAGGGAAATAACAACAAGAAGTATAAGCTCCTGGTCTTCCAATAACTTGTTGTTGTGCTCCAGCAGTTCCAAATGATACTGTTGAAGTGTATGATAAAGTAGATACACCATCTACATATAAAACAACTGCTGTTCCGTTAAAAGTAATTGCTATATGATACCATGTATTATATGCAGGAATCCACCCTGTATCTTTTGCATCACTTGAACTACCATCACTAATATCTATATAAAGTTTATTACTATAAGCACCAGCAATTCTAAGAGCTAATCTTAAATTGCCTGCACCACTGTCCATATCACTTAACATATAAACATCAGTTGCTCCTGGAGCAGTGGTTAAATTCATCCAAAAAGATACACTCATTGTGGAATCGGTAGGAAAAATGTATCCAGTGTCTACATAACCACTAGTAGTATCTATAGCCTTACCAAATTTACCTGTAGTATATGAAAGACTACCTCCGGCAGTTCCATTATATGTACCACAAGTATCTGTTACATTATCATTAAATCTATATAATAAAACACTATCAGCTTGTGTAGGATAATCACATAAATCAGTTGTACAATAAGAAAAATCTTTCCATCCACCTGAATTAAAATGTTCCATTTTATTTAAAGTACTGTTATATCTTAACATACCAACTTCTGCTCCTGGAGGTGAATCATTTTTAAATGTTATCTCACCACTACCTTCTTTAAATACTAAAGTATCAGTTCCACTTGTGGGTGTATCAGGGAAGTATGTTTGTATATCATTTTCTTTTTGCCAAAGATCATAGATTTGTTGAGGGGTTAAAACACTTCCATATATTCTTACTTGATCAACTATCCCTGGAGCATAAGTTGAAGTACCCGAAAAATGGCAAATACCAAAAGAACTATAAGTAAGACTAGCAGCAGTAACAGTAGGAGTAATATTAGTTTCTAAAATACCATTTATATAAAATTTCATGGAATTTGTACTTGTTGATCCATCCCACGTTAAAGCAAGATGATACCATTCACTTGTACTAACTGGAGTATACCCTGTACCAACACCTTGAAAACTACCTCCGTCTACTACTCCTGCCCAAAAGTTTCCATTATAATAATGTATATCAAGTCCATAAGCACTACCACCAACTCCAACTCCAATAATATAAAATTCAGCTGTGGCTGTACCATTTCCATTATACCATAATGACATAGTTGCTGCGGGCGTAGGAATTACAGCAGATGAACTTGTAGCTCCTTGAGAAGTTCCATTAAACTGTATTGCTGTACCAAATTTACCTGTAACATAAGAAGGACTTCCCGTTAATGCTAAGTCATAGGTACTACAAGTATCAGTTGCATCACCTTGAAATTCATATAAAGCTGTACCAGTAGTTCCGCTTGGGTAACTACATGTAGTAGTTGTTAAATCAGATGATGTTTTAAGTGGTGGTAAACTTCCAGGTTTAGAATTATTATAAATATCTTGAACATCGGTAATTGATAATTCACTTCCATAAAATCTTACTTGTTCAATTTCTCCATTCCAATAAGATGATAAAGTTCCAGATGTATTTTCTCTTCCCCCAATAGTAAAGAGGTTAGGATTATATGTAATTGCAGTTCCATATGTGTAACCAGATCCTTCTAATACTCCATTAATATATCCTTTTACTGTAGGCGCATTAATATCATTTACAGTTATTGCAATATGAAACCACTCTCCAGTGTTTATGGGAGTTGTAGGTAAATTAGGCCAATAATCTTCTGTACTACCATTACCCCATTGTGCATATAAACTATTTGAAGTACCACTTATCCACATAGTTAATCCGTAAACTACTGATGGTGTTGCACCCATTGCTACTGCTATATTCCATGCTCCAGATGCTGTTGTTTTAACCCAAGCTGATATAGTAAAACTTTCTGATTGTGCGGGTTGGGTTGCTTGAATTATACTACTACTCCCATTAAAAGATGCTGCTTGATTAAATTTACCTGTTACATAAGTAACATCTGTTGCTGTTCCGTCATAATTCCCACCAACATCTTTAACATCTAAATTCAAAGGCCAATATGCTGCCCCAAATTTATCTGCAGGCCAATTAATTGTATAAGTATCTTCACTGTTTAAAGTATAACCAGTTACTATAGTATTATCGTATTTTAACACAGCAACACCAGATCCACCTGTACCACCTAAAGCTTGAATAGCTGGTGTAGCATTACCACCACCACCACCACCACCTGTGTTTGTAGTGCCTGAAATTCCATTTCCATTATTAGTACCATCAGTTCCACCGTTACCACCTCCGCCAAGACCACCAGCACCACCTGTTCCAGTAGCTTGATAATCAGAAGCACCACCGCCACCACCTGAAATCATTACTTGTGTAGTATTACTTGTATCACCTATTTGTGCTAAATTTGCATTAACTACCGATATAAAACCAGTTTGATCCACTCCTATACCTCCAGCACCACCAACGCTACTTGTAGATGGAATTGAACCTACAGCTCCACCTCCGCCTCCACCTGAAGCTGATCCATTTACTGGAGAGGCAACACCTCCTCCAGCATTGCCTTGTCCAGATACACTTGAACCGGGTTGAGATGCTGTTCCGCTTAGATTTCCACCAGCTCCCCCACCAGATGCTCCATCAACCGCATCAATACTTTCTGCGCCACCACCGCCTCCACCAATAGCTCTAATTCCATTAAACCCAGAATCATCTCCATTAAAACCAGCTGCGGTACGTACATTATTACCATCACCACCTTCACCTATAGTTATAACTGTTGGTATTCCATGATAAACAGTTGTAGATCCAGTAAGATAACCACCAGCGCCACCACCACCGCCACCCCAACTATTTGCAATACCACCACCAGCGCCACCACCTCCTCCAACTATTAAGTAGTCAATAGATGAAGAACTAGTTGGTTGCTGAGCTGTTGTACCAACACATCCTTTTAAAGCATTAGTAGAACCTGATTGATTTAAATCGGCAAGATCGTTAATTATCTTTGTTAAAGCCATATTTTATTGTTTAAGATGCGAAACACATGAAAATATATTTTTCTCCTTGGATATTCCAGCCAGTATCTGCATTAGTTATTTGAAAACCATCATTGTAAAAATTAATATTATAACTAGCACTAGTATATGCTGGATCAGATGATTGCGCTTGTAAAACACTATCGCGAGGATTAGTGGTATTTCTCTTGTTATCTGTTATATTCCAAGCTCTAGTACTATCTGCACATTTAACCATTATCCACGCGGGTTCAAAACCTGTGTAAATTATAGGGGTATCAGTAGCGCTACCTGTTCCAGTATATTTTCCTATTAAAGAATAACCTGGAATAGAAGTCCAACAATACATTATTAAATTTTGTGATGATGTACCTGCAAATGTTGCGGGTCTTAAACCCATTACACTAGAGGTAGGTCCTGCACCCCAAGAATCTGATCCAGCTGTAATCACAGCGTCAGTTGTATTTAATTTTAAATATTGATTATTACCCGTAACCCCTTCTACATATGTATACCAAGCATCAGTTGCATCTATATTTTTTAAAATCACGAGTTCTGGAGATTTCCCAAGACCATGACCAACAGATTCAGAACTTGAAGATATAGAACCTGTCCATTTTATTATAGACAAACCCGCATCTGCGTTTGCACTTACCATACAATCAGTACCATTTATTGAACCATCATTATTTTGTACTGCAGCACCTCCAGCTTTCCAACTCCATGATACATATTGTCCATTACCATAAGCACTTCCAGGAGATCCATTTACACTATAAGCCCCTCCAAGTGAACCACCAATACCAGTATCTAAAACTGAAAATCCATTTGTTATAGCTCCTATCCCTGCATCACTGGCTAATCCAGATCCACTTGAAGGAGATGTTGAGTTAGTGTACATGTAATTGTAATTACCTCTTATAACATCATAAACCACTGTGCCAGTACCAGCTGCAGTACCATTACCTAAAACTTTAACCCATGTTAAATCTGTAGTAAATCCTAAATCTATATCTTGCTGTGGACCAGTTCCGGGATATGGAACTGTACTATTACCAGTATATAAAACAGTCTTAAAATTATTAGATGGTACAACACCTACATCTTGCCCTGTTTGTTGTAAAGCTCTCCAACCTTTAGCACCGGTATATATTTCCATTTTACCCGTTGTAGTATTTTCTCTTGTTGTACCTATAGTTGGAGCGGTTCCTGAAAAAGTAACTGTTTGTAAAGCATCTGTGGTAGCAGTAACAACCCATACATTATAACCAGTTGCTGTATTAGGTGAAATAGCACCACCACTAGAAACACCATTAGCTGTAACGCCTGATGTAAAAGTAGCTGTATAATTAACTGGAACCCTTATTATTATAATTCCATCAGAACCATCACCACCATCCCCAAAAACACCTGCTGAACTATATCCACCACCACCTCCACCAGATCCTCTATTAGCAGGAGAAGCATTTGAACCAGCGTTTCCATCAGAAGCTCCATCACCTCCTATACTAGAACCACCTGTACCAGCTGTATTAGTTAGTTGAACACCTCCTCCACCACCTGCAGCATAATAATAATTATTTCCATCTAAATTATTTCGTAATCCACTACCACCATTTCCACCTGTTGTTGAAGTTCCATTCACTCCAGCAGATCCGGCACCACCACCTCCACCTGCACCATAACCAGTTCCATAGTTTCCAACATTATCTCCTCCACTATTTCCTTGTCCTGTTGTTCCTGCAGCTCCATTATAAAAACTACCAGAACTTGGTCCTCCACCACCAGAACCACCTACACCAGGTGCCGTTGTTGCGTGTCCACCACCAGATCCTCCGCCTGTAGCTTCAATAGAACTTGTAAACTTAGAATTTGCACCACTTCCTCCACCAGGAGAACCACTATTACCACCCGATCCTCCAGCACCTATTATAACACTATAAGCACTACTTGTAGATAAGGAAACTGAATCGGTTAAATAACCTCCGGCACCACCACCACCACCAAGCCATCCTCCACCTCCACCACCAGCGACTACTAAATAGTCTACTGTTAAAACATCAGGTCTTTGAGCTGTAGTACCTTTAGGCATCTTTAACGCGGTTGTATCCGAGCTAAGGTCTATAGTATCGGTTATTATTTTGGTTAAAGCCATTTATTATGTTGTTGTTACTGTTTCAACTAAAGCACCAGTTGGAAATACTGCTCCACCAGCTAATGTTAAGGTACTACCACTTACGGTATATGAAGTTTTACTTTGATAAACACCAGATATATATAAATCTACATAATTAACCGTAGGTGTTGTAGAAACAGTTACTCCTAACGCGTGTGTAGAAACACTAGCACCAACCGAAGCTACTGTAGCTACAGTTTTAGTTCCACCACCACCACCAGCTTGACTCCAATTTCCTTGATAATCTAAAAAATCACCAGCAACAGCAGTAGAAGCATCAGGAACATGACCTACATTAGCACCTCCTGCAAAAGCATTAGAAACTACTGTAACAGTTTTACTTGATTCACTAACTGATATAGCATCATTAGCGCCTGTTGATGTGCCAGATGTACCTGTTGTAAAAGTTACTGTATCTCCATCATTTACATCACTACTAGAACTACCATCTGATACTATCCATTTAGTATAACTCGCTGCTGCAGCTCCCCATTCTATAGAACCTCCACTAGCTGTAGCTGTTAATACTTGATTTGCAGTACCCGTACTTCCAAGACTATCTGTTATACTTGTTGTAGTAAATGAACCAGTGTTAGTTAAAAGAGTAGCGCCAGCATTTTGAGCTAACATTGAGTCTGTAATTGCAGAACTACTACTAAACACAGCTAGAGTATTAGCAGTAGGTGTGCCTGTTGTTGTTACAGTTCCAGTTCCAGCACCTATATAAGTTTTAAGTTGTTGTAAAGTTCCATGTTTAGCATTATTTCCAACACTAAAAATAAAACTATCTGTATTAACTAAAGTATCACTAGTTCCATCTGCTGCAGATAATATCACGTTGTTTGCGGTTGTATAATCTACAGTAACTGTACTACCACCAGCGCTTATTGTTCCACCAGTAAGACCTGTGTTAAAAGTAATATCTGCAACACCAGATGCTGGACCATCTTGCCAAGTTCCATCTTGTCTTAAAAATTTACCTACATCACCTCCTACAGAAGTAGGAACATATCCACTTGTGCCTGTACCTGAATAAGTTTTTGCACTAACAGCTCCAGCTGTAATATTTAACTGATCTAAACCTGTAGGATAATTAGCAATACCAGGAGTTGTGGCTGTAGCTAAATCTATATTTTCTTGAATTTGTGTCCAATTACTTAAAACAGAAGAGTCAGCACCTGCAGCTGTAGAACAAATAACTTGATCTCCAATAGTAAGAGTATGAGCTGCATCACAATAAAAATCTCCTCCTTGAGTTTCAACTACATAATAATCTCCTACAGCTATAGCTATTCTTGTACCAGCACCACCTGGACAATTATATAAATATGAACCAGCATTTGCTCCCGATGTAATTAATCCTGAATCTGCTCTAAAACCTCCTTTAAATTCTACAAAACCCGTAAGTGCTGCTTGAATTGCTGTGTTTACAGCATCACCGGATACTAATCCTGTTTGACCAGCAGCAACAGTACCTACTTGAGGATTTAATGTTACTTTACCAGAAGGTGAACTAGGTGCTCCATTAGTTACTGTCAAAAATGCTGCACCTGTAGGATTTACATCTATTTCATCAACTGTTCCTTGGTAAGTATCAGCGGTTCTAGCAATGGTCATTTGTTGAGCAGCATCTCTTGTTAATACTATTCCTGAACCAGCAGTTATTTGAACTTTTGAATTATCTGTACCAGAAGTTGAAGTAAGATTTAAATCTACATCAAAACCTGAAGCTGAAACATTAATATCATATGTATCATAAGCTGAAGAAAGATCCACCCATTCTACAGCAGAAGCCCCTTTAGATTGTAGTATATATCCTGAAGTACCAGTAGAACCATTTGCGCTTAATGTTCCAGTAAGAGTTAAATTAGTACCTGAGAAATCTACAGCGTTAGCAGTACCTGATAAAAACATATTTCTCCACCTTGCTGTGCCTGTAACACCCAAATCATGAGTTGCATCGGCAGCAGGTGCAAAAGTTTTACCAACTGTTACTGTTGTTCCACCTGTTGGTTCTGTTAATGAAGAATTACCCAGAGTTACTGATCCTGTATAAACAGGTATTTTATCTACTACACCTGCAGCACCACCTAATTTACTATTAAACGTAGTCCAATCACCTGAAGATAAATAACCATCAGAAGCTGCACCAGCTTGAGGAATGCCCACTGTTCCTGTTTGAGTTATTGTGCCGCCTGTAAGAGGAGCTGAAAAAGTAATTGATTCTACACCAATACCCCCTAACGATTTAATATAATCCGTTATGGTTTGCATTGTGTAAGTTCTAGTTACATTTGTTTGTTTACCATCAACGGTAGCTGTTGAAGTACCTAGTATTAAATCGGTAGGTTGTGGACTAGACTCTGCCGGGTAGCTATAAATTATTGCCATTTTCTTTTTTTTATTTTTTTATTTATTTATTAGGTTGCTGCAAGAGTACCTGTGATTGTTGTGACTATTGTTTGTGAACCATTTATTGTACCTGTGTTTGGTTGTGTTGATATTGTAGGACCAGATGTAAAAGTAAATCCAGCAGCCGCTGCACATGTTGTTGTAAACGAATATGTAAGAGATGATGCTGTTGTTGTTTCATTTGTAGCACCGGTATCATCACCACCAATTGTAAAACCTGAACCATCACCTCCTGGACCTTGAATATCTGTTACTACAAGAAGTGTTGCGGTGATTGTAGGGGTTGGATTAGCTGCTATAACACCTGCAAGTGTTTGATTAGCTGGACCACTTGCTGCAGTTACTGTTCCTGTTACATTTAATCCTGTTACTGGTGTTGAAAACCAATAACCCGCTGCGGGCGTTGCAATAGTTGTAAATGAGTAAGGAACACCTTCACACCCATCAAAAGTCGCTCCATTGGTATCCCCAGATAAAGTATATTCAACACCTGCTGTACCACCTGTTATATTATTAGTTGTTGTAAGTGTCATTTGCTGTGGTGTACATTCATCTGCCGCAGGTATTGTAATATATAAAGTATTAGGGTCTTTAGAAACTAAAGTTGTATAATCACTATCTGTAAGTGTAACTATTTTATTTACTTTTGCAGTAGACGCATAACTATCACTTGTGTTTTTTATTGTATCCGCATCTCCATCGTTTATATACTGTTGAACTAAAGGTAGTGCTGCAGTAGGCAGTGTTGCAAATGTAGTTGTTTTAATATCTCCAGAAGATAATTGATTAAAAGGTATATAATCATCAGAAGTAGCCACAGTAGCTGGTGTGCTTCCAGATGTTTTACCTACAAGAATATAATTATTAGACCCATCATATTCTATACCAATTGCTGGATCTGTAGTTAAACCACCAGAATATTTTTTTAAACCTAAACCCGGGATTACACTTTGTACAGTACCCGGGTTATTGGTTGCATTTATTGTTACATTACCTAATCCAGTAGCTGGAGATAAAGTAATGTTTGTTCCAGCAATCAAAGAAGTAACACCTGTATTTGATACAGCTACATTCCCTGTTGCTTGATCCACACTTATTCCTGTACTTGCAATTATACTTGTTACAGCACCTGTTGGCGAGGGTATATCTATTGTTACATCATTACCACTAGCTGTGGCAGTAACTCCAGCACCTGTAAAATTTAATCCCTCAACAGCTGATGTTATTTCTGTACCTTCTTCTAATACTGATATATTTGGAGAACCTGTACTTGTAGCTGGTGACCAGGTGTTATCTCCTCTTAAAAAGGTAGAGCTTGAAGGAGTACCACTTGCAGAAAGAGATGCTTGTAAAACACCACTTGTACTTATAGGGCCTCCTGTCATGTTTATAAAAGTTGAATTTGCTGTGGCAACATTTGTTACCGTACCGGTTCCGGCATTTGCACTTACAAGAGCTGCTAAACTAGCTATTGTAAAACTTTTTGTCGGTTTATTATCATCTGCTACCGAAGTTCCTAACAATAAATCTGAAGTTGTTGGTGTTGCTTCGATTGGATAACTATATATTATTGCCATTTTTTATTTTATTTTTCTGTTACTTTTACTTTTAATGTATTATTAGCTGCTAGTGTAGTAGTTGTTGTAGAACTGGTTACTTGATCAAATCCGTTACCAACGTACCACTGTCTAATTGGTGGTTGTTGAACTCCATTTTTATAATAAAGCACTGAACCTGGTTGTATAGGTACATTAGGATTACACCCATAAGTAAACGGCGGTGAACTACAGCCTTGAGCAAAACTATAACAATAACTTGTTGAAGAACTTTTACACCAAGAATTACCTACTCTTGAAACTGTTATTGTAATACTTCCATTTCCTATATCAAATTGAGGAGTACCTGGGCTAGATGTTAACCAACCACTTCCATCCCAATAAAATATTTGAGATGAAATAGAATTACTATTAAATGTTCCTGAAGCTGTCATGGTATTAGATGCAATGCTTACAAACCACTGGGCTGGTGTGCTAAAAGGAATATTAGCAAAATCAAACTCTAATTCTACATTTGCAAGAGCTGATGAAGCATTAATAGTCCCTGACCAACTCCAATCAGAAGTAAGGGAGTTTGTTCCACAAGCACCTGTTACCGTTTCAGTTCCAGTTAAAGCTCTTGCATTAGTATTAGTTGGCGTTAAAGTTCCACTATATGAACCAGTAATTGTAGCTGTAGGTGTAGAAGCGCCACTTCCACCAACATCATATGCTACTCCAGAACCTACACAACCCGTTGCTGTTGAATTAGGTGGACTAAAAGTAATATTACTTAAACTACTACCACCATTAAATGTAATTCCACTTGTATTATAATTAGACGCTACAGTATATTGTCCACCTGTAGCTGTAAAAGTAGCAGTACCTGTTAATGTTGTAGGTCTATTTACATTACCTCCTTGAGCCGGTATATTCCCTGAAATAGGGAAAGGATCACTCCAAGCATAACTGTTTATAGTTAAAGTTCCTCCTGGTACTTGGTAAGTTGTTACAACTGCAGGAGCTGAAAAAACATATGAAGCACCTGCTACATATCCATAACTTGTTTGACCATTTGGATTTACAGTAATATACGAACTATATGTATTCCAATCAGTATTTCCACTACCTATTGTTGGTGTCCAGGAGGCTGAATAAGTTGTAAGTACATTTAAATACCCACCTATTGTTGCATTAACTGTTACTGGGCCTGATTGAAAAGGAGCAGTACCCGTAAATCCAGAATATGTAGGACTTCCTAAAGTAGTACCAGTGCTATTAGTCCAACTATAAGGATTTGAAGCACTAGCTGTTGTATTAAATGTATATTGAGTTCCTTGTGGAACCGTAACTTGAGAACCTGTTGTATCTCCACTTACTGTAAAATTAGCAGGGTTTTGAGGAAATGCGCCACTTCCTCCACCAGACCCACTAGTTCCATCATAAAGTTGCAATACTAAAGTACAATTTCCTCCAGCAGGTGGTGTAAGAGTAGCTGCGACGGTTTGTGTTTCTGTAGCATTACCACTTATTGTACCTGTTGTTATATTTCCACTTACGTTACTAACTGTATAGTTATTTAATCCGTTAACAGTTGTTCTAAAAGTATAATTTGTACCAGCTATTCCTTGAATAAAAGGGTTACCTGTTACGTCTACATAACCGTTTCCATCATCTACTTCTGTTGTTATATTATAATCTGATTGGCTAGCT
>CEVA01048583.1_pt1 | contig 11051 bp, 12 predicted proteins | sample 361521 | NCBI WGS metagenome assembly CEVA01 (sample SAMEA2622823, study PRJEB7988) | marine metagenome | isolation source: saline water (ENVO:00002010), including | reverse complement strand
GAAGCGGGTCACGACGTTGCTGAACTGGTTTATGAGCTGATGCGAACTGTCTGGGTGCGAGAAGAAGATGTATCTGAAACGTCGGTTGTAATAGGTGCAATAGAGCGTTCTGGAGGAAGTGTAGATGATTTGCTTGCTGCAGCAAATCATAGCAACGTGCAAGATATTATTATTGAAAACAGCGAGCAAGCTGTCAGCAAAGGAGTGTTTGGTGTTCCCAGCTATGTGGTGGGTGAGGAAGTGTTTTGGGGGCAGGACCGTCTAGAGTTCCTGGATCAGTTCTTGAACGAGGTGATGACTTAGCGAACAACCGATCTATTTCCATGACTAAGAAAAACTATCGAGTAGTAACAACGGGTCTTGAATTCCCAGAAGGCCCAATAGCGATGAGTGATGGCTCCATAATTTTGGTTGAAATCAAGCGGGGCACACTGACCAGGGTATTGCCTAGCGGGACGCAGGAAGTTGTTGCCGAACTCGGCGGTGGTCCAAACGGTATTGCTATCGGGCCAGGTGGAAAATGTTACGTCTGCAACAACGGCGGTTTTGACTGGCATACGGACACAGCAGGTAACCGGCCCACGTTGCAGCCTGCAAACTACAGTGGTGGCCGGATCGAAGTTGTCGATCTGGATACCGGCGTGGTCGAGGTACTCTATACAGAAGTGGATGGGGTTTCTCTGTCCGGTCCCAATGACATCGTATTCGATGGGCAGGGGGGGTTCTATTTTTCTGACCTGGGTAAAGTTCGACGGCACGATCAGGATCGCGGCCGGGTGCTGTATGCGAAGGCTGACGGTTCGTTCATAGGAACTTTAGCTGCGCCAGTTGAGATGCCCAATGGCGTCGGGTTATCGCCCGATGAATCGACCTTATATGTGGCAGAGACTCCAACCGCTCGCCTTTGGGCATTCGATCTGATCGAGCCTGGACGGGCTCAGAAACAGGCCTGGCCCTCGCCGCATGGTGGCCAATTCATCGCGGGGTCCTCGGGCTACCAGCGGTTCGACAGCCTGGCGGTGGAAGAAGATGGCAGAGTGTGTGTTGCAACACTCGTAAACGGGGGTATTAGTATTGTCTCACCTGAGGTGGGTTCAGTCGAGCATATCCCATTTCCTGACCCATACACGACGAACATTTGTTTTGGCGGGGATGGACTGCGAACGGCCTACATCACTTTGTCGCAGTCGGGCCAATTGATTGAGGTCCCTTGGCCCCGTGCTGGTTTAGCACTGAACTATCTGAATAAATAGTGTTTCACGTTCGGTGAGTTGTCCACTGGGTACCATGATAAAGAATTTGTCGTCGAATTTCTTCAGACTCTTTATGAAAAGCCACAGCGACTGGGTCAAAGTCGTAGCGCGGTTCCGGCTCCAACTCAAAATGCTGGTAGTTATCTACCCCTCTGACTAGTGCTGCGCTATCTTGGTCAGAAAATTGTTGCTGAGCATCCGGTGGTATGTATCTTATCGCAAGGCCAATCCTTCGGTCGTCGGTTTGATTTGGATAGGAAGCGTGAGCAATGCGAAAAGCAAATAAGACAGCCTGCCCTGTGTCAACCACCAGATTAACGGCCTTATCCTCATCGATATCGCCTATTGACTGTCCTCGAGTCAGCATATTGTCGTCGTGATAGGTTTCTTCATGCGTTAAATCTGGACCTTGATGACTACCCGGGAGAACGCGCATGCACCCGCTTTGAATCGTTGATGGAGAAAGGGCTATCCAGACTGTGACCAGCTTGTCAGTATCTAGACCCCAATACTGGCTATCCTGGTGCCACGAAACGAACTGCGGAGAGTTGGCTTCTTTGATCCACCAGTCGGTCGACCAGACCATGATGTCGGGGCCGATGATCTCCTCTACAGTATCAAGAATTGTTGGAGAGCGTATCAGGTCAGAAAGCCACTTGAAAAGCAGATGATTTTTGAATCGCAGGGATCCCTTCAATACCCCTTCATTTTCTGCTTCAAACGATTCTAAATTGGCCCGAAGCTCTACGGCTTCGTCGACCGATAGAACGGGAAAAGCTGGCAGAAAGCCGTTTTTGTGGAACTGGCTGACTTGAGGGTCGGAAAGTAATTTGACCATTGATTCAATATCTCACCATTGTTCGCGAGTCCAGAAAACACCTTTTAGACTAATAAAGACTTCCAGTCTTGCTTAGATTCTAATAGATTTGTATCTTTGGTGATCGAGAAAAAGTCAGATGATTAAACGTGTTCAACCAAATTCGATACCAGAATCGAATGCACCGTTCAGTCAAATAGTATTGGACGATCGTTATGCCTATTTTGCAGGACTGGTCGCGGCAGATTTCCCGCACGGCCTAGCGGTCTTGGGTGATGTGAGTGCCGAAACAAGAGTAGTAATGGGTGCTATTTCTGATATGCTGGAGGAAGTTGGGTTGAACTTTGAGGACGTCGTAAAAGCTGAGGTACATCTCGCTGATTTGAGTGACTTCGATGCTATGGATGCCGCGTACCGAGAGTATTTCCCTCCCAAGGTCTATCCAGCCCGTACAACAACTGAGTCTCCCAAACTGTTCGGCGGATCAAAGGTAGAGGTGACTGTGCAAGCTCGACTCAGAAATGTGTCCTAAAGATTCAAGAGCTCCATCAAATGCCAGGAACTGGAGAAAAGCATGAACTGGGATTGGCGAATCACCATATTGCTAATATCTCTGCTGTGGATGGGCTACGCGCTTATACAAATGTTTCAATGAATAGCGCCTAAATTTTGGGCGCTTGCTAACTAGTTCCAGTGAACTCGGAAGCTGATGGCAAAGAATACTCAAAAACCTCCATTTGACTGGGAATCTTGGTATCAAGCGTGTGGCGGACGAATTGATCATACGCCAAAGGCGAGTGAAATTGTTGCCAGAATAAGTACTGAGCAGGGACCAAAGTTTACTGGTTCTGTGGAATGCTCTGCTCGACCATTTGGCACGCCTGATCAGGCCAGTCAATTCGTTAAGGATTTCGCAATAGAGGCGGGCGCTGCTGCTGTGGGTATAACCAGAATAGAACCAGGTGATATCTATGAAGGTAGGTCCGTCGATGAAACTTATGCTATCGCTATTGGGCAGCGGATGCTGTGGAAGCATTTTCAGACTGTACCCTCGCAGGAAAGTGGTGTGGAGTGTTGCCGTGTCTACTACGACTTAGGGGAAGTTTGCATTGCGGTGGCCGATGCGCTGCGCGAACGCGGATACCCCGCCAGGGTAGAGGACCCAGTGGGCGATTCCGACCTGATGCATATACCTATCGCTTTGAGGGCTGGATTTGGCGAACTGGGCCGACATGGCTCTATTATTCATCCGCATCTGGGTCCGCTATTTAGATTGGGGACTGTGGTTACCGATCTACCCATGAAATGTGATGAACCACTTGATCTTGGTATTGCGGAATTTTGCGATCGTTGCAAAGCGTGTCAGAAGTATTGTCCTGCTGACGCGATACCGGAAGAGAGAAGCCCTGCAGCAGGTGTCGACCCTATAGGGAAGGCGCGTTATGTGCTCGATACTGGCCGCTGTTTCCCTTACTTTGCCAGACAACACTACTGTTCGATTTGTTTGGCGGTGTGCGCCTACAAACACAAAGAATGGGCACGGGACTTTACGGGTAAAGAGACTAAATTAAGTCCTACCACCTTACTAAAAGAGCCTCCACCGACAGTGGATCCTTCACCACCTGCCCGGGTCCATGATTACCCTAGGCTAGATGTTTTATACAATCGAAATCAGCCAGACCGATAAGCCAGTTCGTGCCTCACAGCAAATTACCCGCGATCTAAGTTAGAGAATTAGACATAGATTGCGATGGGTCGACATCATCTATTTGCCATAGCGGCACCCGTTTTTTGGAGTATTTCCGGAATCACGGTTCGATTTATGGAAAGCGCAACCGCTTGGCAAATCAATTTTTACCGATCGTTATCACTGGCTGCGTTTGTCTTTGTGTTCTTGCTTGTTCGATATGGTGCTGGGTCGCATCGAATGTTAAAAGAATCTGGATCTAAAGCAATAGTTGCAGGATTGATTCTAAGTGGTGCAATGGTCTGTAATATCGTTGCTCTGGTCCATACCACTGTCGCGAACGCAGTATTAGTAATGGCCGGTGGCCCAATATTGGCAGCGGTGATAGGTAGGATTGTTTTGAAGGAAGAGACCAGTCCAATGCTGTGGATCAGCATTGGTCTAACGTTAGTAGGGATAGTGGTGATGGTGGGGGGCAATTACAGCGAGGATCGCCTATTTGGCGACTTGGTCGCGCTGCTCGGTGTAGTGTTTTTTGGGTTTTACGCTGTTGCGATACGGTATGGTAAATCAACCGATATGACACCAGCCGTAATGTTCGGCGGCATTAGCGGAGCTTTTGTCGCAGGAGTAATGTGCTTTGTAACCAATACTGGTTTTTCAGTCCCCGTCACCGATATCTACTTATGTCTTATTCTCGGAATATTTCAGTTAGGCATTGGATCGGTACTATTTGCGATAGCTGCCCAATCCGTGCCTGCAGTTGGTTTAACACTTTATGCGCTTGGTGAACCGTTACTTGCCCCGTTGTGGGCCTGGTTAGGGGTAGGGGAGGCCCCTGGTTTTCTAGCCCTTGTTGGGGGCGGCATTCTAATCAGTGGCTTGCTGCTACATGTATTTAGTAGCCGAACTGAATAGCTGGCTTCTAAGCCGATCAATTCGCAGTCATACCACCGTCTACGACCAGTTCGGACCCTGTCATGTGTTTTGAGTCATCTGAGGCTAGGAACAAAATGCAAGCAGCAATATCGGATGCCTGGCCGCTATTTCCTGTGGGTATACGACGCCGCATCGTTTCCCACTTGGACTCAAGGTTTGGACCATCTACATAGTTTTGGAGCCCTAACAGTGCATCGCCCATATCTGTTTCAATTGGTCCGGGATGTACAGAATTACAGCGAATTGCATAGCGATGCCGGGCACAATGTAGCGCTACACCTTTAGTCAGCAGCCTGACAGCCCCTTTTGAAGCACCATAAGCAACTAACACTGGTGTTCCAACAATGCCAGCAGTTGAGGAAATATTTATGATCGAGCCGCCAGCTCCTTTCATCATGCCTACCGCCATACGGCATCCCATGAATACGCCTTCCACATTCACTTGCTGGACTGTTCGCCATTGCGCCAAGGTCGTCGTCTCGATGTTCTGGGTAGTTTCAGTCGCCAATATGCCTGCGTTGTTGACTAGAATATCGATTCGCCCATAGTTGGTTTTAATATGATCCGCTAGTTTGTTCCAAGACGATTCGTCAGTGACATCTTGCTCGATAAAGCTGCAGGACGTACCCAAGAATTCGCTTGCTGCTTCACCTCGTTCCACATCTAGGTCAGACATTACCACCTGTGCGCCTTCGTTGATAAATGTGCGGGCAGTTTCGTAACCAATGCCCTTTGCAGCACCTGTAATAACAGCAACCTTGTCTTGTAGTCGGCCCATCGTTCACCCCATTTAGCTTTTGTTAGAGGCAGATCCTTGTCACATAGATCTGACTGAAAATTTACCGGAGATGCTCATTAGCGCTTGAAGTGGTGTTACTTGCCAAGCCTGTGCCAGTTCATCGACCGATAGCGAGTCGTCACCATCTTGGCCGATTATGGTTGCTCTATCTCCGATAGCCACATTGTCGATATCGTCTAGGTCGATAGAAATATGCTCTAGGGATACCGCTATTACCCGACATTTCTTGCCTTTCACCAGCACAAACATCTCCTTGTTTTCGGCGGGTGGTCTAATGCCCATCGCCGCACCTAAAGGCAATACCCCCACAACGTGTGCACCTGCTGTTCCGTAGAGTCCGCCGACGGCAATGTCCGATCCCTTTTGGTGGTGGCCAATGTGGATCAGCGTGCTGGAAACAGAATGGATAACAGGTCGCAGGTGTCGGAAAGTTGGTGCTTGTTTTGATGAGAATGGTGACAGCCCATAAAGGGCATGGCCGATACATATGGCACCGGATTCGTCACGTAACCCGGCCAATACGCAACAACTGGCCATTGCCTGGGTTACAGGTATTGAATACCCATCCGATTCGAGAGTTCGTATAAACGCATCGAACTGGTCCAGTTTTTCTTGAGCCCAGGCGCTAGATGTAACTTCAGGGAAGGGGACATGGGTATAGATCCCTTCAACTTTGAGTTTCTCCAACTGGTATATCCTGGTAACGAACTCCTTTGCCTGACTTAAGGGGGCGCCTAGTCGACCCAAGCCGCAATCTATTTTTAGATAGACAGGTATCTGAACTGGCGTCATCGCATTTAGTGAAATCGCAGACGCCAGATTTGGGATAGTCGAAATAAACCCTTCCTTGGCAGCAGCAATGGTGTTTTCCGGTGTTGCGTAGGCAAAAAGGAGCAACGGTGTGTCAACACCATCTTTACGCAACGTTCTTGCGTCTTCGATACTCCCGGTGGCCAACATATCGACCTGCATTTCTTGGAGAACACTGGCGACAAGCCTTATGTCATGTCCATAAGCATTTGCCTTGATCGAAGCGATCAGTTGCTTTTCAGGTCCGGCGAGATGCTTGATATAGTTAAGGTTTGAAGTCAGGGCATCTAGATCAAGTACCATCAAATTTTCTGGGCGATCATTCATAGGGGTAATTGTAGGCGACAGAATGCGAATAATTGCAAATCTAACTTCTACGTTGATCTAAAGCATAGCGCCTACTAGATCTATTACTTCCATGAGGATACCGATCATTTCCTTGAGATTACTGAGATGAATTTCGATGTATTCGTATTGGTTGCGCTCGTCTTTGTTTTCGCGGGGGGCATAAAAGGGTTAATCGGTTTTGGCTTGCCCACTGTATCAATTGCCATTCTTGCAGCGTTTCTCGGTTTGATTGAGGCAATGACTTTGATGTTGCTCCCATCATTAATTACCAACCTATTACAAGGGCTTGTTGGGGGTCACTTGAATCGCCTGATCCGTCGATGCTGGTCCCTGTTTATTTTGGGAGCCGTCTTTACTTGGCTCACTTCATCACTGTTGTCGACTTGGGATCCCGCGACGTTCTTAGTGATCCTCGGCGTAGTCATTACCGTATATGGTCTCAGTAGCCTTTGGTCGTTCCAACTCCCGTCACCTGGCACAGGTGAACCTTGGATTTCACCGATTGTCGGGATGTTGTCCGGAGGTATCACCGGTCTGACCGGCGTGTTTGTGGTTCCGTCTATCGGTTATTTACAAGCACTTCGAATGGGCAGAGATGAACTGATTCAGGCGATGGGCCTATGGTTTACGATTGCAACGCTCAGTCTCGCATTTTCACTCAAAGAGCATGGTCTTCTCTCTGACGAACTGGGCTGGCTTTCACTCATGGCGGTATTGCCTGCTCTGCTGGGTATGTGGATAGGGCGCATTCTGCGTCCGAGACTCTCAGAAGCCGCTTTCAGACGTCTCTTTTTTGCAGGACTTACACTACTGGGCGTTTATATCGGCGCGTCGACGATAGTAGCGAGCTGATCCAGTTGCATCTTCGTGACGTTCGGATTTATCTCGACGCACAAAAGCACATTGATTCTTGTGGGATAATAGTTGCTGTACCATCTAATAAGAGTTACGTATCGGTATCAAATACAGTACTATCCCGGGTGGCGAAACTGGTAGACGCAAGGGACTTAAAATCCCTTTTTGCTACCTGATGCAACCAGTTCCACCCCCTTGTTTTGCAGTGTTTAATCATCATTAACACTCAGACTGATTTACCAATGTCTCTATAATGTCTCTATTGCAGTTGAGGCATCTTCGCTACTGCATCATGCAACCTATCATCCGCCACATGAATGTATCCTTGTGTCGTATTCAAATTGCGATGACCAACTAGCCGGGAGATGTCTCCAACATCTACACCATCGGCATGGACAGCCTCTGTAATGCCTGTATGCCTCAAACAGTGGGGCGTACACCAATCAATACCGGCATCTTTAACTGCTTTTGCCCACACACCATAGACAGACTTTACTTGTACACCTCTACATCTTGGTCTGGTATGCGTGAATACCCATTTAGTCTCAGGAAAATGTTCATCAGCAACGCGCCTCAACCGCAACAATGCTTCATAGGCCGCATCATTTAACGCAACCAACCGTTTCCTTTTACCCTTCGTGTCTTCTGCTCTTAATGTCACTGTCCTGTCAACAAGATTGACCCGATCCCATGTCAGATTAAGCATTTCTCCGGATCGCATCATGGTGTTAAATCCCAAGATGAGGAAATCCGGGAAGTAGTTCCGGGTGTGGATACTCTTCGCTTGGTTTGCTGACTGCAACAACTCCTTAACCTCTTCGACAGTCAAGCATCTGGCTTCTTCAACGACAACAGGAAGCCTCTTACCAGCAACAGGATTGGGTAAATCCCAATCGAGTTCAGCGTTACACCATTTGATTGCAGTGGATAGAAGAGACAGTTCCTTGTTGATGGAGTTATTACCAACACCATCGTTCAGTCTTTCTGCAATGTAAGCCCTTACCACCTTACCAGTTAGAGTGTTCATCAACAATTCCGGTGGAAAGAATCTAGCCAGAGGCCTCATCTTTCTAATGTCTGTTGCATGACTACGCTTTGTCTTCTTCGTTCCTTGCAAATACATGTAGGTGACCTCAGCAAATGTTCTATCAGGCTCAAGACCTCTAACCTGTTGGTTCCATTCTTCGGTTACCCACTTACTGCGGAGACTTAATGCCTCCTTCTTGTTTGTAGTCCCAGTAGATCGTTCAACCCTTTGGCCGCTTGAGTTGGTGTAACTGACCCACCAGTAAGGACTATTGCTTCTACGCTTGACTCCTTCTTTCTTCTTGCGCTTATGCATCGTCTTTCTCCAGTTGGAGTAAGGGATGCACGCTCCGCGCTGGCGGGATTATAGACAGTATTGTGGGTAACCCACTGCTCGAGAGGTTTAACAGGGATGAGAATGTTCCGCATACCCTGCAAGCGAGGAAGCCTCCCGTCATTGACCATACGGGTAATGGTTTTACTACTAACCCCCAAAATTTCAGAGGCCTCATTGGTTGTATAAACCAGTTTTTTACATCATTCATGTTTCTTAATACTCATGGTTAGGCCCAATATCCGGAAGTTGAAACTACCCTCCGGTGTATGGGCTGGATATCATATAAATCGTAAATTGCGGAGGGGGGTTGCCCCCATGCTCATCTACGGCCTGTAACGCCCTGTATTGCAGTTAGAGAGCGTTTGACCATCAATCCGGGTTGGATGATGGGTACAACACCAAATGCGCTGAGAGGGGAAAGTGTTACAAAAACCCTCTTGCACCCAACGCATCAAGATTCTGTGTTTGTAGGTGTTTCTGTTCCTTCAATCAGGTGTTCCAGAAACATTTGTTTTATGAACAGATTGTTCTATCTATAACCGTCTACTACTGTTATCATTGTTTCTTCTATAACCGTCTACTACTCAGGCTATCAAATGAAGACTGCTATCTACTGTCGGGTAAGTACCCAAGAGCAAACTACAGACAATCAGGCACTAGAACTCCATGAAGTGGCTGATAAACAGGGCTGGACAGTAACTGAGACATTTACAGACACTATCTCTGGTGCTAGGGCTAATCGTCCCGGATTAGACGCTTTGATGAAGTCTGTGAACCGGAAGGATGTGGATATGGTTATGGTCTGGGATGTCTCCAGACTGGGCCGCTCATTGTCTCATTTAGTATCCCTGCTAGAAGAGTTCCAAGCGTGTGGCTGTGACCTCTACTTTCACCAGAATGGGCTTAATACAAGCACACCATCAGGTAAGGCTATGTTCCAGATGCTTGGAGTATTCTCAGAGTTTGAGCGGGGTATGATCAAAGAGCGTGTTAAGGCTGGTTTGAATCGTGCAAGGGGGCAGGGCAAGCGATTGGGTAGACCACCAGTACCACCAATCAAGGTTCAAAAGATTAAGCGTCTCAGGGAAGATGGTTTGTCGTACCGTAAGATAGCGAGTCAAATGGATTTGAGTGTCGCTACAGTCCATAGGTTATCTGCTTGAGACAGAGACAAGGCTTGTTTAACCGACATCTACCTTGCCTGTGATAGGTTCAATCGCAATATCGTAGCCTAGTTTGCGCATATCCTCTTTCAGTGTTCCACTGTTAACATCTTGCAGTAGCAACTGATTGAGTTCTGACATCAGTTCATCATCAGATAGGCTCTCTACACTTGTGGTTGTCGCTACCTGAGACTTCTCCACAGGCTTATAACCGGCTCTGTCTAACAAATCCGTGTTTGCTTTTAGTCTGACATTTTCAGACTGTGCATATTCAGCAAGACTCTGAATCTGTTGGATAGCCTTTGGTGCATACCCCTTCAGTATTTCCTTTTGCAGTGCTTCTATTTCACTTTGAAGTTTGTTCTTCATCCTGTAACCGGATTGTTTAGCGGTAGCCTTTGATAGTCCACAAGCAATTGCCGCTTGTGTAGCATTACCACCATTCAATACATACTCCCTGACAAAGACTGTTTCTCTGTCCTCTTTTGTGTTGATATCAATTACTGTCAATGTAATGTCTCCTCTGGTTCATTATTTTTCTCTTCTTCCTGTTGTTTTATTCTGGCAAGTTCAATTTGAATCATTGCGTGGATTACAAAATGTTTCCACATGTCTGCGTCTTGCATCTGCGTAACCCAAATGATGATTGCGGTAGAACGAGTTACGCACAGTTATATCTCAATCGGAATTTAATTCTTGATTAAGGCTTTCATCTGAACGATCTGAATTTACTGTTCGATAAACGCATCACCGATACCTCTTGTTTTTGTTAGTATGGCGGTGATATACCGCGAAACCACTAGGTATATGGAATCACAATCTACGAGCATCCCATCAATGAGAACAAAATATGCTAGGTGAAAAAGTTGGATCCCTACAAGCGAGCGCTGCAGTGAAGCCACTCTCTGCAAAAATTTCTCGACCGGTATTTGAGGTAACAGCTAATGGAGCCGGAGCTCTAGGAAGTGGTGAAGTGAACTGTCATGGACTGTAATCAATTCATTGCAAAAATCCTAA
>CEVA01235247.1_pt1 | contig 11054 bp, 10 predicted proteins | sample 361521 | NCBI WGS metagenome assembly CEVA01 (sample SAMEA2622823, study PRJEB7988) | marine metagenome | isolation source: saline water (ENVO:00002010), including | reverse complement strand
CCCTGGTGCGCTGCTATTTCCACAAAGTGGTCCAGGCGCCCAGTATTACCGTAGTTTACTAACGTACCGCAACAGATCCCCGATTCCACCGCCTTTTCAACCAAGCGATCCATGGTTGTCTTCGCCGCATAGAAAGCCAAGCCATGCCAACATCAACCTGCAGCACAGCAGCAGATTCATGGATAACCACGGGCTTTACTGCAGGCCGAATTTCCCCCTCCTCGATCTGCCCCAAGGTAAGCCGTGTGAGTCATGACCACACAAATCCGAGTCAACAAGAATCTCTGCAACCACCTCCACGATACGTTGTGGAACATGCATAGCTAAAAACATCTGTTCTGCTACCGACCGCAACTGAGGCGCAAACACTCTATGACATACACGCATGCCGGTCATTCATCAAACAGACCAAAGAATTTGTCCTCGTGCAAATCAACTTTCAAACAGGACCATATACAAAGCCACACAAACCTATAGGCTGCCATAACTCACAACCATTTATGAAGGAACGACTGAACCTTTTTCCCTGACCACACATGTTCACCGGTAAAGATGTCCGACTCAATATGATCACTTGACCCAAAACATCGGTAGTTCAACCTCACACGTCGAATGGCCTTACGGGTCGCATCAACTGGACACAGTGGGTCACGAGTGCCCGACTCAAATAAAATCGGTCGTGGTGCGATTAGCGTGGCTATATCTGACATATCTAAATGCTGTACCAGCCCAGGTGCAGCATTACACATGCAACGGCGCATAGCCATTGGTCCATCACGATAAGTGGTCATGTAGCCACTTATGACAGCCGCTTTAAGCCGAGGTTCAATAGCACAGGTCCACATGGTCAATTGCCCACCACCAGAAATCCCCATCAGCCCGATCCGATCACCATTGATTTCAGGAACTGTTTCCAAATAGTCAAGGCAGCGACGTATGTCATTGATGCGAATGCACGGCAATGTCGTGCCCAGCATGAATGCCATAAATGCAGCTTCATGGCAGCCATTATCCCCTGCTGTTGGCAAAAGTAGCATTTCCTTCTCACGACGCTCGCCAAAACCCAGGGGTTCAACAACCAATACGGGATACCCCAACCGCACAACCTGCAGAGCGTAATCCTTCTGATACCCCGCGCCCTCACGACGTCTTCTTCTTCGGATATTCATCGCCAGAAGATCCTTGGCGCCAATTCCGTGACCTGGGGTCGCAATCATGGCTGGCTGCGGGTCTCGACGACTCACGTCATCCGGCATACATAGCCAGCACAACGCTTTCAGACTCCGCGCCGTGGTCAAAGTAAACATTGTGCGGGTATAGCCGCCCATCTGTTTCTTCTCAAGGATATGGCGACGCAGTGGGATAGGAGGCGGGGGAGAACCAAGGATTTCAAGAAAACGCCGCCTGGCTTTGCACTGCCAGTTCCGCGCGGATTGTAATGAACTAGCCTTAAAAGCCAAACGCGGTCGTGTCGCCGCCCAAGCCTTCAGGTTATTGCGGATCGTCAGACCGGGAGACAGCGGTTTCAACTAATCCTCCGTTATGCTTTATGGTAGTAAACCATGTTCAATCAAAAATTGGGCAATGCCGTTCGCAATGACTTGGTGTCCATATTTATTGGGGTGATACACATCATTGGGTAAAAAATAGTTATCCTTGGTCTTTCCCTCCACCAATGCGTGTTCATTGATGACATCTTCTATCTCGATTATGGGCACCGAATTTTCATCGGCCAAGCGCGTTAATATACACTGATGCGGTATGCTGACTGGATAACTTGGGTGCAGAATAACCAGTTTCACACCTTGGCGACCAGTGATTGCAATCAAATCCTTAATATATTTTTCCCTTAAAGGATCAGGAAGTCGCACCAAACGGCTCTCGTTGGCAAGCCATGGCTTCTCAACATTTGGCGGCACCAATGGCAAATCAATATATGGCAACGCGCCAACCAATAGAACCGTACGATCGTGTTTCTTGGCGAGTTCTTGCTCTGTTGCCGTTGCAAGTGAGCGTGCCCATCCTAAACGCACCTCTGTCACCACACGCGATTGGCTGGCCAATCTACGAAACCACGACCGCCGCTGCATGTGTTTGGCAAGTTCAACATCGTTAAGACCCGCTCCATGAACTTTTAATCCCCGAAAGGTCGTGGGCAGGAAATCATTGACTTCGTGATAAAACAAAACCATGTCTGGCTCTAGGCGTTCGATCTCCCTATCGAGGAATCGGACGGACTGATAGGTTGACCAGACACGCACGCCACCATTGATCACCTGAATTGGCTTCTCTTTGCGAAGAGACCTTTCCAGTACATAGGAGTAGGTCTCGTTAAATTCAACACCATACCCATAGGTTGTTGACTCACCCAACGATAGAATTCGATACGTACCCTTTGGTTTGGCCAGGGTGATGGGTTGCCCCCGAAAACCCAAATCATTGATTGGACCATCCTGACCACCACCGCCATATCCGGGCTTATGCCGCCAGAGCAGTTCCTCATCTTCAATTTCATTAGGATTGAGGCCCGGAAACTGATTAGGTGGCACTGGGCCTAGAAGCAATCGACCACCGAATTCAATCATCATCAAAGTGACGCAAAAACAGCATGCGGAAAATAGCAGTTTGTACCGCAACCCATATTTCTTGATGCGTACACCCGGCATTAGAGGAAGGTCAGAGGTGGTTGTGTTCCGGCCGGTCATGTCATTCATTTTCGGCCAAATACATAAAACTCATCAATAGAGTAGACCTGCCCATCAGAAAATTACTGGATAGGTTCCTTCCGGTTCATATCCGATCACTCTCTTGGCCGGTTCTAGGTCAAAAATAACGCGTTCAAGGCTGCCACTGGTCGCCACTAATACAGCAAAATCGATATTCCTAGCCTCCGCAGTTGTAGTGAAAAACCGTCCCGCACCATTGCGACTGAGATAAACAAGCCGATTGACCTTCTTGGATGAGTGCAAGGCGGGCAATCCCAGATCAGCGGCAGGCAACTTATGAGGCACTACGCCGATTCTTATCGCAATAATCGAGAAGCTAAACCCTAACGCGTACCATTGGGTAGTCTGTTCGTACCAAAGTTTAAGCAAACCATTATGGTTGGTCAGTGACGTTTCGTCTTCAACCCGGATTATTCGGTGATATTCAACAAGGTCCATAATGGGCCGGATGCGGCTGGCCCCAACCAGTCCTTGAAGACCCGATGAACAATACCATCCATGCCCTCCATGGCGCTACAGACGGGCTGAGGATCTGTTATTGACAGTTTAACTAACTTGGAAACTGATCCACCTATAGGCTGAATATCGAAACCGTGAACATGGTATCCACGCGTGCACAGTTCATGGCAGATAGCCTGACGAATCACGCTGGCAGAACCCATTACCGGTACGCTATGCATGCGATACACTCCTACACTACCAAAGCAAAACATGTTCTAATTTGCGATATGAAAAATATCTAGGATCATGCGAGGTGCTATCGTATCCCCGCAATTGTGAATTCACGCCCGACGGCAGATAGGTTTAACCACTGACAACAGCATTTAGAATTCCATTGATGGGCAAAGAACCAACACAAAAAGACCTGAATATTTTTATGAGATGGGCTCGATGCCTGCAATCACCCGTCGACATGGCGTCCCTGGCATGGTTCCGCATCGTGTTTGGGGGAGCACTACTTGCTCAAACTTTATTGTTCGGCCAATACATATCCTCTGATGGTCGATGGCTGGGCACCCATTTCCACTTCAGTTTCGTGGGGTTCAGTTGGTTGCATCCTTGGCCGGCTGGAGGCATGTTCTGGCACCTATGCGTGCTCGGCTTACTCGCATTCTGCGTCATGATTGGTTTTTGCTACCAAATCACATCAACTCTCTGTTTTATCGCCTATACCTATGTCTTTCTACTAGACAAATCGACCTATCAGAACCACTGGTACTTATTGAGCCTTATCGCTTTCCTCATGGTGTTTATTCCCGCAGGTCGCGCTGCATCAGTTGACGCGTGGCTATGCCCGAAAAGGGCATGCACAACCATACCAAGATGGACCATCTGGGCATTACGAATACAGATCGGTATCCCTTTCTTCTTCGGCGGCATTGCCAAGCTTCATCCCGACTGGCTATCCGGCGAACCCATGCGAATGATCCTATCGCAAAAAACTGATTTCCCAATCATCGGCTCATTGTTCAACGAACCCTGGATGGCCTATCTCTACAGCTACAGTGGAGTACTCCTTGATCTTCTCGTCGTACCGTTTTTACTCTGGCGACCGACACGCATGGCAGCTTATCTCGTTGCACTTATGTTTCACCTAAGCAACCTGATTATGTTTCCTGAAATCGGGGTCTTCCCTTGGTTCATGATCGGCGCAACTACCATATTCTTTGAGCCTAAATGGCCCCGATCACTCACCTATATTTTTCGGCGGACCACTCACTCCCTAGACACCTTACCCGATAGTCCAACCCCTGAATGCCATGCTGGAAACAATCATTTCTTGGTGCTCTTCGCCATCTACTTTGCTGTACAGTCTGGGTTACCCCTTCGCCACTGGCTCTACCCTGGCGATGTAAACTGGACCCAGGAGGGTAACGACTTCGCTTGGCGCATGAAGATGACACATGTCAGAAGCCGTGCCCAGTTCTATGCAACCGACCCAACCAACCACAAGACCTGGGAAATCAATCCAATGGACTACATGGTCATGGGTCAACTTGTAAACATGCGATCTCGTCCTGCCATGATTCTTCAATTTGCCTCTGCGGTAGCTCATGATCTGCAACGCAAAGGACATCACACGATCGAGGTCAGAGCCAAGGTGGCAGTCTCACTCAATGGTCGTCGCTCCCAAATGCTGATTGACCCAACGGTGGATCTCGCGGCAAAACCACGCAACCACCTGCCTACCAGATGGATCAATCCTCTGTCCATCCCACTGGTTCAACGGTTTGATCGGAAGCGCTACGAGCAACATTTTAGTCGCACCGCAATTGAAATGACCAATCTGGGACTGATGGAGAAAGCCGAAGCGGTACAAGCAGATCACTACGGCCAAGTAGCGAAGGCAGAGCATCATCTCAGTCAGGCAATCAAGCATTTTCGCCAAGCATTGCATCTTAACCCGGAATCTGTCACGGCGCACAAACAGTTGGCAACAATCCTACAATCAGGAGGAAAACTTGATTTGGCAATTGCCCACTGGGTTTATTTATTGCGAAACCAGCCAGAAGATGCTGATGCACATAACAATCTGGCCATTGCCCTCATGAATAAAGGTCATTTCGCTGCTGCACTACAGCATTTTCAACAAGCCATAGAAATCAGGCCACAGTGGGCCACGCCACATAATGGAATCGCATGGGTTTTGGCCAGCAATCCTGATAAAGCAGTACATAACCCATCGCAGGCCATGCATCACGCCCAACGTGCGGCAGAACTATCAGGCCATGCAGACGCTTCAATCCTCGATACCCTTGCGGTTGCTTATGCTGCTACAGACCAATTTCACACGGCAATACAAGTTGCCAAGAACGCCCGTAATCTGGCAATCCAAAATAATCAGCCACAGGTTGTTCTTGAAATTGAAAGCCGTCTCAAGCTATACGAGCATTTAAAAACCAATGGAACAGGCACACAACAACCATCTCACCCATGACAAATCCATGCGATGCGAGGACCGTGAAATGAGCTATTCAATCCCAGTCCGCCATGCGAAATGGATTCATCATCCGCCCTTGCTACCTGAAGCACGATCAGCAACATTCAACTTGATTTCGCCAAACTGATCTTCGTAACGCCGAATCAATTGCCCCAGCGTAATGGCGAGCCGTTTAGCGGTGTAATAGTTAAGTACCACACGATCGTTGACCTCAAAGAGGATCTCGCCCACCGCATCGGATCCGCCTGATTGTTCGGCCGGACGTGCCTGAGCAACCTGATTGAGTCCAAAATCGAGCATAATCTCCTCTGCCGTCGTACTTGTTCGAAACGCATTGGCGTAACTCGTACCCATGTTTTTCTGGTCAATCCGCAATCGAACCTGCTGCTGCCCAGTCTGTTCTTGGGCCTGCGCTTCAACCGTAGGCGTCTCAGAAGCGGAAGTGCCTGTATCTTGCTCTTCAGCCATAACATCTATTCCCTTGCATGAATGGTGAGGGTCGGAAAAAATCATCCAAACCGCTTGATATCCTAAGTACGATCATCATAAGCAAAAACTGCCGAAAATCCACCACAGGCCATGAATCAGGCGTCAACCACAACGGCCGGTTCAACCGGCACCACCCGCACACTCTGACCAACAGAAAATGGACAGTCGTAATCGGCTTGCACCACCAATGATTGGTCACCCAATGCAACTTGGTAGGTAAGATCATGGCCCTTGAACTCTCGACGTGTAATCTGCCCGGCAGGCTGGCCGGGGTATAGATGCTGAAAACGCAGGTGCTCGGGCCGAATGGCAATAGTCACAAAACCACGTGCTTTTTTGTAAAGACGCACGACACCTAAAGGACATTCAGCTCGATCACCATTCGCCTGAGCGGGGAGAAGATTCGTATGGCCAAGAAATTTAGCCACAAAGCTTGTACGTGGATGCTCATAGAGTTCCTGTGGTGTTCCGACCTGTTCGACCCGACCATCGCGCATTACACCAATCCGGTCCGCAAAGCTTAATGCCTCTTCCTGATCATGGGTCACCATAAGCGATGACATGCGGTTACGCCGCAAAAGGACGCGCACCTCGTTGCGGGTTGATTGCCGAGTTTCTGCATCAAGATTGTTAAATGGTTCGTCAAGCAGCAAAAGCCTGGGGGCGACCGCCATCGAGCGAGCTAACGCCACCCTTTGCTGTTGACCGGAGGACAGTTCATGTGGCATACGATCAGCCAGATTTCGCATGCCTACCATCCCTAATACGGAGAACGCGCGATTAGCCCGCTGGATATGGGACTTTCCGCGGAGGCCAAAACACACGTTCTTGAATACCGACATATTTGGAAACAATGCGTAATCTTGAAAGACGAATCCAATATTTCTCTTATCTGTTGGTACGTGTGCTGAACTGCCTGTAATAAGATGTTCACCAATTGTGATGGTACCGCTTTCCGGATAGTCATACCCGGCAATCAACCGCAGGATAGTCGTCTTACCACAACCCGAGGATCCAACCAACACGAAAATTTCGTTGGCGCCAATGTCAAATGACACACCGTCAACCACATACGGCTGGTCAATGCCAAATCTTTTTCTCAATCCTTGAACTTGTAATAATTCACTCATACCAAGAGATCCGCCGTGCTTTTCCTTGGTCCGCTGAAAGTCTGTCCCCCTCTGGAAAGTAGGATCCACACGAAACCGCCCGAAGACAACAAAATACATAATGCAAATGGAGCCGCCTCGGCAAAATAGGCGTCTTCGCTGTATGACCACACATTCACTGCCAGCGTATCGAAATTAAGTGGTGCCAGCAGCATCGTAATTGGCAACTCCTTCATAACAGACAAAAACACCAGAGCAGCACTAATAATCAAACTATTTCGCAATAATGGAAGTGTTACTCCCATCAGAATCCTCCAAGAACCGACGCCCAAAGCTCGGGCCGACTCTTCAAGACGTGGTGTGGCAAGGTATAGGCCACTGCGAATTGGCCCAATCGATTCAGCCAAAAAATGTAGCGAATAGGCAATGATTAAAGGGACGAAACCTTGATAAATCCATCCGCGCAACATTGGAATCTTCTGTTCAATCTGCAAGGAAAGGAAAATAAAAGACAACGCGAAGGCCAATGAAGGGATCGCATAACCAATGTATGCTGAACGGCCCAAGATAGCGGACCACCGTGCCGGATAGCGTTTTACTAACAAAGCAATGGGCGTGGCCAGTGCAACCGCCATCGCCGCCGCAGGAAAACTAACCGCCAATGAACGGGCTAGAGCAGGTAAAACCCCATCAGCAACGGACGCCAATGGTGTCTGAAGGAACCAAAAGACAACAAGTCCAGCCGGTGCAACCACCCCAACCATAATCACAATGACCACAAACAAGTAAGCTACAAGCGACCATGATCCCAATTCAATTAGGCTTTTCTTTCGAGGAGTGCCTGCTGTTACACGGTGCAATGTAAGCCCCCTCAAGAAAAACACATCCGCCATCAGGATTAACATGGCCATCATGATTAGAACCAGAGCAGGAACGGCAAACGCGCCTCGATCCATCGTTTCGTTCGCGCTGTAAAGGGCTAAACTGAATGTTTCGAACTGCATCAGACTAACCACACCAAAATCTGCAATCACATGTAACGATATAAGTAATCCGCCGGACAACAAGGCAGGCCGCAACTGGGGTAAAATTACGCGAACTAGCAGGCTTAACCGGCCATGCCCCAATGATCGGCCGGCCTCCTCCAAGGAAGGATCAAGATCACTAAATGCGGCGCGTAGATTAAGATACATGTAAGGCATGTTGTACATACCTAATGCCAATAGTGCTCCCCAGTAACCTTTTGGACTTGCAATCACCTGCCCGGTTAATCGATGCCAAAATCCACCGTAACCACCTAGCGCCAATATAGCGTAGGCCATAATGTAACCGGGCACGGTTAACGGAAGCACCCCTCCAAGTGCCATCCAACTGCGACCACGAAGATTTGTCTGCGCCGTCAAATAAGCGATTGGCAAAGCCACTAATGAGGAGAAAACCAGGACGCCAAAGGTTAGCGCTGCTGTATTGCCAAGCAGTTCGATGGTTCGGTAACGAAACAAATCCGCGGCAATTCTGCTTGGATCACGCTGCACTGCATTAATTACAAGGTACGCAACCGGCAGGATAACCGCCAGAGCGCTACCCAACGCTGGCACAAGCAAACACCAGGGCACACGTCGATGGAATACAGCAGCGTTTATAGCAACCCAACCTCCTTAAGCATTGCGATCGTATCCGCCACATCACTCAGTTCGTCCAACTTCACCGATGGCGCAAGTTCCAACAACCTCTCATGAGAGACCAACCGACTCGATGCCTCCACCCCATCAATGACAGGATACTCAAACACTTGTTTGGCAAAGTACTGCTGGGCTCTAGCAGAAAGCAAGAAGTGGACAAATTTCATCGCTAGCTCTTGGTTCGGCGAGTACTTGACAACCCCAATTCCAGCCACGTTGACCAGGTTACCGATATCCCCCGGTGCAAAAAATTGCTGCTCAACGGGAAACTGATCATCATTCGCTTTGAACCGCAACAGGTAATAGTGATTCGGCAAACCCAAATCGATCTCCCCTGCAGCCAAGGCCTTAAGGATCGGCGTATTCTTAGCATAATTACGGGTACCATTGATTTTCATGGCTACCAGCCATTTCTTGGTTCGACCATCGCCCCATGAATTACGCATTGCGGTCACTGCAGCCTGAAATGATGCATTCGTCGGGGCCCAACCCACACGCCCCTTCCACTTTGGATCCACCAATTCTTCAAGTCGCTGTGGCAGTTCCTCGCGCGATACCCTGAGCGGTGCAAAGGCTAATACCCGAGCCCGCCCACTAGTTGCCACCCACTGGCCACCTCGATTGCGAAATTGGGGAGGGATCGAATCGACAATTTCCGGATGCAACGATGCCAGAAGTCCGGACTTTGATAGGACCCCCAAAGAACCTGCATCCTGCGCCCAAAACAGATCCGCTCGACTCTGCTGGCCTTCTTCGACCAACGCCACGGCAAGCTGCGCCGTCTTGGCATAACGAACCTTCACCCGAATCCCTGTTTCAGACTGAAACTGATTCAATAAAGGCTTCACAAGTGCCTTACTACGACCACAATAAAGCACCAACTGGCCACTAGGAACACCCTTGCCAAAGGATGTAAAACAAAACCACCCAACCACCAAAACAACAGGAATAAGATATTTAGCTAAGCGGAAGGACATAGACTGATTCCCAATTTGAGTACAAGTACAAGCTTGCGCCGAAAGGCGCCAATACAATCCCAGTGCCACCAAATGATATTGAGTCTCAAAAAAGGATCAAGAACAAGCCCGTTTCCAGCAAATCAGCGGCCATTGAGACGATATGGCTCTCCCCGCCCATACACTACCAGCCGTTCGGTCACCCTCTGGACCAGTGCCTGATTATCCTGCTCCTGAGCAAGCGCCGCTGCCTTGCGGGCTATTTCCACTGCGTGAGGATAATCACCTGCGTTGGCATAGGTTGCCGCAAGCGTATCAAGAACCATCGGCTCAACATAATTTGTCAATTCGCAAGCCGCCGTAGCATACTTAATGGCGTCACTTGAGTCGTCATTCTGGTCACCGGGAACGGTTGCCAGAACCCAGGCCAAGGCATTTAAGGAAATAGGGTTATTCGAGACCCATTGCACTGAATTTCGAAAATATCCGATCGCCTCCGATGACTTGCCATCACTCATTTTCTTCTGTCCCAGCCAGAAGTTTGCTTCGGCAGCTCGGATCGTAATCGATTGGCCCACCTTGTTGGGATAATCATGCTTCGCATGAGTAGCTAGCCGTGCCACGAGGACATGCTCCGGTTCGGATACCCCGCTGGCCAGATTAACGGCCACCCCATAATCATCAATTCGAGGATCTTGCGGACGAAAATCATCCCGTGTTACCTGATTGTGTATGTATAAACCAATCAAGACCAGGCAAATTGCCAGAGGTATCCGGAGCCACCGTCGTGTACGTATGTCAACCACCACCACCTTCACAAAAACTGCAGCGTATACGAGAAAAAATGGAACAAGATAGAGACGATAACGCGCAACGGCATAGACCAAACTCAGTGAAGCCGCCATTGCTGTTATATACAACAACAACACAAGATGGCCGGATAACGAGCAGGTGCTCAGATCTGTTGGTGACGAACTGGGTGGATCGTACGAACCACTTTTATGTTCGCTGCCAAAGCTTGCCAGCTTGGCCCTGACTACCTGGATTCCCAAGATAATGACTGCCGAAAATGCCGCTGGAAATAGCCACCGAAAATCTGGCATCCACTTCGGCAGGCCCATGATGTTCATATAAAATGCATAGGACGTGTT
>CEVA01243599.1_pt1 | contig 11058 bp, 11 predicted proteins | sample 361521 | NCBI WGS metagenome assembly CEVA01 (sample SAMEA2622823, study PRJEB7988) | marine metagenome | isolation source: saline water (ENVO:00002010), including | reverse complement strand
TGTAGAGGTTTCGCCTGCCTACATCTCATTAACCAACGGATCGATGCAGGCAGTAACTTTGATGGCAGAAACCTTTATGAAAGGTCCGGGAGATGTTGTCGTCACGGAAGAGCTCACCTACATGGGAACGATTGGCGCCTACAAACGACTGGGCGCCCAGCTGGTTGGGGTTCCAATGGATAAAAACGGAATGGATCTCGACAAGTTGGAAGAGACTCTAGAACGATTGCACGAAAACGGAACGCCCCCAGCTTTCATCTACACAATCCCGACCTACCATAACCCAACTGGGATCGTCATGCCCAAGGAGCGGCGTCTCCGCTTGATCGATATCGCCCGTTGTTTTGATACTATTGTGGTAGAAGACAACTGCTACGGGGATGTCCACTACGAAGGGGAAAAACCACCTGCCTTCTACGCTTTAGACGATGATCCCCGTCATATATATATCTGCTCGCTATCTAAGATCCTTGGCCCAGGAGTAAGGCAAGGGTACTTTTACGCACGCCCACCCTACCTGGAGAGAATCCTGGATCGTCGATATGACGGCGGCTGCAGTCTCCTATCTGGAAGTATCCTGGCCGCGTACTTTAAGGATAATTTCTGGGAGCACTGCAAAATGACTAATGCACTTCTCAAAGAAAAACGCGACGCTACAATCGATGCGCTTCAAAGGGATCTTAGTGGCATTTGTTCCTGGACTCAGCCTATTGGAGGACTCTTCATCTGGATAAAGTTCCCGGATGATGTAGACCAAGTTGAACTCGATGCCCTCCTGGCCAAAAGGCAATTCATCCATTCACCCGGTAGAATTCTTCACGTCGAAGGAAAGGATATCCCTTACTTGCGAATTTCCTTTGGAGCCGTCCCATTGGATGATATTTCTGAAGGTATTGCCATTCTTGCCGATTGCATTCAAGCTGCCAGAAGGTTAAAACCAGCCGTAAGTGCTATTTAAATGCCCTTACGCTAGTTACCTTCCTTGGCGCTCCCCGAGAATTTAGAAAACTTTATTTCCCCCAGAGGCCTCTCCTGATCATTCCGCATTATGCACTTCCCGCAACAACACTGTTGCTGGCTCATCGACATCAGAAAGATCCTCCTTGATAACGACGCGGTACTCCGTTAGAGCCGCCTCTCTCGAAACCCTACCCTGTCTCACGTCTTCAAGCACCGCACTCAAAGCCCTCTCTTCAGGCCGAAAAAAACCGCCACCACCTGGTAACTTGAGTATAACCGATTGGCCGGGTTGAAGTTCATATTTGCCCTTTGGATGAGGGCGGGTTCCGTCCTGAAGAAACAACTCACCAGGGGCACCATCCTTTCCGCCTTGAAATCCTCGCGCAGCAAAGCGGGTCCGATCATACATACACGAATGGAGAACGGGGGCCTCCGAATCAACCATAAGCACCATCTCCTGACCTAGTCCTCCACGAAACTTTCCTGCGCCTCCGGAATCGGTACGCAGTGCCCGTCTCAGCATAAGAACGGGAGACACCGCTTCAATCGCTTCTACCGGCACTCCTTGAATCCCACTCGGAAAGGCTGTAGCTGAAAGTCCATCAGAAGTCGGCCGTGCACCCATTCCCCCGGCGGAAAAAAAGACATAAGAAAAAAGACATCCCTCCCGATCATAACCTTCAAACTGCGTGTTCCACAATCCGGCCGATCCATCGGCTATCAAACGATCAGGAATAACATGTCCTAGGGCACCAAACACCGCTTGTGTCAGAAAATGTCCGATCAGGTGTCGTGCACCCACCGCACATGGATGAAGAGCATTCAACATACAACCCTCCGGAGCCTTCACCGTAACAGGTCGAAAATTGCCTTCATTCTGAGGCAAAGAAGGACTAATTACACAAGATAGAGGATATGTCGTGTAAGCATGGGTGTAATTGTACACTACATTAATTCCACGGTCGACCTGGGGCGAACTTCCAGCGTAATCAACCGTGAGATCGCTCCCGATTATGGAAATCGTAATACAGATCTTGAGCGGTTCATTAAATCCATCAACACTAACCTCGTCTCGGTAGATTCCGTCAGGGATTTCGGATATGGCAGCTCGGGTAGCCGCCTCTGTTCGATCGAGAATCTCATCTGAAATCACCGTCAAATCCTCTAGCCCGCATTCACTTAGTAGTTCACATAGTTTTGTAGCACCAACATCGTTACCAGCTTGTTGTGCGTATAGATCCCCTACCACCAAATCCGGCATTCGGACGTTGGCTCGGACGATTTCAATGAGATCATGATTAAGCTCCCCTTCTTTAAATAGCCGCATGAAGGGAATGTGGAGTCCCTCTTCAAAAACCTCTCGTGCATCAGCTCCTAGCGTACGTCCTCCTATATCCATAGCATGGCATGTATTGGCAAACCAGCCGATTCCTTTGCCGCTATAAAAAACCGGAGTTACCACTGTGATGTCATGAAGATGTCCAGAAGCTAGCCATGGATCGTTTGTTAGGAGGCTGTCCCCTGGTTTCCATTTCTCGATTGGGTGCTGCCGGACAAATGCCCTCACACAGTTAGCCATTGTATTAATATGCCCAGGAGTTCCTGTAACCGCTTGTGCAAGCATTCTTCCTTTTGCATCAAAGACACCAGCCGAGAGATCGCCTGCTTCCCTAACAACCGTTGTAAAAGATGCATGCATCAGAGCCGCTGCCTGCTCATCTACAATCGAAATGAGCCGATTCCAAAGCACCTCCAATAGGATTGAGTCAATTTTCAATTTGCCAGATTCCATGGACTTCCAAGCCTTATTCGCAGTTTGAATTCTTCTACTCTCCAGTTGGATCTCATTCGTTAGTTTCAGAAAATCTCCCACGCTTGCTACCATCCATAACCTGAACTCTGGACAAGATTCTCACTCCGCCATTCACATTCTGCCTAGTCATTGGTATCCTTAGAGAGAATGAGACAACCAGACCGACAAAGGGAGAGTTCCCAACCAGGCGGCACCACCGTTGTTGCTTCCTCCTCTTCAATAATTACGGGACCTGAAACGCGAAAGCCCGTCTCTAGAAAATACCGATTGAAGACAGAAGTTTTTCTGGGCTTATTATCGCCCTGGAAAAAAGCAAAACGATCCCCTTTTTTCGTTCCCTTATGATTCGAAGATGGTAATGCCTTGACCTTTTCGATTATCGGGTCCGGTCCAGACGCGGTCACACGCCAATGGACAACCTCAACTGAAACATCCGGACAGTTCCGCCCATAAATCCGCCTGTATTCGCCTTCGAAAGCTAGAATGAGCTCTTTGTTTACCGATTCATCCGTTAGATTCTCCGGAATATTGACACGGATCTCGTGCCCCTGCCCCGCATATCGCATATCAGCAGTACGTCTCAACATGACTTCGTTGGGATCTACCCCAGCACCAACCACAATCTTCCGGCCCTCCTTCTCCAGTTCCGAAAAGATAGTATGCACATCCTCTGAATTCAGGTTTTCTAGGCGCGAGACAAAACTCCTCGAGAATTCGAAAGAAATCGGTGCCAACATCAAACCGAAAGCGGAACCTACACCAGCTACCGGAGGTACCACAACTTTCCTCACTCCAAGCAAGTCTGCAACCCCGCAAGAATGTATAGGGCCTGCGCCACCCGTAGCCACCATAGTAAAGCCCTGCAATGCGACACCTGTCTCGGTAGCATGGACACGGGCTGCATTGGCCATATTCTCGTTCACCAATCGGTGAATCCCCCATGCCGTCCGATAAATGTCGATGTTCAATTTTTTTGCAAGTTTGGACAACGCGCTTTCAGAAGCATCCATGTTGAGGTGCATTCGACCACCTAGAAAAAAAGAAGGATTAAGGTACCCAAGGAAAAGATCAGCATCCGTCACAGTCGGCTCCTCCATCCCGGCCCCATAGCAAGCGGGTCCTGGCTCCGAACCGGCGCTCTCAGGACCGACTTCTGGAAGACCCAGGTCATTCACTCGAGCTAAACTTCCCCCTCCAGCTCCAATCTCAATCAGATCGAGGACCGGGACCAATAGGGGCAAACCACTACCTCTCTTGAAACGATAAATTCGTGCAACCTCTGAGCTCCCTGATATACGGAACTCTCCTCTTTCGATTAATACTGCTTTCGCCGTCGTCCCACCCATATCAAAGGCTAGAATCTTTTCTTCACCCGTCGCCCGACCCCAGTACTTAGCTGCCAAAGCACCACCGCAAGGACCTGACTCGATCAAACGGACAGGAAACTGTTTGGCTATTTCAACCGAACAAGTACCCGCATTTGATAACATAATGTGTAGAGGCCCCTTCAGTCCACTTGAGCTGAGTCCCTCTTCGAGGCCAGTGAGATAACGGTCCGCTAACGGCTGAACGTAAGCGTTCGCAACCGTAGTTGAGGTCCGCTCGTACTCCCTCATCTCAGGTGCCACCTGATGGGAAATTGATAATGCAGTGTCCACCATTATCTCTTGCGTAATTTGAGCTGCTCGCTGCTCATGCGCTGAATAAATGTAACTATGAAGAAAACAAATCGCAATAGCTTCAACGCCTTCTTCCTTCAGTCCCTCGCAAGCTTTCCTCACCATAGATTCGTCAAGATCAAGTAGGATCTCCCCCGTAACCTTTACCCGTTCTGGGATTTCAAATCTTAATCGTCTTTGAACCAGGGGCACTGGGAGTTCGAGGAAAAGGTCATAGATATCGTAGCGCCCTTCCCTACCTATATCGAGGGTATCGCGAAAACCTTCGGTCGTGATGAGACCTGTTTTCGCTCCCCTTCTCTCGATCAAGGTGTTTGTAACAAGGGTTGTCCCGTGTATCGTTCGGCTAACCTCTTCGGCTTGAAAAACTCTTTCCTGCAAGAGCCGGTGAACCCCTTCCAATACCGCCTCCGAGGGATCTGGATAGCTTGTAAGTACTTTCACGACGCGCAGGGCACCAGTTCCGTGCTCCAAAACTACCAGATCGGTAAACGTTCCTCCAATATCAACCGATAGCAGATAGCGCTTATTCACCGTATCTAAATGCGATTAAGCGAAGCAGTAACGAACTTCTCAAATCAATCGCTGGACAACTCAGCAATCTCCAATTTAATATGAATTTTATCAGTAAACCTGTACGTGAGCAGGAGAATTAGCCTAAAAGTATTTAGGCCCGACTTCTTTCAATTGCTCAATCATCAAAATCCTCTTACTGATTTCTAACCTCCCAGTGATATGCCTCCTTGGAGTTTTTCCAAAGTATTTTCTCAAGCACCTCTTCACCCGTATCTTTGAAATATTCCCGAACAATATTCAGAGTCAAAGTATACTCACCATACAATTCACACGGGGTCCAATTGCTCGAATAAAGGAGACGGTCATTTCCTAAAGCCTCCACTAAAGCATCAATTGTCGGACGATAGTAGTTTACATCGGTCGGCGCTGGCTGTTTAGCCGTACATTCCACCATTCCTGATAGTTTGCAGTAGACATTAAGACATTCAGCCAATTCATTAATCCCCTCCATCCAAACCGGATCGGGTGTTTTTCCATCCACTAATACAAGTGCAGTATGATTCACAACCAGCCGAAGAGAAGAATGCCCACGGACAAACCCGGCAAGCTCACTGAGTTCCTCGGGACGGACCATCAAATCCATAGATAGATTCCGCTCCATGAGCATCTTTGCACAATCATCAAGACTCCTACTCCCATACGAATTCGGTCCTCTTGTATTAACACGGATACCGCGGAAGAGAGGGTTCTCAGCAAAACGGTTAAGGTTCGATTCAAAATTTTCATCTGCCGGATCAAGGTTGCCAACAAAGCCCTTAACCATCGGCTCATCCTTTGCTAAATCGAGGATCCATTGATTATCCTCAAGCCAAGGACTGGCCTCAACCACAATGACACCAGTTACCCCTTTCGGTTCTGCTAGAGCTTTATAGCGATCTGGCATACTCGGCTGGTAGATTGACCCACTCTCCGGGCTCGGCCAGGGGACTCCTTGCTCTCGTTCCGTATCATAAAAATGAATATGCGTATCAATGATCATGGTAATGAAATCTATCGAGGAAGATCGTCTATTCCAGCTCTATTTAAGGAGAGTTTACGATTAAAATAGAGTAGAAGAAAAAGCTTCTTCTTGTTGAATTGCCCTATTTCCGCTACTCCACTGGCCCCAATTCTCTTTCAATCGAATTGCTGTTCCAAATAACTCTACACAAGAGAGACGGCTCAACGCCATAACAAAATGGATCTCTCCATTTCCTCATTCGAAGCGTTAGAATTCGAGAATTACATGACAGAGGGGCGAAAACATGCTACCTTTTATGGAAGAAAATATCACGACATTGTGACTGTCTGAATGTATCTTCTCCAAATGCTATAAGTTGTTCTGATTTCACCTGAAGAACTAAAGGAATTACTATCCTAAAACGAATAAGAGCCCTGATGATCCAATAGAGCATTTAGTTTGACAAATCCCTACTGTGGGAACGGGAGTAAGAACGCATACCAACTGGTTTGTTTCAGCCTAGCAACCACTCTTCCTAAATATGAGTAAATCAAATTCATTTCTAAAAGTAGATCCATCGATCCTCAATGATTTGGCGGATTACGATTCCGCCACCGTACAGAATGCAGCTATTCTTGTTCGTGGATATGTCCCAGCTGGGGAAGACTACACGGGACCTGATCTTGAGCAACTGCTTCCAAAGAAAGGTGGTGTAACTGTCGGCTACGCGATGACCTCGGTATGGACCCCAATTACGGAACCTGCCAGCCAGCCTCTGGATCAGAATATACTTTGGGATATGATAGCAGACACCACCGCACCAATCGTTGTTGTATTGAAAGATGGTGATCCACAGCCGAACAGAGGCGCTCTCATTGGCGATGGAATGGCCTACTTGATGAAAGCTTTGGGAACAGTCGGAGCAATCGTGGCCGGAAATGCGCGCGACATTCCGGGCATTGCGAAATCTGGGATTGGACTATGGGCAACCGGGACAGTACCTGGACATGGCCCCTTCGGGATCCAGCAGATCGGTGATACTGTAGAAGTAGCCCAACTGAAGATTAAACATGGAGATATTCTAGTCTGTGACCAAGATGGCGTGGCTCGTGTTCCAATAGAAATCGCGGCCGACGTGGCAAAAGCCTGCGCTGAGGTGCGGGCGAAAGAGTCAAGGTTTCATGCAACATTCAAAAACGAGAGTTTTTCTATTGAGGAGTGGCGGGCCACTCGATAGTCAAAGCCCTTTTAAAAGATCCTGGGGAATAAGATCCATTTCAGAGTTCACTTGAGGGCGAAAGGCACAGAGGCACTCGGATTTACACTAGCCGATTTTGAAACGGCCGCGGCAGCGTTCAGTGGGATCTTATCTCCGACTCCTCAGATCTCGTGGCCTCTATTGAACCAAAGATGTGGATGCGAGGTATGGGTTAAACATGAAAATCACCTTCCAACGGGTTCCTTCAAACTTAGAGGGGGCATCTGGTATACCGAAAAAATGCTCAAGTCCAGGAACGGAAGCAACGGCGTAATAGCCGCCACCCGCGGCAATCATGGTCAGAGCGTGGCCTTATCTGCACTTAGCTATAGAATTCCAGCCTCGGTTGTAGTCCCCTTCGGGAACAGTATAGAAAAAAATAGAGCCATGGTCGCCTATGGGGCGAAATTAATTCAATTCGGTACCGATTTTGACGATTCGTTGCAACGTGCTTACCAGTTGGCCTCGGAACGGGATCTTAGCTTCTTCCCTTCGTTCCATCCTCTCTTGGTCCAGGGCGTTGGAACCTACGCTATTGAATTCTTCAGGGGAGCACCGGACCTACACACTGTTTACGTGCCAATCGGGTTGGGTTCCGGAATTTGTGGAATGATTGCAGCTCGTAATGCCCTGAATTTGCAGACTGACATCGTTGGAGTCGTAGCTGAAAAGGCCCCAGCATATGCTCTTTCCTTTGCCCGAGGAAAATCCATCGATACTAAATCATCAGGTACTATAGCCGACGGATTAGCGGTCCGGAAACCCCACCCCGCAGCGTTGGAATTCATTCTCAACGGAGCGTCACGCATTGTAGCTGTGACAGAGAAACAAATTCTTGATGCAATTGGTTTTCTCTTTCGTGATACACACAATATCGCGGAAGGAGCCGGCGCCGGGCCTTTAGCCGCATTGCTCAAGGAGAGAGAAAATATGCAGGGTCGAAGAGTAGGATTAGTGCTCTCAGGAGGAAACATTGATTGGGAACTTTTTCTCTGCGCAAATGAGCAAGCATCTACTTCGTAAAAGGATATTAAGTAGGCTGAAATATTCGACAAGTCGCAGGATCTTAGGTTACAAGAATTCCGGACTGCGTATGCTAGTCTAGAAGTAAACGTCCTTTAGGTTAGATCCAGCAATTTCTGGATTAACCTTATTTATAACGTATTTGAATCTGCTTACTCATTCCAACAAACAACTAGCTCACAATCCTGTCAAAATCCTTAAACAGATGCAGAAAAAAACAGAGATTGTACAAATCCCGACCAATACTTAACCGTACAACCAATCACTGACGGATTTTTATGGCAGTAGATTCTCGTTTACAAATATCGGCAAATAGCACAGTAAGAAGCCTAATTCCCAATATCGTTGCATCATAAAGGCAACTAGAACCTTGGTGCTGGAAACCGTAGAATCATAGGAGCTAGGCTCCGTTCGTCAGCTAGGAAAGGGTAGAATCAATGAAACTTTCGGTCGTGGTTCCATGCTATAACGAAGAACCGACTATCCGTAAGATTTTACATCGGGTTGAGGCTTCACCACTTGACATCATCGAAGTGATTGTGATTGACGACAATTCAACGGATGGGACTAGAGAAACTCTACTTAGAGAATTCCAACGGCCGCCCTTTCGACTCATCATGCACAGGGAAAACAAGGGTAAGGGAGCGGCGCTCCGATCCGGCTTCAAGTGCGCTAAGGGCGATGTTGTTGTCATTCAGGACGCCGATCTCGAATATGATCCGGATGACTATGGAAAACTTCTCAAACCAATTCTTGAGGGAGAAACCGAAGTTGCTTATGGCTCCCGATTCAAAAGCCCAAATAATCATACCCGTAGTCTCAGTTTTTGCTACTTGGTTAACTCGATGCTTACCCGATTGTCTAATATCGTGTCGGCTACCAAACTGACGGATATGGAAACCTGTATGAAAATGCTCACCAAAAGGACCCTGGACCAGATCACGATCGAGGAAGACGGTTTTGGAGTAGAACCCGAGATCACGGCAAAGATCGCTCGCCTGAATCTGCCTATACGGGAAGTAGGAATCTCCTATCAGCGAAGGACACACAAGCAGGGGAAAAAAATCCGATGGAAAGACGGAATCGATACTCTCTGGTGTATTTTTAAATACAATCTTCGTCCCTCTTGAGGGAAGTTAAAACATGAAGTCCTTCGAGAATGCTCTACCCGCGGCGAGCAACGAGAAAAACCCGCATATCAACCGGATTTCCGGTTGGCGCCGTGTTCTTCTTTGGCCGCTCAGCATCCTGATCCGAGTCTGGTCTGCTACTACAGAGATAGTCATCAGCACTGAGGATAAGGCCCTCCTTTCTGATATTTCCCAACCTGTTGTCATCCTCCTTTGGCATAACAGGCTTTTTCTCGCCACTCAAATATTCCAGAAATTCAGGAGACAAAGCAAAATCTGGGGACTGGTTAGCACCAGTCAAGACGGAGCCTGGCTGGCCGCTTTTTTCTCTCTTGTTGGGATCGGATCCGTCCGCGGCTCAACCAGTCACCGTGCTTTTGGCGCAACCAGAGAGTTGCTTGCCAGGTTTAATTGCGGAAGCGACATAGGTATAACTCCTGACGGCCCGAAAGGTCCTCGATACAAATTCGGGAGGGGTGTTGTTCGCATTGTCCGAAAGACTGGCGCTCCTCTCCTTCTCATTTCCGGAAAAATCGATAGGTTCTGGAGCTTTAATAGCTGGGACGGCTTCCTCCTCCCAAAGCCTTTCTCGAAGATCTACCTCCGGGTCTCACGGATTGAGAGCTTTGATGATCTGCAGGCGAAATCTGAACCTGAAGCAGCTGAGATTCTCCGCCAAAAATTAAATGATTTATCTCTTTAGCAATAATAGAATCGCAACTGACTTATCCTCTACCTCACTTAAACTAGTCTCTTATTTTCCGAACACACCTAAATCCTGAACCGAAGGTAGCACTAATAATTATATCGATCGATTCAATCTTCTTTGAGTAGCTTAATAAAGCTAAATTAGAAAGATGACTTTCTTCCCAGCGACAGAAGAAACTTGGAGCCGAGCGGGATCGAACCGCCGACCTCGTGAGTGCGATTCACGCGCTCTTCCAGCTGAGCTACGGCCCCTTATCCATGGAAAATCGGAAAATTAACCATTGCACCAAGTGAGTCAAGGACCGTCCAACGCTCTTGAGACTAATGACCACAGGCGGCCTATTTCTAGCAGTTAGCATAGGATGTTCCTAGTTCAACTAAATCCGTCGCATGATCGAAACCCACTGGATTAGGAGTATTATTAATCTTAATCCGGGAGATTCCTAAGGCTTTACATTCCGAGGTAGCCATTAGAGAATCCACCCTGTTAATTATTACACCCTACAATTTGAGTCTGATATTGACCGAAACTCAAAATGGCCAGCGAGACATATACTCTGGCTCAATCAGCAGTCGAGGAAGAGGCTGAACGCCTTTTTAAACACCTCATTAGTGTTGATTGTTCAAGTGAGAAGAAGTGGACTCTGGATGCTTGCCAAGAGATCGCACCTCAGACCCTTGCGATCAATAGGCTGAAGGAGGAAAAGAATGCCATCATCCTAGCTCACTCCTATGTCGAGCCTGAGATCATATATGGAGTCTCGGACTTCGTGGGTGATTCCTACAAACTAAGCGTTGACGCATCAAGAGCGGAAGCCGAGATAATCATTTTTGCAGGAGTCGTGTTCATGGCTGAAAGCGCTAAGATTCTCTCTCCTCAATCCAAAGTCTTTGTTCCCGACCGAGAATCGGGATGTTCTCTAGCCGACTCACTAAACGGTGATCAACTACGTTCACTCAAGGCTCAATAC
>CEVA01099696.1_pt1 | contig 11073 bp, 11 predicted proteins | sample 361521 | NCBI WGS metagenome assembly CEVA01 (sample SAMEA2622823, study PRJEB7988) | marine metagenome | isolation source: saline water (ENVO:00002010), including | reverse complement strand
ATTAATTTAATGTATCTTGCGCCACATAATTAAAGCAATAATGAATATTTGATAGGATTTGTGGTTAATCCTATCAAAAAATAGTAATTAGAATATGAAATCAATAAAATTTATAGTTTGTTTATTATTAGTAACAGTTTTTGTAATTTCTTGTAAAGATGATGATGTTACTGTTCCTGATGTAGTGGTAAGAGATAGAGGAGAGCAGCAATTAGCAGATAGCGACTCGCTTGTAGCTTATCTTTCTACGCACTATTACAATTCAGATTTCTTTCTTACAGGAACGAATCATAAATATTCAGATATAGTTATTACCGAGCTTGCAGCAGGCGAAGATGTGCCAGCAGGACATACTTTACTTTTAGATGCCGTAGAAACCCATAGTACTACTTATGAAGATACAGATTATGATTACTATGTTTTAAGATTAAATCAAGGTGCTGGTGACTCTCCAAGATTTACAGATCAAGTAAGAATGCGATACGAAGGATTTACACTAGTAGATGGAACCGTTTTTGATTCCCTTGCTACACCTGAAGATTTATTTTTAACAGGATCTGGGTTTACTCCAGGGCTTATCAGAGCTTGGCAATTAGTTGTACCAATGTTTAATTGTGCGGACAGTTTTATGAACTCAGGTGGTATAACAAACTATAACAATTTTGGTTTAGGTGTAATGTTTGTGCCTTCTGGAATTGGATATTTTTCAGGAACTGGCTCTGGTAGTATAGCATCTTATTCTAATCTTGTATTTAAGTTTGAACTGCTACAATACGAAGAAGTAGACCATGATGCAGATGGTATCCCTTCTTATGTGGAGGATTTAGATGCTAATTTAGATGTATTTGAAGATGATACAGATGAGGATTTAGCTCCTAATTATATAGATCAAGATGATGATAATGATGGTGTATTAACTATTAATGAGTTAGTGCCTACTACTTACACTGTTGACACAAACATGGGAGAAACAGAGCCAACGTTAGCAAGTAATGAGTATGAATTAAATAGATCTGCTTCCAACGGTATTATTACAATAAATACTGTTACAGCTGTAGACTCTGATAATAATGGTACACCAGACTATTTACAAGAAGACATTGCTATAAATTATAATGAAGAAGAGGAATAGAAATATGCTTCATTAAGAAATAAAAAAAGCCGCTTTTAGCGGCTTTTTCTATTTATATGGTTTGCTAATTTATAAAGCAATAGATAAACTTAGTATTAACTGATCTGGTCTTGTATCAATTCTACTAGAAACACTGGTGCCTAAATTATTATTTATAAACGTAGCTTCGTTATCATTAAAACCTCTTTCGTATCTCAGGTCAATCCCTACTTTATTAAAATTAAGACCTATACCAAAATTTAATCCAACAGAGAAATCGTCTTCAACATTGTCAATATCAATACCTTCAAACTCTGTGTCTAGAATATATTGTAGTGAAGGACCACCAAAGACACTTACAGGTACTAAAACTTTAATTCCAACTAAAAGAGGTGCATCTAATTTCTTAATATTAAATGCGTTGTCATCGTAATCACTTTTTGTTGCTGTATAAACAAGCTCTGGCCTAAAGTAAAACTGGTTTCCAATTTTGCCAAATAGTCCTACATGATAGCCAATGTTTCGGTCTGGATTTTTGGCGTTATCACCAATGGATTCAAAATAATCACCATTAGCGCTGTAATTTAAACCACCTTTAAAGCCAAAGGCACTACCTTTTTGTGCATGCGCACTTAATCCAACAAATGCCAGAACTACAGCTAGTAGAGCTGCTTTTTTCAAATTTTTCATATTGTTCGTTTTTAAGATTAGGTATCTAATATCAAAAACGTTGCCAAAATGAAGTTATTTTCTTTTCAGTACTTTTTTTGCAGCTTCTTGTATGGCAGAGCTGTTTAAACCGTACTTGTCCATAAGCTGTGCAGGTGTGCCAGATTCTCCAAATGTGTCTTTTGTAGCAACAAATTCTTGAGGTGTTGGGTTGTGCTGCGCTAATACTCTTGCAACACTTTCTCCAAGACCACCTAAATAATTGTGTTCTTCTGCGGTTACGACACATCCTGTTTTAGAAACTGAATCTAAAATTGCTTTATCATCTAATGGTTTTATAGTGTGAATGTTTATCACTTCAGCACTAATTCCATTATCATTTAAAACTTTTGCAGCCTCTAAAGCTTCCCAAACCAAATGACCTGTTGCTACTATAGTAACATCGTTTCCGTCAGTAAGTTTTACAGCTTTTCCAATTTCAAATTTGCCATTTTCTGGTGTGAAATTAGGTACTTTAGGACGACCGAATCTTAAATATACAGGGCCATCGTGTTTTGCTATAGCTAAAGTTGCAGCTTTAGTTTGGTTATAGTCACAAGTGTTAATTACAGTCATTCCTGGTAGCATCTTCATTAAGCCTATATCTTCTAAGATTTGATGAGTTGCACCATCTTCACCCAATGTAACACCAGCATGCGAAGCACAGATTTTTACATTTTTATGAGAGTAAGCAACACTTTGACGAATTTGGTCGTAAACTCTACCAGTAGAAAAGTTAGCAAATGTGCCTGTAAACGGAATTTTACCTCCTATTGTCATACCTGCAGCCATACCAATCATATTAGCTTCTGCAATACCTACTTGAAAGAATCGTTCTGGATGATTGGCTTTAAAATCATCCATTTTAAGAGATCCAGTTAAATCAGCACAAAGCGCTACAACATTTTCATTTGTTTGTCCTAACTCTGTTAAACCAGCTCCAAAACCAGAGCGTGTATCCTTATTTCCTGTGTTTGTATATGTTTTCATTCTGTGATTTTGAAACTATGATTAATAGTAAGTGTTTTTTTAGTGTTATCTACGTTGATGGCTTCGATTAAAACAGACCCTTTCTCGTCTAATGCTTTTAAAATTAGACCATCAGGTAAATCAACTGTTATTTGCCCTTTGCTAGAGGTCATTCTTAGCATTAAACCTACAAACTTTGAAAAAAACACGTTATTCTTACAGTTTAGATTATCTGCTACTGAAATAGTAATTGCTTCAGAAGGTTCGAAGTCTGGATATAGTTTGTAGGTACTAGTTTTAAAATCTACAACACTATCTTCTTCTTTTATATCTTCAGTAATAAGATTAATATTTTCATTTATTGCATCCTTTTCATCTACTGGTAGTATGTTTTCAATATCTAAATTAGCATATATTATGCTTTCAGCGAATTTGAAAAAAATAATTAGTTTATCATTTTCAGCACTGTAGATTAAATTAAATTGTGATCCTTCTATTTTATTAGCACCACCTAGAAAAACAGATTTTCCAAACTCATTTGTTAGTAAATCATCATTAGTCCATAGGTACTTTCCATCTTTATCAAAACCTATAGAAATTGTGTCAATTGTTTTTTTTCGCTCATTAGGAATAGCGTAGTCAACAGTATAATCTATATCGATTACAGTTTCTTGCGAAAAGGAAACTAAAGTTGTTAAAAGAAATATAAATAGTAATTTTTTCATCTTAATAGTCTCCAAGAGTTTCTTCGTTCTGTGCTAAACCTGTTGCTAATTGCTCATCGTTTGGTGCTTTACCGTGCCATGCGTGTGTGTGCATCATAAAATCTACACCATTACCCATTACAGTTTTTAGTAATACACATACTGGCTTGCCATTTCCTGTTAAGGATTTTGCGTTTTGCATACCTTCTAAGATAGCTTCAATGTTATTACCATCTTCTATTTCTACAACAGTCCAACCAAAAGCCTCAAATTTTGCTTTTATGTTGCCCATAGGTAAAACAGTATCTGTAGATCCATCTATCTGTTGTCCATTTAGGTCGATAGTAGAAATAAGATTATCTATTTTATTTCCGGCAGCATACATAATGGCCTCCCAGTTTTGACCTTCTTGTAGTTCACCATCTCCATGTAAACTATATATAAGATGGTTATCGTTGTTTAATTTTTTGGTTTCGGCAGCACCAATAGCTACAGACATTCCCTGACCTAAAGAACCAGACGCTATTCTTATACCTGGTAAACCTTCGTGTGTTGTTGGGTGACCTTGTAGTCTAGAATCTATTAATCTGAATGTGTTTAATTCTTCAACTGGAAAATAACCAGTTCGTGCAAGTACACTGTAAAATACAGGTGAGATATGACCGTTAGATAAGAAAAATAAATCTTCGCCTATACCATCCATATCAAAACCGTCCTTGGTTTCCATTATTTCATTGTAAAGACAAACGAAAAATTCTGCACAACCTAATGATCCTCCAGGATGACCAGAATTTACTTTGTGTACCATGCGTAGGATATCTCTACGAACTTGAGTGGTTAAATCTTCTAATTGTTGAATATTAGACATGTTTTTTAGCTTAAATTAATGCTGCAAAAGTAGCTTTTTAATAGTCCTATTCAAAAACCCTAAACTCTCACTTATTAACGATTTTGAAGAATTGCTAACAATTTTTGAATTTAATTAAGACTCGAATGTATTTGAGTTATTTATATTTGCCACCAGACTTATATATATGAAATTTAATCGCGTAGCAGAAGACAAGGAAACGAAGGCAAGAGCAGGTGTTATATCCACTGATCATGGTCATATAGAAACACCAATTTTTATGCCTGTTGGTACAGTAGCAACAGTAAAAGGTGTGCATCAGCGCGAACTAAAGAATGACATTAATCCCGATATTATACTAGGGAATACATACCACTTATACCTTAGACCTCAGACTCCTATTTTAGAACAAGCAGGAGGACTTCATAAGTTTATGAATTGGGACCGCAATATTTTGACGGATTCTGGTGGTTATCAGGTTTATTCTTTATCCGCAAATAGGAAAATAAAAGAGGAAGGTGTAAAATTTAAATCTCACATAGATGGTAGTTATCATGTGTTTACACCAGAAAATGTTATGGAAATTCAACGGTCAATAGGTGCAGATATCATTATGGCTTTTGATGAATGTACACCTTATCCATGCGATTATAACTATGCAAAACGATCAATGCACATGACGCATCGTTGGCTAGAGCGATGTATGTCGCATTTAGAAAAAGTACCGTTTAAGTATGGTTACGAACAAACATTTTTTCCAATAGTGCAAGGCAGTACCTATAAGGATTTAAGAATGCAATCTGCTGAATATATCGCAAATGCCGGAGCGCAAGGAAATGCTATCGGAGGCTTGTCGGTTGGAGAACCAGCAGAAGAGATGTATGCTATGACAGAAGTAGTTTGTGATATTTTACCAGAGGAAAAGCCTCGTTATTTAATGGGAGTTGGCACGCCTATCAATATTTTAGAGAATATTGCGTTAGGTGTAGACATGTTTGATTGTGTTATGCCTACCAGAAATGCCAGAAATGGTATGCTGTTTACAGCACATGGCACCATAAATATTAAAAATAAAAAATGGGCTGACGATTTTTCGCCTATAGATGAAATGGGAATTACCTTTGTAGATACAGAATATAGTAAAGCATATTTAAAGCATCTATTCTCAGTAAATGAGTTGTTAGGAAAGCAAATAGCTACAATTCATAATTTAGGATTTTATTTATGGTTAGTTAGAGAGGCTAGAAAACATATTATTGAAGGGGATTTTAAAATCTGGAAAGAAAAGATGGTTAAACAAATGGATAAAAGATTGTAGTAAGTGAAAATCTTAGATTGGTACATACTTAAGCGCTATTTGTTAACATTTTTAATGATGTTATTGCTGTTTATTCCTATAGGAATTACAGTAGATTTAGCCGAAAAAGTAGGGAAAATAATAGAAAATGAAGCACCTTTTAGTGAGGTTACAGCCTATTACATAGACTTTACGGTCTACTTTGCCAATCTGTTATTTCCTTTGTTCTTATTTTTATCTGTAATCTGGTTTACATCTAAGCTAGCCAATAATACAGAGATAGTAGCTTTTTTAAGTTCAGGAGTATCTTTTACTAGATTTTTAAGACCATATTTAATAGGGGCAACAATTGTAGCTGCCATTGCTTTGGTTTTGGGAATGTATTTGGCGCCTATAGCTAGTCAAGGATTTAATGAGTTTAAATACAAATACCTTAAGAAGCACAAAAAAATACAAGAAACAAGGCACGTTTACCAGCAAATAAATGATAATGATTATATATATGTGAGCAGTTTTGTACCGGCAAGTAAGATAGGTCAAAACTTCACTTATGAGCATTTCGAAGGCAACGAACTAAAGTATAAAATTTTTGCTGATAGGATTAGATATGTTGAAAGAGATAGTAGTTATAGACTTACCTCTTATGTAAAACGTTCATTTGAAAACGGAGTAGAAACTGTTGAAAAACTTCGTAGAAAGGACACCATCTTTCCTTTTGAATTAGAAGATTTAACACCAGTTGAATATGCTGCAGAGACAAAATCTTATGGTGAACTTTTAAGGTTTATTGAGTCTGAAAAAAAGAAAGGATCAAAAAATATAGGAAGGTATGAAGTGGTAAAACTTAAAAAATGGAGTTTACCAGTTTCAATATTTATATTAACTATTATTGCCGTCGCAGTGTCATCAGTTAAACGTAGAGGTGGCATGGGAGTTAACTTAGCGTTTGGTATTGCTATAGCTATGATTTATGTCTTTTTTGATAAAATATTTGGGGTTATGGCAGAGCAGTCCAATTTTTCGCCTGTTATAGCAGTATGGTTTCCTAATATAATATTTGGTATTTTAGCTGTATACCTCCTACAAAATGCCAAACGCTAGATTAAAGGATTATCTTCATTTACATTTTCTGGTTTTTATAGCTGGCTTTACAGCAATTCTAGGTAAGGAAATTTCAGCAGGTGCTACAGCAATTGTTTGGTATAGAATGGCAATAGCAGCTGTTTTAATGTTTATCTATATAAAGATTATAAAGCTCAATATTAAAGTTAGTAAAGAGGCAGTTATAAAGTTCTCTGTTGCTGGCGTTATAATTGCTTTACATTGGATTACCTTTTTTGAATCTATAAAACAATCTAACGTTTCTATTGCGTTAGCTATGTTTTCTTCAGGAGCTTTCTTTGCGTCATTTATAGAGCCAATTTTTTTTAAAAGACGTGTGTTGGTTTATGAAATAGGTTTTGGGTTAATAGTAATACTTGGAGTATTCCTAATTACAAGTAGTGAGTTAAAATATATCAATGGTATCATATTAGGATTATTATCTGCGCTTTTTTCAACGTTGTTTGCTGTTATAAATGGACGATTTATAGAAAAGTATAATTCAACAGTAATTTCATTTTATGAGTTTATAAGCGGAGTTTTATTTTTAAGTTTATTCATACATTTTTCCGGAATTCATTTTAATGAAAGTTTCTTCACACTTTCGCAAATAGATTGGGTTTACATTTTTATTTTAGCTTCGGTATGTACAGCTTATGCTTTTATTGGTGCAGTTGAGGTAATGCGATACATAAGTCCTTTTACAGTGATTTTAACCTACAACTTAGAGCCGATTTATGGTATAATATTAGCGTTATTTCTTTTTCCTGAAACCGAGCAGATGTCTTCTCAGTTTTATTTTGGAGCAACTTTAATAATAGTAATTGTACTGTTTGATGCTTTGTTGAAAAACAATAAAGCTCGAAAACGAAAAAAGATGCCTGTTAACAATTGAAGTTTGTATATTTGTAGACTTAATTAACTAAAAACTAACTTCAAATTGTATGGAATATTTAGAGTTTGAATTACCCATAAAAGAATTAGAAGAGCAGCTTGATAAATGCCAAATTATTGGAAAAGAGAGTGATGTAGATGTTACAGAGACCTGTAAACAGATCGAGAAAAAGCTAGCTGAAACTAAAAAAGAGATATACAAAAATCTTACGGCTTGGCAACGTGTTCAGTTGTCTCGTCACCCTAACAGACCATATACACTAGATCATATCAAAGCACTTTGTGGAGATTCTTTCTTAGAATTACATGGAGACAGAAATGTTAAGGATGATAAGGCTATGATTGGCGGTTTGGGTAAAATCGGTGACCAAACATACATGTTTATTGGTCAACAAAAAGGATACAATACCAAAACAAGACAATATAGAAACTTCGGAATGTCTAACCCAGAAGGTTATCGTAAGGCATTACGTCTTATGAAGTCTGCTGAAAAATTCGGAATACCTGTTGTAACTTTGATAGATACTCCTGGTGCTTATCCAGGATTAGAAGCAGAAGAAAGAGGACAAGGAGAAGCTATTGCAAGGAATATTTTAGAAATGTCTCGTTTAAAAGTGCCAATTATAACGATTATTATTGGTGAAGGAGCTTCTGGAGGAGCTTTAGGAATTGGAGTGGGAGACAAGGTTATGATGTTAGAAAACACTTGGTATTCTGTAATTTCACCAGAGTCTTGCTCGTCTATTTTATGGAGAAGTTGGGAATATAAAGAGCAGGCAGCCGAAGCGTTGAAACTTACTGCAAAGGACATGAAACGTATGAAGCTCGTGGACCAAATCATAAAAGAACCACTTGGTGGTGCGCATACAGACAGAGAAAAAACATTTTTAGCGGTCAGAGATGCTATAGTAAAGACTTATGAAGAGTTAAAAAACTTATCACCAAAAGAATTAGTGAAAAATCGTATGAGTAAATACGATGAAATGGGAGTCTATAAAGACTAAATCCACTAAACATAAGCAACTAAAAAAAACTGAAGTTGAGTCTTCAGTTTTTTTTGGCACTATTAACAATATATTTAAGTTATTAACAGTTAGATTGTTGAAGACCTGTTGAGATTGCAAACAAAATAAAACACATCTCATCGATACTATTTAACTACTTTTGTTATTTATGAAACAACCCAACCCAATACAAGGTTACAAAGTCGATAAAAGCACTATCATAAGCTTAGAGAAAGGTAAAATACCGCCTCAAGCTATTGATTTAGAGGAAGTTGTGCTTGGAGCAATGATGATTGATAAAAAAGGAGTTGATGAGGTTATTGATATTTTAAGTCCAGATGCTTTTTATAAAGATGCTCATAAATACATCTTCGAAGCTATTTTCAAATTATTTGAAAACAGTGAACCTATTGACTTATTAACCGTTTCGTCTCAGTTAAAGAAAGATGAAAAATTAGATTTGGTTGGTGGTGATTTTTACCTTATTTCATTAACACAACGTGTGTCATCATCTGCACATATTGAGTTTCATGCACGTATCATACTTCAAAAATATATTCAACGTAGTTTAATCAAGATTTCAAACGAAATTATTGAAGAAGCCTATGACGAAACTAAAGATGTTTTTGATCTTTTGGATAATGCAGAAGCAAAACTCTATGAAGTTACCCAAGGTAACGTTAAAAAGTCGACAGAGACAGCACAGAGCCTAGTAATTCAAGCAAAAAAGAAGATTGAGGAGATATCAAACAAGGAAGGTTTAAGTGGTATACCAACCGGTTTTGATAAGTTAGATAAATTAACTTCAGGTTGGCAACCAAGTGATTTAATTATTGTTGCTGCTCGTCCTGGTATGGGTAAAACGGCCTTAACGCTGACCATGGCGCGTAATATAGCAGTAGATTTTAATACACCTGTAGCTTTCTTTTCTTTAGAGATGTCTTCTGTGCAGTTAATCACACGTTTAATATCTAGTGAAACCGGATTGTCTTCAGAAAAATTGAGAACTGGTAAGTTAGAAAAACACGAATGGGAACAACTAAACGTTAAAGTAAAAACCTTAGAAAAGGCACCTTTATATATTGATGATACACCATCACTTTCCATTTTCGATTTAAGAGCAAAGGCACGTCGTCTAGCATCGCAGTATGGTATTAAGATGATAATGATAGATTATCTGCAGTTAATGACAGCTGGTGGTAGCCAAAAAGGAGGTAATCGTGAGCAAGAAATTTCGATGATTTCTCGTAACCTCAAAGCATTGGCAAAAGAACTTAATGTTCCTGTAATTGCATTGTCTCAGTTATCACGTGCTGTTGAGACACGTGGTGGAAGTAAAAGACCCTTATTGTCAGACTTACGTGAGTCTGGTGCTATTGAGCAAGATGCAGATATTGTATCGTTTATTTACAGACCAGAATATTATAAAATTGATGAGTGGGATGATGAAGAACGTTCACCAACTGAAGGCCAAGGTGAGTTTATTGTAGCTAAGCACAGAAATGGTGGTTTAGAAAACATAAGGTTGAAGTTTATCGGTCACTTAGGTAAGTTTGATAACTTGGATGATTTTGACACACCTTTCGAGTTTCAATCTAAGTTAAATGCGGCAGCTAATGACGATACCTTTAAGCCAGATAGCTTCCCTTCGGCATCTGATGCGTTTGATGATCCAGAAAATGATGGAGTGCCTTTTTAATTTATTATGTTTCTAAAAAAAACTCTAGCAATAATTGGAATCTTAATCCCAATTTTATTTGTAATTAGTTTTGGGCTTCTATTTAGTAGTAATTCAGTTTATTATGAAGTAATTGATGAGTTACCACTTTTTTGTTTTAACATATTAGAATTACAAGGAAGTATTTGGGTGAGAATTTTTAATTATTTTTTTATTGGCGTACTGATAATTGTTTTCTCTTTTGGTTTAATGGTGTTAAATTCTAAGAGTTTTAGTAATAATTTATCATTGTTATTGCTTGCCTCTACTGGGTTAATATGGTGCTCTTTTTCATTTTTTTCAATATCTATTGAAGATGAAGATCCCTTAGATTATGCTTATATAGTTATATTTATTTTCATTCTATTTGCTTTTTTAGCTTTTTTATTATTATCTGGTGATATATTGCTTATGATTAAAAATAGAAATGTAAAAAGAGCTTTAGTAATTACTTCAATTCTTATTCTTACAGAATCTATAATATCTTTCTTTGTTTCTGACTATCCATTCATGATACCAAATCTATCAATACTTTTTTATATTTCTGTATTTCCGATTTTAGGTTATAATTTGATCAAAGAAGATAATTGAAATTGAGATTTTACCTATCTTTACGTTTCGTTATCTAAGAAGAAAAATTGCCTCATGTTAAATCAAAGACGTACAACAAATATTCTGTTGTTAATCATCGTTATACCATTAGTATTTTATTTGCTTAAAG
>CEVA01062138.1_pt1 | contig 11085 bp, 8 predicted proteins | sample 361521 | NCBI WGS metagenome assembly CEVA01 (sample SAMEA2622823, study PRJEB7988) | marine metagenome | isolation source: saline water (ENVO:00002010), including | reverse complement strand
TATAATAAATGAACTTTTCGGTTATGGATGCAATCGATGTCAGAGGCTAAAACTTATTATCAACATGACTCTGTCGCTCTTTATACGAGTGACGGGAAGGCTCTTTATGATTCAAATGGCTCACGTCTTTTTAGCATTAGTATTACGGATGTTCAAGAGGCCGTAGATAAGCTTGAAGAGAGTTTTAAATCTGACGCTGAACAAGTTAAAGAGTTTATTAATGAAAACTCAGACATGGTTTTAGAGAAGTTAAGAGATCATTTTGGTGATTCAGCAATGATTGATTTTGCTGAATTAGCACTAGAAATTTTTAATGGTTACCCAAGGTTTTCTGAACTATCAGATGTATTTATAAAGCTCTTAGAAATTCTTGTGTGTTACTAGTTCGATTTAGCGCCGGTTGCTAGGGCGACCGCGGGCTGCATGTGCCAAGCTTTTAGCGCCATAAGTTGTTAACTGGTTCAACAGCCGTCTGACATGTCGAGTCGAGACATTAAAAATGTCTGCAGCGTCGACTTGTCGTAAGCGTTTTTCTTGTACATCCGTTAGAACTTTGAATCGATTTATCTCGTGATCACTCATAGCAATTAACATCAGTTTAGGTCCTCAAAGCCAAGCAACACTTTAAGCTTAGGAGGACATTTTAAAGTTGCTCAAACCGGACATTACTATATTGCTCTTACAAAATAAGTGCGTATTATCTATCTTATGTTAAATATGTTGGGGTTATTATTAGGTTCATGAGTTACGTTAAATCAGGGACTTACCTAGCACATTAAGCACCTGCCAATTTATAGTGATGAGTTTACGATAACTTCATAAGTAATCATTACGTCTTTTTCTTAAGTTCATAATTCGAGAATTTAACAGCATTCTGATTTACCATAAAATAGCTAATATCCATAAATATTGTTGTACAAGAATGCTGAGCATTCTATACAACAATATTTTGGCATTATCATGATGCGGCAAATATCTTCTCTAAAGGCTCCTCCATTACGTCTCTTTTTCTGCGCTTTCATATCACCTCAACTTTTTAGCGTCACTTGTTGTAAACAAATAGCCTGTAAATACTGAGCCATACGAGATATTTATTGCCTTATCTGTAGCCTTAACAGCCAACGAATTTCGTAAATCTTAAAACTTGCTGTATCTACCAGAGCTATCACACCACTATGATTCATACGATCAACTTTTTGACGCTTGTCTGATGGAACAGAAAAATATCCAAAATAACGATCAAAAACCATTAGTCATATTTTATTTAGACATATACGTTATTTTAGTTGAAAAAATCAACGTAACTGAGTACATAATTTTGCTACGTTGTAACATTATATCGATATAATACCACATATACACCTGCATAATTGAGTTTTTGTAGTGTTATATTTGCCAAATCATCTACTTGCGGTTTATATAACTAGAGAACCTCTGGTTAAAGTTATCTCTCTACATTTTTAGGGTTTTCGCAATTTTTATGACCTACTCAAATTTACATATCTCACGAAATAGACAGCAATCATATGTAATGGTCGATAAGGTGACGACGCTGCCATCAATGTTTGTGTCTATCTATGCAAGAAACGAGCTTAGCAAGAAAAGTTTTGGCACTCAGAAAAACACACTTGTTTCGTTGCGTTTTTTCTACGTTTATTATTTCAAAAAATACAAGCGAACGTTCGATTACGACTTCTATCAGAGCAATTACAACATCTCGACTTTTACCCATGACTTTGATGGTTTTTTCAATTACTTACTTTCTGAACAACAGCTTAATGACAAGCAAGACATGATTACGTTTGAGGCTCCGCCCCTTACTAAAGCAAATAAGGTCACCTACAGCGGTCACATAAGGCATGTAGGCAATTTTTTTCGATATCTAAACTTTCGATATATGAACTTGAGATACCAAAATATGTCTCCGATAGAAGCCCACAAGATCAATACGGCAAATCGAGAAGACCTTGCTCAAATAATCAAGAAGTTCAACAGTATAGAGGTATCAAAAAGCGAACCTGCAAATAGATACAAGAGTGTTACAGAGCAACAGAGTATCGATCTGAACAATATGTTAATCCCATCCACTCCGGCTTTTTTTGATGAGGAAACTGGCGAGTATATCCAAAAAGTGCTCAACCCACAGAACCCGTTTACGCGGGCATTTCTTCAATTTCGTAATTACCTTATGCACAGACTAATGTACAACTACGGTATTCGTGTCGGTGAATTACTATTGATTTCACTCGACTCCGTTGGAGAGACCTTACCAGATGCTCGTGGTTATACTCGATTCATCCTAATTATCCAGAACTTACCAGATGATGTTGTAGATCCAAGGAGAATCCCGCCTTCTATCAAGACAGTACACTCTTACCGACAGATTGAGTTAACTGATGACGACTTCATCATATTGACGATTTATATGAAGCAATACCGTGCTCCTTTGTTTGAAAAGAAAGGTATTGATGATCACGGAATTATGTTCATCAAGGATAGAGGCAATTTAGACCCTATATCTTACGATGGAATACGATCTATCTACCGCGACATTATAGACCCTGCTTTTATTGCTCTTCACCCCGACTACCGCAAGGGTGGTAAAAAGAACATCGATTGCATGGTGAAGTTAACTCCTCACGTCGGCCGACACACATGGGCATATATAACTCTGAAGTTTATCTACAACGAAATTCTTGAAGAGAGTTTAACTAGCGCTCGTGATTATGGCATTCGAGCTAGAATGAATGGTGAGCTGGATGCTGCAGTAGAAAAGCTTCGCTCTTTGGGTGGTTGGTCAGTGAAGAGTAAGGTTCCTCTCAAATATGCCTCACGCTTCATCGAGTTGGTAAGTAATGAGAGTAATAAGAGGCGAACAATGCGATCTGATTGTCAGGCTGTCATACCAGGCAGCTCTGGTGTAAAAAGCAATAACCATTCAGAAAATAATAAATTTGATGAAGACCTCCCTTATGACTTATTTAACTAATCAGTCGACACAAGAGCGACTTAATTCGAAACCGACATCTTCCCTCTTCACCTCTCAGCAGCTTCAATGGATTGCTGATATCAAGAAGTTTCCGCAAAGGCTACTCCTATTGAATGCTACTGAGTTTGATGACCAGTTTATGAGTCTAAATTCTAGTGATTGGAGATACCGATTCTCTGGGCAGAATAAAGCTATTCTCTTTAGTAACGGTCGGTATTTTCGCAATTTGTTGCCAGAAACAATCACACTCATAAAGTATCTAACTATTGAGTATATCAAAGAGAACTCGGCAAGCGTTGCAGATAGATTCGCATCGTTTGTTGCTTTGACCTTCTCCCAGATTGAAAAGGTCAGTAGAGAGAGTCTAATCGCGATACTACATCAACTAGTCGCGAAGATTGACCGAAATCAGACTGACAATCATCAGTTCTATTACACGCTCTATGCCTTACGCAAACTGGAGCGAGGTAACTTCTTTAAAGGAACTGGACACAAAGTTGACCTTGAAGATTTGCTGCTGGAAGTGCCCCGCCCTCGCACTAATAACTGGGGACGTTATCAGAGTCTCGACCTTGTTATCCCTGATGAAGTATGCCTAATGATTGAGAATGGGCTACAACTATGGTCATCAAATCTATGTCCGAAGCTAAATAGCAAAGAAGCTAAGACTAAGCACATAGAGAAGGTAAAGAAAGTCGTCAACTTAGATGTTTTAAAGGACTGCATTATTACTGGCATAGTCTACTACACTGGGGCACGTCCTGTACAAATCGGAAAAATGGCTGGCGGTGATTATGTTGTGGATACCGAAAATGCTCATGGGATGCGCTATTCGTTACTAATACCATATGCCAAGAAGACAAAACTAACTATTGACCGTGTTCGTGTTGCCATTCCAGAAGAGCTTGGGAAACTAGTCACTCTATATAAGTTTCTAAGTGGCGTTGGAGATAATGATGCTTTGTTCCAACCTCAAGCATCGTCAATTAATATGGTTGATAAAGCGATTAAAAACATGCTTCTCAAGTTCTCTACCAAGGACATTCAAGATGCGGTGAAAAATGGCGGTTACGTACTACCGGTATACCCCGCGAGTCTGTTTCGCCATAACGTAGGTCACTCTATGGCAATGAACGGGGCGAGTGCCCCAGAGATTGCTTACATCTTAGGTCATTGTACCTATAACGTTGCCGACAAATACATTGCGGCTACTCCAGAAACGTCCGATATTCGAGAACAGGCTCTAGGCCGCAATCCTATTTTTAAAAACATGATGGCTTTGATGTTTACTGGAAACTTAATCCACAGTAGAGATTGGAAAGGTCGACGCGTTGCTGCCTCGATTGGCGGAAAACTACACCATCACATTGGTGGTTGCAATTACGAAGAAAATATCTGCCCTTTCTCTCAAGGGCGTGGTTGCTACGGTTGTCCATACTTTATGCCTTTTACTGATGGGTTCCATCGGAAAGTACTCGATTCATTCTTTGATGAGTTAGATGAAATTCGCGACGTTGCTGATGATGCGGGTCTAGTGCACCACCCGTTAATGACTGAAATAATTCGTAGGAAAGACCATGTCCTTCAAGTACTGACTCGAATTCAACTGGTAAATGCAAAAGATGAGGTGGTATAAATGAACTCTGAGGTAACTACCCTTAAAAGTAAGCATGCAAAAAACCTTGATGCATATGTGGACAAATTTAAGGCTAAATTCGAGGAGCGCCTTGCAGTATACAATGCAGCTGGACAATTGGATTGGAACTCAGGGTCTTGGCATTTCGGAGAGAAAGGAGTTGCATGGCTAAAAGAAACTAAAGATCACGGATTTAAGTGGGATGATGTATCAAGCCGCGTTAAAGGCTTAAGTAAAATGGAAATCTCAAAGGATTTTCAAGATTTTATGCGTGCTTATCACATGCATTTGGTCTGTACATCTAGCGGATTACCATCAGGCTCAACACTGGATAAACCATTGCAAGTAATGAAACGTTGGTATTGGGAAATGGTTACAACAACAGGCCTGACCCACCCCATGCATCTTACCGCTGATATTATCCATGCTGCTATGGACCGTCACAAAGTGAATTCGAGCAGTCCTTCCAATGTAAGTGACTATTGTGATGTTGCCGTTAGTATCATTAAACGACTTCGTCAATACGACTTGTTCACCGTTAATATCGAAGTTGAAAACAAGTACGAGTATCGCAACACATCTGTTGGCACAAAATCGAAAAGGAAAGCCAATCAATTAAGCCCAGACGAGACCAACGATAGTAATTTGATCTCTATTCGTGCGTTCATGGCCGTAATTGAATTAATGGTTTTGGCTGAGAACGACTATCAACGTATCTTTTATAACATGTTACTCCTTTGTATCGTATGTGGCTTTCGATTTCAAGAAATCATGTCGCTGAACATGGATTCATTGATTAAAAGAGAGATTACAGATGATGTGAAACGCCAACACGCCATTGACCAAGGGTGGCCTACTTACAGGCTTGGTATCGAGTATCTTGGTGCAAAAAAAGCTGGCTGGCGAGTTCATTGGCTAGCTCCCTCCTCTTACTCTGTTGTTGAGAATATATACAAACAGGTGGAAGAACTGACTGCTAGATTCCGTGAGACGCTCAAAAACTTTAGGGACGTTAATTTCACCAACTTCTTACCTAGTAAGATTTATGAACTCTCTAGTGATTTAGTAGAATGTCGGGAACTTGATGGCATCATGTTTACTGGCACAGGAGGTAGCCGAAATGTTCTACATAGATCCATATGTACATCAATGCTTAAATTCTCAGGTCACAAGCCTATCGTTGTTCCTGTCCATAAGCAGTTGAAAAAATATTATTTTTCAAAACAACACTTGAATGATTATGTCTATCAACGCTACACCAAACTATCCTTAGTCCACCCTAAAGCACACGCTTTACTTTCTAAGCATATTCACGACAACTGGGATGAAATTGCTTATATCGAGGAAAACGACAATAGCATAATCAAACCAGATCGCCATCAAGACGGCAGACTTATGGTGATGAACTATGAAGATCCCATCGAAAAAACCACACGAACATTGACATCCAGCTTTGGTAAAAGGTTCCAAGTCCATGCTGATGTGTCCAACTGTTTCAATAGTATCTATAGTCACGCTATAGCTTGGGGGCTTGTTGGCTTTGCACACGCAAAAATTAATCGAGGTCGTGGAGAATGGTTTAATAAATTAGACGAGTACCAAAGAAAATGTAAGAGAAATGAAACTCAAGGCATCCCGATTGGCCCCGCAACATCGAGCGTTAGCGTGGAAATTGTCTTAGGTAAGGTCGACGAAAAACTTAGGGATGAAGGTTTTCAGTTCCATCGCTATGTAGATGATTATAATTGCTACTGTGAGACTAACGAAGATGCACATAGATTTATACGTGTTCTCGGAAATACACTTTCTCAGTATAAACTTACTTTGAATATTCAAAAGACTGAAATCATCGAGCATCCTGTACCAGACCAAGATTCTTGGGTTCTGAATTTACTTGGGGCGTTGCCCAGTAGATTACATAAAGCACATCCTGACGAGCCTAAACTGACTGACGCCGAGGCAATTACGTTTATAAATCATGCATTAGTCATAAACAAGAAAACACCAGACGGCAGCGTATTAAAATATGCCATTCAATTGATTCTTAACTTTCTAGATTCAAATTCTCATACAGCTGTATATAGGTCTGTACTTAATTTGTCTTGGCACTTTCCGATTCTGATTCCTTATCTAGAGACGCTACTCGAACACGCCAACCTTCACAATGATGAGCTGAGCGAGCATTTGAACAAGTTAGTTTTGGAAAACTGCAATTACAGGCGTTCAGATGGCATTTGCTGGCCTCTATACATCATGAAAAAGAAAGGTATTCTGGTTCAAGAAGATACCATCAAAGCGGTAGTTGAGAGCGAAGATTGTGTAGGCTTGACTATCTTGAGCTCAATGCTGTTAATAAAAGCCCCTATTGTTGAGTTCGCTCAAAAGATTATTGACTCAAATGACAACTATACGAAGGACTCGTATTGGTTGTTGCTTTATCAGTTATTCAGGTCTGGCGACGTTGCTAACGCATATCAAAATCGAATGTTCGAGATTCTTTTGGAGAATGATGTGAACTTCTTACCGGAAGACGGAGTTGAAACTGACGCAGAAAAGGAAAGCACGAGACAAAGAGGTATAGCTATGTTCGGTCCAGTTCCATTTTCTAATACGCTTCAGAAACTAATAGCACCAAGCGTATAGGTGCGTTTGCGCTGGGATTAGTAGGATCTGCTTTGCAGATCCTACTAATCCCAGCGCTATGGTTACTGTCGACGATACCTTTATGCCGCGTTGGTGTCGCACCTACTCGCGTCACCCATAACTACAATTTTGTCGACTGAATGGGCACCACGAGCCCTTCCTCTCTTTGATCTTCTCGCTTTAACTCTTCTACATGCATCGCTAGTGAAAGATAAATCAATGCTTCACGCGATAACCGCAACATTTTTAGAGCTTTACCCTCTAAATCATCGACCGTTGTGTACTTTAGGTACTCAGTATCCTCTTCTGACGCAGCGTATTCTTGTATCCCAAGATACCTGTGTTCTGCCATCTTTCTAATGAGATGAAGTTCTCTCGCATCAGGCTCCGCCACGTCGATAAAACTCGGCGCATATAAATCTTTCGATAGAAAATATAACCCCCGGAGTAACCAGTTTTCACTAGTTAAAAAACGTTCGTATATCTGCAAGCGTTTCTTCTTATTGTCGAATTTACCCCAAACATTGCGAAAGTTTACGCCATCAACTTTCAATCCTAAATCCATATAGTCGTTGAGGAACAATGCAATCTTATCGAACAATGAGTACGAAGTCCGTAGTGAGTTTTTGAGCAGTTCATTGCGGTAACCAAAATGTACACCGTCAAAACTATTCTCTAGTAAGACATCATTGTCAGAGTAATGCTTATCGTCATTACTAGTGAACTCGTACAGCATATGCCTAGCAAAAATAAACTCTTGTTTTAGTACGTTATAGTATTTAGGGAATCTGGGCTGTTCTCCCATGGAATAAACATGACTTGGTAGGTGAAGAACGTCCGATGCGGCTACTTTCGACGAGAAAACATCATTTAGAGGGTTTAAAAACAATTTGTTTTTTAAGCACCACTCTTTGTAGTTTCGTTCTTCTTCTGTGTCACCCAATGGAAACGCTTCAAAGTCGAAGCTTTTATCATATTTAATTGCTTCTAAAATTTCATCAGTATGGGCTCTATAAGCAGAAAATGCCTTATTTGCTTTCTGATCTACACCGCTGTCCCAAAGCAGAGGCTCTGCACCAAACCTACGAAGCTCTTTATTAGCATGGAAGAAAAGAATTCCCCTGTGTCCGTAGTCGTATAAGTGCTGACCGTAATGGAAGAGACCAATTCCTTTGTTCCCAATAGCCATTGCGAAGTTGCTCGAAAGTGACAGCACTTGATTATAGTAAGCCAAAGATTCTGCGACTCTGCCAATAGTGCCTAATCCGTTAGCTATGTTAGTCAATATCTTACATTGCATAAGTGTATTTAATTGAACGAACCCCCTTTCGGCTACAGCTTTCCTAAGATGTAGTAACTCGGAAATTAATCTTTCTTGATGCCAACTCCAAGTATCGTCGACTGAATTACGTTCAATTATACGTAGTGCCGCAAAGCAATTAGCTTTGAAGAAGTGCAGTATCGATCTATTTTCACTGCACTCACCATCAATTAACGAATCGAGGGTGCCTAAAATAGTTTCCAGCTTTTTGGTATCGTGTTCGTCTGAAGCCGAATCTATTGCATCTGCGAGCTCATTTAACTCAGTATTAGTCATCGAATGATACCGCCAGCTCTACCCAGTTTTTGTAATCGTTTTTAGTAGCCGTCAGATCTATGAGGATTCTCTGCATTTTGAACCTAACGTTTGCTTGATGTGTCCTGTTTTGTTTTGATTGTCGGTCGAGGCCGTTTAGAAAGTTTGAACGTTCGGCATCGCTCCACGGCGAACAAGCTTCATGCATTTCAGTAAGTAGCTGATGCAATGGAATGTCGAATACTAGACCGTTCGGAATACTAGCTGTTGGGATAAATACCTGTTTATTGGGTTCATAAGACATGGGAAAAGTACCTACAATATAGCCTAAGTTGCTAATTTCATTACTTAAGTTAGGTTTTTTGACCGTATTTTCCATCCATTTCTCGTATAAGAAATAATGACGTTCTCTCAAGACAAAGAGAGTGAGCAGCAGATATGGGTTCATGCTCTTATTCGTATTACTTAATACGGACAAGAACTTGTCTACAAGTTGTGCAGTATCTCTTAGTGAAAGCCTAAAACGATCGGCTACTATCGAAATAGCGCTCATTAAATCCGTCGATTGATTAATCGATGGGACGTGTTCACACCATTGTGAGTCGTAAGCCACTTTCTCTTCGATTATTTGCCGCACAAACTCGTACCTTGAAAGCTCAGTCAGCGAGTAACGACGGCGGAAGAAACGTCCCAAATATGTTTGAGCATCAAACTTCGCACCGTAAACTGCTTTAACAGCGTGTTGAAGTTGCTCGGTGTCCGTAGCAATAACAAAAACGATATTGTCCAATTCGAAGAAGTGCTTCACTACTTCCAACATTTCGACAGCATAGCTTGGGCGACAGCGGTCTAATTCATCGATAAATACGAATGTTGGCGTAGACAACTTGTTATCGGGTCTGGTTATGGCCTTCACTAACTGCTTAATTTCGTTACGTAGACGCTTAACAGACTGTAGTTTTGCGTTATGATCGTCGATCATGCACTTCGCAAGCGTACTAGCTGAGTCCGCAACAATGTCAGTGACATCACTGTTCCCCGGCTCATTGTCGGTTTCCTCAGTTTTGGATGGCAATGAGTCATCAGGTTCAAACGTAATATCATCAAGGTTCACACCTGTAGTTTTCTTTACCATCCCCTTCATCAGTGCAGGTGCTAACGCTTTAATAAACCTTGCCGACTTCTCAGAAACCTTTGCTATGTGGCGGTTTTCTTTAGGTAAGTGTTCTCCCAGCGCTCCGATCAATGAAGATACCACGGTTAACATAGGGTCATCTGAATAATCTTGCTGCCAAGCGTCGATATAAACTACAGGATGATCATCTTTAATGCTATCTATCCAACGATTGATGAAGTAAGTCTTACCCGCACCCCATTTAGCGTTTAGATTTAGAACGTAACCACCCTCAGCGGAATTGTTAACAAGATAGTTGTGAAGGAATGATGCGTATTTTGCTCTGTCTAACGTATCCGCAGTAAACTTATTGTCTGATGTTGGCTCTTTCCAATTGAAATCTATTATTGATTCTGGCATTCGATTTTATATACCTGTTTATAAACATTTTTTTGTCCTGACATGCTAAAGCAAATCAGCCTCTTAGCGTTGTGATCTAACACATGCTATGTAGACAAAAGGGATCAGGTTTCATATTCATGTTGTCATGTCACTAAATTAAACGAAAGAAGTGGTGTCGTCGATTTATTGAACTTTTTCTATGGTAATGAGCTTTTAGTGCTCACATTATGATAGGTAATTCAAAAGAAGCGTATATCTGAGCAGACTACAATGTTTAGCGGTAATTTCACCACTTTAAAAAGTTCAGATTACTGAGATACTTCTGACGCGGTGTCGATACAGCCTATTTTGCGGTGAGACAATGAAAGAGAGTGGTATTTTTATCGAAGTGGCTTGAGTTTAATTGTGCCTTGCATCTCATTTTTGACTAATGAGCTTCATGAAGTTAATGATTCAAATTAGAGCATTATTCACACAGGTCATCATGAGGTTATGAACTAAATCGAGGTTCATGAATTGAGATAGTCTGCTCTTTCCAACAATAAGCCTGTAGAATACAATTACTTAGAATCATTCCGTACCAATTACTCACTCATGCACTGCATGAAAACCCAGAATAGTTAAATTACGTTTGCAATAATTAAGGCAGAGCTCCACTAAGATACCCTGCCTTATCTTGCGCACACTCTCTGTGCTTGATATTGAAGTTATTTAACCGAAACGCT
>CEVA01069567.1_pt1 | contig 11093 bp, 9 predicted proteins | sample 361521 | NCBI WGS metagenome assembly CEVA01 (sample SAMEA2622823, study PRJEB7988) | marine metagenome | isolation source: saline water (ENVO:00002010), including | reverse complement strand
GTTTCTTGTTTATAAAAATCCCAATACGGATAATCAATATGAGGTTCTTGACCTGCGGCACCTGGCAACAACCGACTTGCACAATATGAGCCACAAATAAATTCAGTTCCCAAAAACTTCGTCATTAAGTCAAAAATAATATTATGAGTTATCAAATCTGAAAATACCTGTCCTTTTCCAAATAAATTCCAAACACGCTGCTGTAAGTGAATAGTTCCTGTGGCTTCAGCTTCAGCATTAAAATGTGTTTCTTTTTGATCTGCTTTATCTGCATATTTATTAACTATCTCTCTTGCTTCTTCAATTTTATTTGTGTCAAATGCATCTTTAATAACAACCACTCCAGTACCAATTAATAATTCATCAAGAATTTTTTTATGATTTGAATATGAGGTATTTAATTCTAGCATATTAAAAATATTTGATACTAGGATAGATATTTAGTCAATATATTTATAAATTAAGCTCCAAGTTCATCTCTTAAATCACCAATTTCTGCACCCCCAGCCATTAATCTTTTAATATCATCTCCTCCAAGCTCTTCTGCTAGACCGCTACCAATAACTTCACCGAGACTTAAGAAGGTATAACGATCTGCAATTAAACGTGCATGAATTTCATTATGAGTAATTAATATAATGGCTATGTGACCAAGTTTTTGAACGTCTTTTATGGTTTTTAATACTTCCATTTGTTGTTTTTGTCCTAATGCAGAAGTTGGCTCATCTAAAATCAAAATTTTTGCACCAAAATAAATAGCTCTAGCAATTGCAAGAGTCTGCCTTTGACCTCCAGACATAGTACCAACAGGTTGTTCAGGATTTGAGATATTTATTCCTATTTTAGCCATTTCCTCAATTGTAATTCTGTTCATCTCTTTCATTTGCATAAGACCAAATGCACCAGGTCCTTTTTTAATTTCTCTTCCAAGGAAAAAATTTCTAGTTACTGACGTTAAAGCATTCAAAGCAAGATCTTGGTATACTGTACCAATACCTGCATCAGTTGCCTGTCTTGGAGTTGAAAATTTTCCCTCCTTACCATCTATAATTATTGATCCAGATGTAGCTGGATGAACTCCTGCTAATACTTTTATTAAGGTTGATTTCCCAGCGCCATTATCTCCTAAAAGAGCATGCACCTCTCCGGGATACACATCTAAAGAAACACCATTTAAGGCTGTAAAGTTACCAAACCTTTTCACAAGATCTTTAATTTCAATTAGAGGTTTTTTTGAATCACTCATTACAAACTACCTATTATTCTTTTTCTAATATTTTCATTTGTCAAAGCTGCAGTAACAAGAACAGCGCCTAAGAACACTCTATAAAAAGAACCGTCAATACCAGGAATATAAAAGAAGGCTTCTTTAGCAATCCCAAAAATAATTGTACCTAAAATAATACCTAATATTGTTCCAAAACCACCTGTAAGTACTACTCCACCTATTACAGCAGCAGCAATTGCTTCCAATTCTTTTAAATTACCTTTGGCTGTATCAGCAGTATTTACTTCAAAAACCTGGCAAGCAGCAAACATAGTTGCACAAAATGCTGTGAACATAAATAAAGAAATTTTTACTTTATTTGTTGGAACGCCATTAGCTTGTGCTGCGCTAAGATTTCCTCCTGTAGAATATATCCAGTTACCTGCTTGAGTACGACTTAAAACAAAATAGCAAACTAATGCTAAAAGCAACCAGATCATCAAACAAGAATACATTCCTTTGGCGAACATATTACCGTACATATTAACGTTCCAATCTACAGAAAAATACAACCAATCAAAAACTGGTTCCATAATATCGCCTCCAAAGAAGTTAGCTACGGGTCTTGCTGTAAAAATTGTATCTATGTAAGCCTTCGCTATATCAATATCTGTAACTGCTTTTGCAGCAACTGGAGGAACTTCTACACCAGCTTCAATTTTTTTTGTCAAAATATCTACCATTGAATCATTTCCAGATTTTTTTGCACCAGCAAGAGACTTTTCCAGTGTTTCAATCATTTTTTTAGCTGCTAAAGCAGTTTTATTATTAGCAACTTTTTCATTAATATATGTCAGTTGTTCAGTTAATTTTGCTACTGTATTTGCTGGAACTTTACTTAGAATTTCTAGAAGTTGATCATTTGGCAATAATTTAGCTGCATCTCTCTCCATCTCACCATGGCCAGGTACAATTATTATATTTTTAATATCAGGAAGCTCTGTAACTGTAGTAGATCCTGCTGTTTGATCAGGAGCACGATTAAAAGCTCTATAAGACACCTCTGTAATGCCCCTTAAGAAAAATAAACCCCCAAGTGTAACAATAAAAGATGCAATTCCACTTTTCACAATTAACCATCCTTGGAACCATCCAAAAGATAAGGTGAAACATAGTGTAATTAATAAAGCCATTAATGGCGAAACATCGGTAATTTCAAATAATTTTAAACCTTCAAAGTGAAAACCACCATCAAAAGATATATACGGTATAACAACTGCAAATCCCCATTTAAGAATCATTGCCATACATCCACCCGCAAAACCAATCATTGATCCTACTGATAAATCAAATTCTCCTGCAATTATTAGCATACCGGCTCCAAGTGCAACGATACCTAATTGTGCTATAACTCTAAAATTATTTCTTATTCCTAATGCATTAAAGCCTTCGCCAGCAAATGGATTTATAGAAAATTCTCCTTCTGGAATAGAGAAGTAACCCAACAATAAAAAAAGTAAAAGCATAACCCCGAATGGTCCAATCTCTGGACGTGAGGTAAATGAAGAATACCATTTTTTTTGTCCCTGTCTATCAGACTCTTTTCTTTGAACTGTTGGATTAGATGAATTCATAAAAAAAAGGACCGCAAATTTTTTGCGGTCCTTGAAAGATTATCTATCAATTCCTGCTAGAGCAGCAACTGATGAAGCGTTAGACTTATCAACGAAGCCAGGTCCTGAAGGGATATTAGCTCCTGGAAGAAGTCCAGCACTGTTATTATACAGGTGTAATACGATAATTGGTACATAACCCTGTAATCTTTGTTGTTGGTCAATAGTGAATGATACTCTACCAGCATTGATTAAGTCCATAACTGCAGGACTTAAATCAAAACAAGCATGGTGAACAGTCATACCTAAATCAGCTACAGCTTTATCAACAGCTTCACAAACATGAGGTCCTACTGAAAGGATAGCATCTATGTCAGAGTTAGCTTGAAGTGCAGCAGTTGCACGAGTTTGAATAGTAGCAGGATCTGAAGTAGTATCAGTGAATTCCATAGGTACTGCCTCTCCATAACCTTCACATCTATCAACTAGAGCTGTGTTATAAGCTTCTTGGATCATACAAAGAGCTTTTGTAGCTCCCTCAGCTTTAGCTCTTTGACCAGCTTTTTGTCCAGCTAGATATTCTGGTTGACCTACGTGCATAAGTGCACCTAGAGCAGCAGAATTTTCTAAGCCAGAGTTCATAGTTATAACTGGAACACCAGCAGCAACGGCAGCTTTAATAGCTGGACCTAATGCATCTGGATCAGGTAAAGAGATTACCATACCATCAGGTTGAGTAGCTGCAGCAGCTTGAATTGAGCTAGCCATATCAGCCATATCAGCAGATGGATTGTAAATGTACTCGAAATCAGCACCGATTGCACGAGCTGCATCTTCACCACCTTTTTGAACCACTGGCCAAAAAGGATCTTTTCCTTCACCGTGAGTTACCATAACGTATCTCTCAGCAAATGCAGAACTAGTGATAAAAACTAGAGCTGCAATTGAAATTAGAAATTTTTTCATAATTTCCTCCATTGTTATTTATTAATAATTAACAGTTTTACTAATATTCTTGGGTAAATTTAAATCAAGCGTAAAATTAAATAAGTTGTGTATTGATAAATATTAAAATTAAACACCTTTTCTTTGAATTTTCTTTCCCATTTGATGTTCTTCTAAAGCTTTCATGTTATTTTCTGTAGTAGCATTTTCTAAAGTTGGGCTTTCCCAAAAAGCTGTTCCATCAAGCCATTTATAACCATGTGTTTCTATTACAATAACATATGTTTTATCTGAATTTTTTGCTCTCTTAAAAGCAGCTTCAAGTTCAGAAGTAGATTCTACTGTCTCACCATTTGCGCCCATACTTTTTGCATGTGACTCAAAATTAACAAATTGTAAATTTTTTGCTCTTGCTGCACGAAAATTGCAGATATATTCTTTTCCTCCTTTGGCAAGTTGAAGTCTGTTAATAACCATGTGTCCACCGTTATCGCAAACTACAATAATAAGTTTTTGATCATAAAGAATAGAACTATAAATATCACTATTATGCAAAAGATAAGAACCATCTCCAATAAAAACAACAACATCCTGATTAGGTTTTGCCATTTTAATTCCAAGAGCGCCTGAAATCTCATATCCCATACAACTAAATCCCCATTCTGTTTCAAACGTATTTAGTTGTTTTGGTTTCCAAATTTGAACAACCTCGCCTACTAATCCTCCTGCTGCAGTAACGACTATATCGGATGGGTCAGCATTCCTATACACTGCACCTACTGCTTGAGCATAAGATGGGGTTTCTTGATTTGTTGGTCCACTTTCTTTTTGAACATAAGCTTCCCATTTTTGTTTTTCTTCAATTGCTCTTTCATACCAATTACTTGGTGCTCTCCAATCTCCTAACTCTTTAGATAGTTTATTTAATCCAATTTTTGCATCACTAACTACAGGAGAAGCTCTATGCTTAGTTGTGTCAAATCTTGCTGTATTAATTGAAACTAAACTAAAATCAGGATTCTGAAAATTGGTCCAAGAACCTGTTGTAAAATCGGATAATTTTGTTCCTATAGCAAGTGCCAAATCTGTATCTTTAGAAATACTATTTGACGATCCCTCACCTAAACAACCTATAGCACTTATATAATAAGGATCATCATGCTGCATACATCCTATACCCATAACAGTTGCTGTAACAGGAATATTATGTTTTTTTGCAAATGCTGAAAGTTCTGCTTCTGCTTCTGAATATAATACACCTCCTCCTGAAATAATAATTGGTTGTTTCGAATTTTTTAATTTTTCTGCAGCAGCTTTTATTTGCTTTGGATCTGGATGAATTCTTCTAATTTCATGAATTTTTTCATTAAAAAATATTTCTGGAAAATCATATGACTCACCTTGAACATCTTGTGACATTGAAATTGTAGCTGGTCCACAATCAGCAGGATCTAACATTACTTGAATAGCTTGTGGTAGAGATGCTAAAATTTGTTCTGGCCTTGTAATTCTATCAAAATATTTTGATACTGCCTTAAAGGAATCATTTTGAGTCTCTGTTGGTGAATGAAAATTTTCTACTTGTTGTAAGACTGGATCAGGAAAACGACTTGAAAATGTATCACCTGGAATTAATAATAAAGGCAGTCTATTACTAAGAGCTACTGCTGCTGCTGTAACCATATTTGTTGCACCTGGCCCTACAGAAGAAGTTGCAATAAAAATTTGCTTTCTTCTCATAGCTCTTGCATAGCCTATACAAGTTAAAGCCATGTTTTGCTCATGATGTCCTCTATATCCTGGTAAATCAGATTGAAATTCTTCCATTGCCTGACCAATACACGCAACATTTCCATGACCATATATTCCAAATGCTCCAGGAAATAGCGGGACTTTTTTTCCTTCTATAATTGTTTTTTGCGCAATAAGGTGCTTAAAAAGAGCGTGTGCACAGGATAGGTATATTGTTTTCATAAATTTCTAAAAAAAAGTTAATTTAGTATTATAAGATTTAAGTTTACAATAAAATAGATAAATAAAATATTATAAACACATACTAGTTATTTATTTCTTTAAAATTATAAATTATACTAATATAATAATGAAAATTGCCATTATGGGTTCTATCCATGAAGATGGATGGAAACTTTTAAAACAACATAACTTTGAGGTTTTTGAAATAACTAATTTTGAGAACAGCTTTTTAAAAAAAGAATTAGCTGATGTTGATGGTATAGCTTTGAGAACAGCTAAATTAAATAGTGAAGTCTTATCAAGTTGCAAAAAACTAAAAATAGTCTCTAGACATGGAGTAGGTTATGACAATGTGGATAAAAAATTTTTGGATAACAATAAAATCGCTTTAGGAATTACTGGTACTGCTAACGCAGTAACTGTTGCTGAACATGTTATATCAATGTTTTTTTATTTAATTAAAAAAATTCATTTATCTGATAAATTAACAAAAGCAGGAAAGTATAAAGAAAAAAACTCCCTAGAAGAAACATTTGAGATTTATAATAAAAATATATTAATCATAGGTTTTGGTAGAATTGGAAGAGCACTAGCAAAAAGATGCTTAGGTTTTGATTCCAAAGTTTTTGTCTATGATCCTTATATAAAAAATTCTGATGTTGAAAAATATAATTGTCAGCCCATAAACAAAGAAGAAGGTTTAAAAATTGCAGACTATATAAGTATCCATCTTCCACTTAATCAAAAAACAAAAAACTTCATATCTGATAATGAATTTTCTCTAGTTAAAAAAAATTTAATAATTGTAAACACTGCAAGAGGGGGAATAATTAATGAAAAAGCATTGGCTTTAGCTTTAAAAGAAAATAGAATTGCAGGAGCTGGGATAGATGTCTTCGAAGTTGAGCCACCAGTAATAAATCATCCCTATTTTAATTTAAATAATATTGTACTATCGCCGCATAACGCTGCTTTAACATCAGAATGTAAAAAAAGAATGGCTATAGAAGTATGTAAAAATATAATTAATTTTCTTACGAAAAATGAGGAGCTTAATTTTAATAATATTGTAAATTCTGAAATATTAAATCTTAATTAAAGATTTAAAAAAATACTCCCATCTTCTTCAGAAACATCATAAATTTTAAGTGGAGGTAATTCTAAATCACTTATCGGATCTCCTGAAACAATACTGTAAGTATTACCACAACTAGCACATTCTAATTCTTCTCCTTCTACTGTAGCTTCACTTAAAAAAGCTTGTTCTTCACATGAACAATGTCCCTGTGTTGCAAAAAAACCAGATTCTAAATGATAAATTGCATAATCTATCTCTTCATGTTCAAAATTTTCTACAGACCCAATATCAATATCTTCAACTTCTCCTATGTGAACTGGTTCAATTTCGATATTCATAAAAAAATTCTAGAATAATTTTTAAATATAATAAATAATTTTTTTGAAAAATTTCTAATTTTATCTAAATCTAAGATTTTTTCTTGTAAGATCTTTAATATTACTAACGCCCATTAATATCATATCTCTTTCAATTTCTTCTCTTAGTTTGCCTATAATTCTTTCTACACCTCTCTGTCCTCCGGCTGCTAGGGCATAAAGATACATTCTTCCCCCAGAACAAGCCTTTGCACCAAGGGATAGAGCTTTTAAAACATGTGTTCCTCTTCGTATTCCTCCCTCACATATTACATCAACTTTATCTCCAACTGCATCAACAATATCAGCTAATTGATCAAAAGAAGAAACTGATCCATCTAATTGACGTCCTCCATGATTTGATACCATAACTGCACTTGCTCCAATATCAACGGCTTTCTTTGCGTCCGCAACTGACATAATGCCTTTAATAGCAAATGGTTTTCCCCAGTATTTGTTTATTTCTTCTGCTTTTTTCCAATCTAATTTATCATCAAGCAATTTAGTAAAATAATCTCCAACTGAAATTGAAATACTTGTGCCTTCTGCTACATGATCCTTTAATTGACTTAACTCAAATCTTTTATGAGTTATATAATTGATTCCCCAAGAAGGTTTTAAAACAAAATCTAACATGCTCCTAAATGATAATTTAAGCGGATAAGTAAAGCCTGTATATAAATCTCTCTCCCTATTTCCACCTGCGGCAGTATCAACTGTTAATGCTAATGCTTCAAAATTAGATTCTTTTGCCTTATCAAGCATACTGCGGTTTAAACCTTCATCTTTATGAACATATAATTGAAACAATTTGGGTGTCTTTATTTCTCTTGCAATATCCTCTATACTAAACGTACCTAAAGAGGATAATCCAAACATAGTCCCATATTTTTGTGCAGCTTTTCCAACTGCCATTTCTCCATCAGGATGAAATAATCTTTGTAAAGCCGTTGGTGCGCAGTATAAAGGCATATCAATTTTTTGCCCCATCACTGTTGTGCTCATGTCAACTTTATTAACTCCTGATAAAACATCAGGAATTAAATCACATTTTTCAAAAGATTCTGTATTTCTTCTATAAGTTACCTCATCATCTGATCCACCATCTATGTAATGAAATATAGGGCTTGGTAATTTTCTCTTAGCTAATTTTCTAAAATCTTTTACATTATGACAATTATTTATACTGCCAAACATAATTAAGCTGCAACTGTGTTTTGTATTTGCTCTCCTAAACCTTCAATGCCCAATTTCATCACATCTCCTGGTTTTAAAAACACTTGTGGTTTCATTCCCATGCCAACCCCAGGAGGAGTGCCAGTGGAAATGATGTCACCTGGCTGTAATGACATAAATTGACTAATATAACTAATTAAAAAATTAACTCCATAAACCATAGTTGCAGTTGATCCATCTTGCATTCTTTTTCCATTTAAATCTAACCACAATTTTAGATTTTGTGGATCAACAACCTCATCTTTAGTAACTAAGTATGGACCTATCGGACCGAAAGTATCACAAGATTTTCCTTTTACCCATTGTCCAGAATGCTCAAATTGAAAGTCTCTTTCACTTAAATCGTTAATAACACAATAACCAGCTATGTGCTCCTGCGACTGATCCTCAGATATGTATTTGGCTTCCTTCCCAATAACTACACCTAATTCCACTTCCCAATCTGATTTAACTGATGTTTTTGGAATAATAACATCGTCATTTGGACCAGAAACGGCACTGGTAGCTTTAAAAAACATAATGGGTTCAGGAGGAACTTCCATACCTGTTTCTTCAGCATGATCAGAATAGTTGAGTCCTATACAAATAAACTTTCCAATACTTTTTTTACAAACACATGGAGCAATACTATCCATCTTTTCAACTATTGGCAACGAGGTAAAGTCTATTCCCTTGATTGAATTAATATTTTCAACAGTAACTGTTTCGTTATCCCAATCCTTTACCAAACTAGTAGCATCACGAATTTTCCCTGTACCATCTATAATTCCAGGCTTAACATTGCTGCCTTCCCTATATCTTAAAGTTTTCATTATAAAGTCCACCCTCCATCAATTAAGTTTAAAGTACCAGTTACAAAATCAGATTCATCACTTGCAAGATAAACAGCCATATTAGCTATCTCTTCTGGTTGAGCAAGACGGCCCATTAATTGTCGGGCAATAAAATCTTCTTTGGCTTTTTTTGGATCTTCCGCCATATTCACTCTATCATGCCATGATGGAGTTTCTACGGTACCAGGTAAGATTCCATTACATCTTATTCCTTGTCTTACAAAATCTACAGCAATTGATTTAATGAAACCATTTAAAGCAGCTTTTGTTGTGCCGTAAATGAATCTATTTGGCGCACCTTTTAAACTAGAAGCTCCAGAAGAAACTATAATAATATTGCCTTTTTGTTTTTTTATCATTTTGGGTAGTAAGAATTGAGTCATTAAATAAGCAGAATAAATATTTACTTTTATTGATCTATCAAATTCAACAGAATCACAATCCATTATTGTTCCATGATGCACAAAACCAACTGCATGAAACAAGATATCAATATTATCAATTGAATTGGCAAATACTTCAACTGCTGATTTATTTGTTGAATCTAATTCTTGCGTTACAATACTAGAACTACTTTGTTTTATTTCATCTAACTTTTCTAAATTAATATCTGTAGCAATTACTTCCGCTCCTTCATTTGCAAAAGCTAAAGCAGTTGCTCTTCCTATTCCTTGAGCAGCAGCTGTAACAACAATTTTTTTATTTTTTAGTCGCATTAATTATTCCTCCAATAATTGCCATCAGGAAATAAAAACTCATTAACAGAGTTTTCTTTCATTTCAATAGAATATCCGTGATCCAATGGAGGCATATAATTACCATTCTTAATTGTACAAGGATAAGCAAAATGCTCATGTAACTGATCTGAGTATTCAACAAACTTATTATGCTTTTCGCCATTAATTAACACATAATCAATCATGCACAAATGCTGGACATATTCACATAATCCAACACCTCCAGCGTGTGGAAAAACAGGCACTTTAAACTTATGAGCCATAAGTAAAACCGTTAAAATTTCATTTATACTTCCAAGCCGGCAGCTATCAATTTGGCAAATATTCATTGCTCCTGATTCTAAAAATTGCTTAAACATAATTCTGCCACCACAAGCTTCACCTGTAGCTAAATTAATGTTTCCAACAGCTTTTTTAATCTTAACAAAGCCTAAAACATCATCAGGACTTGTTGGTTCTTCTACAAACAATAAATTAAATTTTTTATACGCGTTTATGTGTTTAATTGACTGCTCTATATTCCATTGCTGATTTGCATCAACCATAATAAAACATTCATCACCAACTGTTTCTCTTATTAATTTTAATCTTTTTACATCTGCTTCTAAATCCAGCCCAACTTTAACCTTAAAGTGTTTCCATCCCATTGAAATATATTTTTTGCATAACCTAACTATTTTTTCATCAGAATAACCCAACCAACCAGCGGCAGTAGTATACGATGGATAACCTTCTTCTAAAATTATTTTAACTCTATTTTCTTTATATTTTTGGCTATTAACCAAGATTCTATAAGCCTCTTCCTCTGTTAAAACATCTTCTATATATTTAAAAGTTAACCATTTTATTATAGTTTCTGGTTTACTATCAACTATAAATTGCCAAAGTGGTTTTTTGTGTATCTTAGCAATCAAATCCCAACAAGAATTAAATATTGCTGCAACTGCCATATGCACTACACCTTTTTCAGGACCTAGCCATCTAAGTTGACTATGATCAACACATTTAAACCATAAGTTTCCTATTTCATTCTCTAGTTCCTCAACTGTAATTCCAATAAACAGCGGAAAAAAATGTTTTATACAATCAGCAACAATATCGTTACCCTTGCCAA
>CEVA01117754.1_pt1 | contig 11102 bp, 10 predicted proteins | sample 361521 | NCBI WGS metagenome assembly CEVA01 (sample SAMEA2622823, study PRJEB7988) | marine metagenome | isolation source: saline water (ENVO:00002010), including | reverse complement strand
TCAGATCGACGGGGACGAGCGCGTCCCATCTTAGAAAACCATCGGCCGCGAACCGGGCCATCTGGCGGGTGTCGAGCAGGTGGTCAGTCATTTCTGTCCTCCAGCTTCTCCAGGATGTATTCGAACTTGAGATACGAGGTCGTGTATTCCGACCCGGGGTAGGCCGGGAACTGTTGAGGGAACTGAACGACACGCCACCCGTCCTCCATCGCGTCGACGACTGAACTGTAAGGCGGCTCCTCTGATTCGCCCGATGTGTTCTGGTCCCTCCCAGTTCCATCGTAGGCAGACCACGCGACGACCTTACTCTTCAGGTCGGGTGAGTGAAGGTAGAGAATCAACAGTTTCTGTCTCAGGTTCGTGCTCACTGAGGCTCTCCGATGGATCGTTGGGGATCGTCTTCGTCGCTGAGTATACGATGGGTCAGGGCCCTGCTCAAGGTTTACAACACGTCCGTCTCCTCCATCGATTCCCGGACCCGGTTGCGGCTGCGGTGCAGCCAGGTCTTGAGCGTCCCGGGGGGGATCCCGAGCCGATCGACGACTTCGGTGTAGGGTCTGTCTTCCAGGTAGTGAAGCTCTATCGCTTTGCGGTAGCGTTCGGGCAGCGCGTCGATTTCGCTGACCAGCCGGCCAACCTGCTCCTTCTGATGGAGGACCTGATCGGGCCAGGGACGGGGACAACGTCCGGCGACCTCGGAACCGTGGTCGAGGGTGTCGAGGGAAACCAGGGTGCGTCGGCTTTCGTCGTGGGAGTGACAGGCGTTGAGCGCGATCCGTGTCAGCCAGGTGGAGAAGGTGGCGTCCCCACGGAAGCGAGGGAGCGCACGGAAGGTGCGGATGAAGGTCTGCTGTACGAGGTTGTCGACGTCGTCGGGGTCGTTCGTGCGCTGCGCGATCGTGGCGGCGATTCTTCCACGATGTTCGCGGAACAGTTTCGAGTAGGCACGTTCGTTTCCCAGAATGGCTTGCTGAATCGTTTTCTGTTCTGCTGCATGCATTGGGGTTCTCGTCTTTTCGGTTCGACACAGAGGGCGATGTCGTCGTTGTCGGCTGCGTTACATCCACAACCGGAACTGAACCTGGGCGGGCGGTCTGAGGTGGTGCACGACCTCGGAGAAGGGCAACAAAAATCCCCCTGTCGAAGATCTCTCGACAGGGGGCATAGGCAACATACCAGCTGCGCGCCTCGCCATTGGGCGAGCGCCAGTCTCTCATTCGCATCCGGGACAGGGTCCGTACCTCCCGGCGCAATCACGGATGGTCCGCGTCTTCACTTGGGTCCTGCACCGCTCCTTGTTCAATTTGCAGAACTTGTTTAACGAATATCGCCTAATGATCGCTGGAAATCTAAGGTCCCAAGTGAAAAAACTGCGAAAAAACGCCACTTGAAAGGTGTACGCATGTACAGTATAATAGTTGGAATGATGACTTGGTCTGATGCGTCCTAACAATGGTGCCGCTCAAGCCATCCGGAGGCGCGAATTGACATCACGACGTCCCGCAGAAGCAACGTTTCGTGCTCCCACCCCGGAAAGTGATTCAGTCCTTATGATTCCCGAACCCGATCGCCAGTTTCGTCACCATCTTGCCTATCTGGGCTTCTGCTATGCCCTGGTCGACGACGTTCCACGGTCGGAGCGGATTCGAAGTATGGTACGCCGGCTGGACCGTCGCCGTCGGTTCAGGCTCCAGTCTCTCAACTGACCCTCGCCTCACACCCCTGAATCACCCCGATTCGGGGCCTCCGAGTACGCCCTCAGCGCTCTTGACTCAGCAAAAACAATGGCTTATTATGAGATTGCTTTGAGCGAAAGGGCTCCTTCTGGTACTGAAATCGGTTGCTTTTCGGCAGTCAAATCGCGCCGAATCCGACAATCAGTATCCCCTCCGTCAGACTCGTAGAACCTCCCCAGACACCATCCATTCTGCAAAAATTGCGCTCGGCTTGTGAAAAAACGGCCCGAGGGCAAGTGCGTCTTTAGACAGCCGGATTCCTGAGGTGCTACCACACACGCGGAATCATCTCTCCCCGGCTGTTTTGGGACCACCGCCCTCGGGCCTTATTTATGGTATTTTTCACCCCGCATGATTGTGAATGCCCTGTAGAGTTGTTCCAGCAGAATCAACCGGGCCATTTCGTGCGGGTAGGTCATTCTCGATAGCGAAAAACGCCAGTCTGCACGCTTCAGAATGGCATCGGACAGCCCGAAAGGCCCACCAATCGTGAAGACGAGCGTGCTCACGCTTCGGGCCGCCACTTCTTCGATTTTTCGCGACAGTCCTTCCGAATCGACTGACTGACCGCCGACGTCAAGCGCGACCACGTAGGCGTGGTCCGGAATCGTTCTGATCAGCCGTTCACCCTCTGGCTCAAGAATCTTCGCCACAGGCCGCTTCTTTGGCGCCTTTTCCTCCAGGACGTGTTGCTCAGAAAAGGGAGTATAGCGGCTCAGCCTCTTCACATAGCCATCCGCCGCCTGCCTGAGCGCCGCGTCCTTTGCCTGTCCGACCGTCAGGAGCGCTATCCGCATTGAATCGACAGTATAAGGCAGGAAACCTGCGCTCACAAGGTTTGTTCACCCTTTCCAGAAGCCTCTACTCTTAACTGTCGCACCGGTTTACGGCGCTTTCGGTCGGGTCTTCGAGCCCTCAGCTTGACACGCATAGGGAGTGGGGGTAGATTCTTTGGTTGCAATTATAACCACCCAAAACTAAAGGCACTTGCGTGCATTTTCGAATTGTCCTCTCTGTTGTCGCAACGATCCTCACCGCGGCAATTCCCGGTCCTGCTATTTCCCAGCCCGACATCCTTCCTGTCGATGCCTTGACGCGGGGGATGAAGGGGATCGGGAGGACGGTTTTCCACGGCACCAAAATTGACACGTTCGGTGTTGAGATCCTGGGTGTACAGAAGAACGCCGCCGGAGCTCGGGCGGATCTGATCCTCACAAGACTCAGCGGAGGGCCGCTCGATCGGACGAACGGGATCCTGGGGATGAGCGGTAGTCCTGTCTATATCGATGGCAAGCTGATCGGCGCGGTTGCCTGGGGCTACGCTTTTTCGAAAGAGGCCCTGATGCTGCTGACTCCGATCGAGGAGATGCTGGAGATCCTGGAGAGACCGGACACCGTATCGGAACCGCAGCTCGGATTCTCGCTGGAGGGCGATCGGGTCGAGCCCGCGCTGGAGGCAGGCGCGCTCAAACGCTTGGTTACACCCGTGATCGCTTCGGGGTTCGCGCCCTCGGTGATCGACGATTTGCGGCAGAGGCTGTCGCCGCATCGTCTGATGCCGGTTCAGGGCGGCGGGGGATCGGATACCGGGTTGCTTGCCGGTCCGCTCGAGCCGGGGTCTGCTGTCGGCGTGCAGCTCGTACGCGGGGATATGAGTATGACGGGCATCGGCACCGTTACTTACGTGGACGAGGACCGGTTGATCGCCTTCGGCCATCCGATGATGAACGTGGGCACAACGTCTCTGCCGATGACGTCCGCTTTCATCCACGACGTGATTCCAAGTCAGGTTCTGTCGTTCAAGTACGGCTCGGCCGTGCGGCCGGTCGGTGCGATTACGCAGGACCGCGCACCGGGTGTCGGTGGGGTCATTGGGCGGACTGTCGATATGATTCCGGTGTCGATCGATGTGCGCTCCGTCTCCCGGTCGGAGTCGTTCGAGATTGAAGTCGTGCGCGACCGCAACTTCGGTCCCTTCCTGACACAGGCTGCTGTTCTAAGCGCGCTGATCGGGTCGGAGCAGGCGATGGGGGATGTGACGGTGAGGACCCGAACCCGGGTCGTTGTCGAAGGCTACGATCCACTGGAGATGACGAATGTCTACGCAGGGCCTGTCGCGTTGGGAGAGGGCGTGGGTGGGGTGACACGCCCGCTCGGATTCGTGATGTCGAACCCTTACGAGGACGTTCGCGTCGAAACGGCGTTCTTCGAGCTCGAGGTGGTCGAAAAAATTCAGGCGGCGAAGATCGAGGGGGTGCGACTGGATCGCGCTCGTTTCGCTGCAGGGGATGAGGTGGAAGTGCGTGTGGTTGTGCGCCCCTATCTGGAAGCGTCCCGAGAAATCGTGACCTCTCTGAAATTGCCTGAGTTCGCGGAGGAAAAGGCGCTGACCCTGCGCGTGTCGAGTGCGACGGATCACAACGCGGCGGACGCCAAGCGAGTACCGGCCGAATACCGACCGTGGAGCGTGCGGCACCTTCTCCGGAAACTGGGTGAATTGCCTCGGAACGACGAGCTCGTCATCGAGCTGTCCGGTCAGAAGAAGGGCGCGACGATTGGGGGGCGGGAGATGTCCGCTCTGCCGCCGTCCGTTCAGGCCGCGCTTCAGATGGGGCTTGAGAGCGGAACAGTCGCGACTGTCGGAAGTTCAGTCCTCTCACACGAGCGGGTTCAGACCGATTACGTGTTGTCAGGGAGCCAGACCGTTTTCCTGCACGTGGGTGACAGTCAAAAAGGCCTTCGGTTCGGTGGACCGCAGAGACGAACCGGCAGGCCGTCTCAGGAGAGCGAGGGACGATGAGGGGCTGGTGGGTATGCGTGGGGGTGCTGGTCTTTGCCGGGTCCGTGGGCGCAGTCCAGCCGCGCATCTGGGAGCAGGAGACGCAGGCTCAGTTCCTCGAGGGGGAAGTCGAGGACTTGTCCATCTCCCGCGAAGGGACGGTTCGGCTAGGTCCGGCAGTCGATCTTCTGGCTGAGACCGGGGAAGGGTACGTATGGTCTCTTGCCCGGGATTCGAAGGGCACTCTCTACGCTGGGACAGGGAACGAGGGACGAATCTATCGTGTCGGGCCGGACGGGCAGGTCAACCTCCTTTACGATTCGCCTGAAGTGGCGATCTTCGCGCTGGCCGTGGGCTCGAACGGGACAGTCTATGCGGGATCCTCGCCGGGCGGCCTGATCTATGCGATCGACCCTGGTCAGGAACCACGGACCCTTGCCGAAACGGGCGACAGCCACGTCTGGGCGCTGGAACTGGGACGCGGTCGTCTCTTCGCGGCGACGGGTGGGGAACAGGGCCGCGTGGTATCCGTGTCTCTCGACGGGAAGGTGGAGACACTGCTGGAGGCGGCCGACGCGAACGTGGTTTCCCTGCTTCGAACATCGGACGGCACCTTATTCGCCGGGACGGACGAGAACGGTCTCGTCTACCGTCACGATGATCGAGGGACGGCGGTGCTCTATGACGCGATCGAGAACGAGATCCACGATCTTGCGCTTGGGGACGACGGTACGCTTTACGCGGTGGCGATGTCACAGCCCACCCGACCTCCATCCGCAGGCGGGAGCAACGGGCGATCGAGTGAGGGGTCAGCGAGTGGATCTTCGCGGTCGGCCCTGTATGCGATCAAACCCACGGGCTCGGGGTTCAGGGTCTGGGAATCGCCTGCATCGATGCTTCTTTCCGTCGGAGTTCTGTCTGATGGAGCGGCGGAGATCGTCACAGGCGACGAGGGAGGCCTTCATCACGTATACCCCAGAGGAGGGCAGACCCTTGTGGCCAGGCTTAAGGATCAATCCCCCTGGACCTTCCTGACAGACGGAGAGGGTGGGGGATTGATCGGATCGGCAGGCACGGGCGAAGTGTGGTCCATCGGATCGAAGCCGGCCGAGAGAGGGATTCTCACGAGTGAACCGGAGGATTTCAATCTCGTTTCTCGATGGGGTACGTTGACCTACCAGGCTGAACTGCCTCGTCGTTCGAGTGTCGAGTTCAAAACGCGGAGCGGCAACCGTGAGGCGCCGGATGAGACGTGGAGTGCGTGGGCGACGGTCGATAAGGGTCGGATTTCGAGTCCGGCCGCTCGGTTCATTCAGTATCGAGCCACGCTTTCGGGTACCGAACGCGCTCAGCCCCTGCTGCGCCGGGTGAGGGTTGCGGGACTTCAGGAGAACGTGAGGCCGGTGGTTCTGACCCTGGAGGTCGAAAACGGAACGGGCCCGAGTAACGAAGGCTCGGGTGGCGGGAACGGGCGGGGTGAGGTGGAGAGGGGCGTGTGGAAGATCGAGTGGAAGGGAGCCGACGTAAACGACGACGCATTGACCTATGCCCTGCATTTCAAGGGACGAGCCGAGCGAGAATGGAAGCTTCTGGCGGAAGACCTGACGGCGACCGACTATGCGTGGCAGACAGATTCCGCACCGGAGGGTTCGGTACAGGTTCGGCTGACGGTTTCGGACAAGGCGAGCAATCCACCCCACCTGGCCCTGTCGGCGGAGAGGCTGAGCGAACCGTTCGAGGTCGATCATACACCGCCGAGCGTGTCCCTGGAGGTCGCCCCTCGGGGTGCCGGCGTCGTTCGGCTGACAGGACGGGCCACGGATGCGACAACACCACTCGTTGAGGCGGCCTATTCAGTGAACTCGGGTCCGTGGAGGGTCTTGTTTCCGTCCGACGACATCTTCGACTCGAAGGAAGAGACCTTCGACGCGAAAGTGGATGGACTGACTCCCGGAGAATACACGTTAGTGGTTCGGGTGGTGGACGGCCTGGGTAACGTCGGTGTGGCAAAGCGTTTGTTCGACGTCCGGAAGTGATCGACTCCGACTATATTCGGTTGGCGTTGACGCTCGCGGAGCGGGGTCGCCAGACGACGCGTCCGAACCCGATGGTGGGGGCGGTCGTCGTTCGCGACGGGCAGATTCTGGGGCGTGGGTATCACGCGGAACCGGGTGGACCCCACGCCGAAGTGGCTGCGATCGAGGACGCCGGGGGATGCGTCAGAGGTTCAACGGTCTATGTGACGCTCGAGCCGTGCTGTGTCCAGGGTCGAACTCCGGCTTGCACGGATCTGTTGATCGATCGTGGTGTTACCCGGGTCGTGTGTTGCCACGCCGATCCGGATACGCGCGTGTCGGGCGAGGGCTTCGCTCGCCTGTGCGAGGCCGGGGTCGAGGTCGAGGTGGGCGTGCTGGAGGACGTAGCGGAGGCGCTGAACGAAGTCTACCTGGCGCATCGCCGTACGGGTCGACCCTTCGTCACGCTGAAGCTGGCGCAGTCGATCGATGGCTCAATCGCGACACGTCAGGGGGACTCCCGATGGATCACGGGGCGGCTCGCCCGGACACGGTGTCATCAGATGCGGGCCGAGGCTCAGGCGGTGATGGTCGGGGTCGCGACGGTCCTGGCCGACGATCCGGCGCTGACGGTGAGGCACGTCGATGGCACGGACCCGCTGCGAGTCGTGGTCGACAGTCAATTGCGGACACCGCCTGACGCGGCGTGTCTCCCTGCGATGATCGTAACTACGTCGGAAGATACGGAAGCCAGTAGGCGGCTCGAGGCTGCGGGGGCCGAGGTGGTGCAGGTCGGGGCGGATGATACGGGGCGTCCTTCAGTTTCCGCGTTGATGGAATACCTGGGGGCGCGGGATGTGATTCACGTCCTGGTGGAGGGAGGCAGCAGGCTGGCCGCGTCGTGTCTGAAGGCGGGAGCCGTGGATCGGGTGGCGATGTTCGCCGCACCCAGAGTTCTGGGATCGGGTGTACCCTCGATTGACGATTTGGGAATCCAGACGGTGGATGCAGGTGTCGAACTGGCCGGCGTGCGAACGGAATGGCTGGGGGACGACCTTCTGTATACAGCGTTGGTGAGGCCTGCTGGAGAGGAGCGACGGGACCGTTGTTTACGGGTATCGTAGAAGAGATTGGAACGGTCCGATCGATCGACGGCCGGTCGGGGTACCAGCGAACGTCGATCGAGGCGACGACCGTGCTGGACGGTCTCGAGGTTGGGGACAGTGTCAGTCTGGCGGGGGCGTGTCACACGGCAGTGGAGGTGGCCGAATCGGGCTTCATCGTGGAGTCCGTGGAGGAGACCCTTCGACGGACGACCGTGGGGAGCCTGCGTGTGGGCGATCGACTGAACCTCGAGCGGTCCGTGCGGTTGTCCGATCGCCTGGATGGCCATCTGGTTCAGGGGCACGTCGATGGGGTGGGACAGGTTGTCCAGCGGGTGGATGGTGGTGATCATTGGGACTACACGGTCGAGATGCCTTCGGCCCTGAGTCGTTACGTGGCCGAGAAAGGTTCGATCGCGATCGACGGCATCAGTCTGACGGTCGTTTCGGTCGACGGGGATCGATTCAGCGTGACGATCATCCCCCACACGATGAAAGTAACAACGATGAAAGACAGGTCGCAGGGAGACCGGGTCAATCTCGAGGTGGATCTTGTGGCGCGCTATCTCGAGCGACTGGTGAGCGGTGGGGCGGAGTCTGAAGGGCTGACGGCGGAATCTCTACAAAGGATGGGCTACGACAGATGAGCCAGACAACGGACGAGCGCAGGTTGGATTCGATCGAGGACGCGATCCAGGATATTGCCGAGGGGAAAATCGTCATTGTCGTTGACGACGAGGATCGCGAAAACGAAGGTGACTTCATCCTTGCGGCGGACAAGGTGACTCCGGAGGCGATCAACTTCCTGGCGACCCACGGTCGTGGACTAATCTGTCTGCCGGCAACGGAAGAACGTCTGCGGGACCTTCAGCTGGATATGATGGTGGACGAGAACACGGCGCTCCACGGAACGCCGTTCACCGTCAGTATCGATGCAGTCGAAGGAACGACGACGGGGATTTCGGCCAGTGACCGTGCGGAAACGGTCCGCCGATTCGTCGATCCAGGGGCGGAGGCGACCGATTTCGGGCGGCCCGGCCACGTGTTTCCCCTCCGAGCCCGTCCGGGAGGCGTGCTTCGACGAGCGGGGCATACTGAGGCGACGGTCGATCTGGCGCGGCTGGCCGGGCTTGCTCCGGCGGGCGTGCTCTGCGAGATCCTGAACGAAGACGGTACGATGGCCAGACTGCCGCAGCTCCAGGAAATGGCCGATCGGTTTTCTCTGAAGATCATCACGATCAAGGACCTGATCGCTTTCCGGAGCCGGTCGGAGAAGCTCGTCCGCTGTCTGGAAACGGTCGAGATGCCGACGAAGTACGGAGAGTTCCAGCTTCATCTCTACGAATCGGACGTCGACAACCGAGAGCACGTCGCCCTGACGTGCGGGTCGTTCGACGACGGTGAGCCTGTGCTGGTTCGTATGCACTCCGAATGTCTGACGGGAGACGCGTTGGGGTCGCTACGTTGCGACTGCGCACAGAATCTGGATGCCGCACTGAGGATGATCGCCCGGGAAGGACGCGGGGTGCTCGTCTATATGCGCCAGGAGGGTCGAGGGATCGGGCTTCGACAAAAGATCCGCGCGTACAAGCTACAGGAGTCGGGCTACGACACGGTGGACGCCAATGTGAAGCTGGGCTACAGGATGGACGAACGCGACTACGGGATTGGCGCTCAGATTCTGTCGGACCTGGCGGCGCGAAAGATTCGCCTGATTACGAACAATCCATCGAAACGGGTGGGTCTCGAGGCCTACGACATCGAAATCGTGGCGCGCGAGCCGATGTCGATTCAGGCGAATCGCTACAACATCAACTACCTTCGAACCAAGCGCCTGCGGATGGGCCATCTGTTCAGCGACGAAGACCTCGCGTTCGAGGATGACGAATCAGGAGATCAGCATGCCGAAGGTCATTGAAGGAAACCTGAACGCCGGCGGGAAACGGTTCGCGATCGTGGTGGGCCGATTCAACGCGTTTATTTGCAAAGAGCTGCTGGGTGGCGCGGTGGACTGTCTGGGCCGCCACGGCGCCGAAACGGACGACGTCGACGTCGTTTGGGTACCTGGTGCGTTCGAGATTCCGGTCGTGGCACGAAAACTGGCCGGCAGTGGACACTATGATGCGGTGGTCTGTCTGGGCGCCGTCATCCGAGGGGGGACGCCCCACTGGGAGTACGTGGCGAATGAGGCGGCCAAGGGGATCGCAGCGGCGTCTCAGGAAACGGGGGTGCCGGTCACGTTTGGGGTGCTGACGACCGAGACAGTCGAGCAGGCGATCGAACGCGCGGGCACGAAGGCTGGAAACAAGGGTTGGGATGCGGCGGCTGGGGCGATCGAAATGGCCAACTTGATGGACGAGCTGGGCGGATGACGAGTTCCCGGCGCAAGGCCCGCGAGGCCGTGCTTCAGGGCCTCTACTGGTCGTTGAGCTCGGGAGATGACGTTGAACAAACCCTTGGAGCGATGGCCGAGCGTACGGATCTGTCGGAAGAAGCGACGGCCTTTGCCAGGGAGCTGGGGGTCAAGGCGTGGGAAGCGCGGGACACGCTCGACGCACGGATCGGTGAGGTGACCGAGAACTGGACGGTCGATCGGCTTTCCCGCATCGATCGCATTCTGATGTGGATGGCGCTGACGGAGATCGAACAGTTCGGGGACGTTCCCGTGAAGGTGTCGATCGACGAGGCGATCGAACTTGCCAAGCGCTTCAGCGTTGAAAAGGCGCCGGGATTCATCAACGGAATCCTGGATCGGTTGGCTCAGGGAGACCTGGGTACGGTTCAGACGGGAGACGTGTCGGGGGCGACCGGGAAGGACGGTTGATCCGTGAAGGTCGCGGTTCTGTCGGACATACACGGCAATGCCGAGGCCCTCGACGCCGTGCTCGAGAGATGCGACGGTCTGGGGGTCGAGCGCATCATCTGCCTCGGCGATGTCGTGGGCTATGGTGCAGACCCCGGCTACTGCGTCGACGTGATTCGGGACCGGGCCGATCTGCTGATCGCGGGGAACCACGACCGAGCCGCCGTTGGTTTGGAAGACCTGTCGTGGATGAATCAGATGGCGGCCGATGCGATCGTATGGACGGCGGAAAGGCTGGACGAGACGCAATCCGCACTGTTGTCTTCGTTGCCCTTCGAACATCGTGAGGCGGATCGACACTTCGTGCACGGGTCTCCCGATGCGCCGGAGACGTTTCCTTACATCTTGAGTGAGAGCGACGCACGCCTGGCTTTACGGGCGACGGATGCTCGCTTGACGTTTGTCGGACACTCGCACCGTGCCTTTATTTGCTCTGAGGGCGAAGACGAGGTCGTGTCTGTCGAGGGAAGCTACCCGACGTCCGCCGATCGCTGCCTGGTGAACGTAGGGAGTGTCGGCCAGCCGCGTGATCGGGATGCCCGGGCGTCGTTCTGTCTGATTCATCCGGACGAAATGACGCTCGAACTCGTCCGGGTGGCCTATGAT
>CEVA01096866.1_pt1 | contig 11102 bp, 8 predicted proteins | sample 361521 | NCBI WGS metagenome assembly CEVA01 (sample SAMEA2622823, study PRJEB7988) | marine metagenome | isolation source: saline water (ENVO:00002010), including | reverse complement strand
TCTATGGCTTTATCCGGTAAAAATTTATCGGTGATATATCGATGGGATAAGTGAACGCAAGCCTCAATCGACTCCTCGTCATAAATTACATGATGGTGCTTCTCATAATCGGACTGAAGTCCTTTCAAAATGGCAATGGATTCATCCAGCGATGGAGGCGCCACATTCACTTTCTGGAATCGACGCTCCAACGCACCGTCTTTTTCTACATATTTTCTAAATTCGTCCAATGTCGTTGCACCGATACAGTGAATATCCCCACGAGCCAAAGCCGGCTTAAACATATTGGATGCATCCAAAGATCCGGATGCACCGCCGGCACCTACCAATGTGTGCAGTTCATCGATAAATAAAATGAGATTATCTGCTGCTTTTTCCAACTCCACCATGACGGTCTTCATTCGTTCTTCAAATTGACCTCGGTATTTTGTCCCCGCCACCAATCCGGCCAGATCTAAAGATAAAATGCGTTTATTGTGGAGAAGTCTCGGTACATCTTTATCAATAATTTTTTGGGCGAGTCCTTCAATAATGGCGGTTTTACCCACCCCTGGCTCTCCAATCAATACAGGATTATTCTTTTTTCTTCTAGATAAAATCTGTGCCACACGCTCAATTTCATCCCGTCTGCCAATGACTGGATCAAGTTTTCCTTGACGGGCCATTTGTGTAATATCCCTAGAAAAATGATCTAGAGCCGGTGTTTTTGATTTAGACGGTTTTTCTTTTCGCTTCGGTTTCATTGCCGGTTCTGCTTCCTTGGAGTCATCCTGTATGAGGTCAACCACCGACTCATAATCCAAATTATGGGCGTTCAAGACTTCGCCAGCGATGCCTTCGGTTTCCTTCAGCATGGACAACAGCAAATGTTCATCATCGGCTATAGTAGCGCCCATGGCCGCTGCTTCGTTAAAGGCGTTTCGTAGGATTCGTTCCGCACGGCGCGTAAGTGGCAGATGCCCTAAAGTCATGGTGCCACCAGACGTCTTGATCATATCTTCTACCATGGCGCGGATATCTTCTATATCGCAATCGTATATATCAAAAATCTTGGAGCCAAGTCCGGAGTCTTCCCTTAGCAGCCCCAATAATAAATGTTCAGAACCTACGTAACTATGCCCCAAGCGGATGGCCTCCTCCTTGGCAAATTTCATAATGTTCTGGACGCGCTTGGAAAAATTTTCTTTCATACTATTGTGAAATTAAACAGGGTGATAACAAGTTCAAACCTTATCTGAAAAAGAAAGTGATTCATTCTCTAAATAACACTGCACATTTCCAATGGCGGCCACTTCCGGATTGTGGGTGGCAATCACGAAAGCTTGACCAAAATCATCATTAATTTGTTTAAAGAGATCCACCAATCGATTTGCATTCCCCAGATCAAGGTTGCCTGTAGGTTCGTCGGCCAAAACCAGTTTGGGCTCATTCATAAGGGCGCGGACCACTGCAACACGAAGACGTTCTCCTCCTGATAACTGGGATGGGAAATGACCCATCCGATCGGCAAGGCCGATATAATCGAGCAATTCTTTTCCTTTGGTTTCATTCCCCGCCTCTCCGGCAATTTGATTGGGTATAAGGACATTTTCTAATGCATTGAATTCAGGAAGTAAATGGTGGAACTGAAACACAAACCCCAGCACTTTATTTCGAATATTGGCCATCTCAGATGGTGTCAATCCTTGGGTATCCTGTCCATTGATAATAATGGATCCTGAATCCGGTGTATCTAAGGTACCAAGTATGTTGAGTAAAGTGGATTTCCCTGCACCGCTAGGTCCCATGATGGTAATTAAATCACCAGAATCAAAGGACAAGGAAACGTCTGAAAAAACAGAAAGTGTCTTTTCACCATTTTTAAAGGATTTGGATAAATTTTTTGCTTCTAAAATCATTTTTCTAAATAGACCGCTTCTAAGGGTGAAATGACCAAGGCACGTCTTGCCGCCACCATTGACGATACCAACACCATCCCCACCGAAATGGCCAGTATGATCACCACATCAGATAGGAATATATCCATGGGCAGGTAGGGTGTGAAATAGATATCCTCAGGCAATTCGATAATGCCAAGCCCATTTTGGAGGGCCGTGAGCAATAACCCAATCAACACACCAGCACCGATGCCCATCCCCCCAATCATTGCCCCTTGGTTCATGACAATGGATCGCACCATCTCTCTAGGTGTGCCCATGACTTGCAGGATGCCGAATTCCCGCACTTTTTGAGCAATGACCAAAACGAGGGTGACTACCAAATTAAAACAAGCCACCACAATGATAAGGCTCAATACGGCCAAAGCACCAATCCGTTCAAATTTCATCGCACCGAATAATTCTGCATGGAGGTCCCCCCAGGTTTCTACTTTGGCGTGGGGATACATATTCTGAATGATACTTGCCACTGCATTCACATCTGCATTTTCATTTAATCGAATGTCCATCCCGTCTGGACCATCTTTTCGAATGAATAACTGTCTCCCAACTGCTTCCGGTATGAATGCAATTTTATCGTCTAAATCCAATACTTGGACGCTGAAGATGCCCCCAACCACACATTGGATTTGTCGCGGCATCCCCCAAGTTGAACCATGGTCAATGGGACTCATAATCCGAAACCCATCACCTACATTTAAATTCAATCGCCGCGCTGTCATTTCACCCAAATAAACCATAGGCAATTGAGACGGCTCACCTTCAAGCATATTCAATGTATAAAAATCTTCAATCAGATTAGGATCCACCGCTTTCAATACCACCATTCGTTGGGTATCACCTCGACCAAGGATCAACCCTTTGCGCTCTTGAAAAGTGAGGGCTGTTTTTACACCAACTACAGACTCAATATCTATTTTGGCCTTATCCCAACTATCTACTCCTGAAACACGAATGTCCCCTTCAAAACCCACAATCTTATTCACGACGTGGGATTCAAACCCATTCAGCACCGCAATAGACAGAACCATGGCCATACACCCTACGGCCAATCCGATGATGGCAATCCAACCTGTGAGACGACTGGGACCCGCCCCCTTGCCTCCCAGCATAAACCGTTTTGCGATTTTTCGTGAAAAACTCATTCGTATTTCAAGGCACTTGACGGTTCAATTTTATTGGTTCGAACGGTAGGCCACCACGCTGCCAATATGGATGTCGCAACAGAAAAAAGGAATATGATAGCAACATCTCCACCGCTCACATCTACAGGAATAAAATCCATGAAATAGACATCTTCTGGCACCTTGATCCATTTAAATGTATTTTGCAGGGCCGCCAGCAAGATGGCCAAAAGTGCTCCACCCAATGCCCCTGACAATCCAATGATGAGCCCTTTGATGAGAAAAACCTTTTTCAGATCCCCTTGGGTAATTCCCAAAGATTTTAAGAGGCCAATTTGCCGTGTTTTATCGATGATGACCATGGCCAATGCAGAAACTATGTTTACCACCCCCACCAAAGCAATGAGACCAAATATAAATAAAATCGGCCATCGCTGCACATCCATCCATTTGAATAGAGCGCGATTCTTTTCCTTCCAATTGATGACCATATAAGGATAGGCCAAAGCATTGCTCAATTCTTGAGAAATGTTTCTGTACTGATTAGCCTCATTTAGCCTAAGGACTTCCCCTGAAATTGTCCCATCCATGGCAAATAATCGATTGGCGCCTTCCAAGTCAATAAAAACCAATGAATGATCATACTCGGTCATCCCCGAATGGTAAAGACCGCTCACCGTGAATTGGCCCAATCGCTTTTTGGTTCCATGGAGTGTTTCAATATCAAAAAGGACGATTCGATCCCCTACCGAAATGTCCAACTGATCCGCCAATCGTTGACCAATAATGGTTTCATTTGGGTGTATGCTTGGTTTTCCATCTACAATCATTGATGAGATAAATCCCATTCCATTGGGTTCAAGGCCTTCAACGACAACCCCTTCTGCCTGTTTGCCTTTTCGTAGAAGAGCTTGTCCTTGGATAAATGATGATCGACTAATTAGATTTGGATAATTAGCTTGGACGCTATCCAACACGGCAATATCTCTTTGAATGGGATTACTTAAAAAATGGCGAATGCGGATATGACCATCAAAATCAGAAATCTTTTGGGAAATGACCCGCTCAAATCCGTTAAGAATGAAAAGAGTAATAAGAAGGGCTGCAATGCCTAGAGCCAGTCCTGCGACTGACAGGATGCCGGCGATTCGTGTAAAACTCCCTTTTTGTGTCGAACGAAGATACCGCGTCGAAAGGTAAAAAGGGAAATTCATGATTTTTGGCATAGATTGACTAAGTCAATCCATGCATTAACATAATTAATACAATCCATATCAATTAAAATGAATTGGTTCTGATAAACAAAACTTTAATTACTGTTCTTCCGTCCGCATGGCCGGAAAGAGAATTACATCCTTGATGCTCACATTTTCTGTAAAGAGCATAACCAAACGATCTACGCCAATCCCCACACCGCCGGTTGGAGGCATACCACATTCCACAGCTTTGAGAAAATTTTCATCCACAGGATGGGCTTCGTCGTCCCCCTCTTCGGCCAACCTGGCTTGAGATTCAAACCGCTCCCGCTGATCAATGGGATCATTCAACTCCGTAAAGGCATTTGCAAACTCAGAGCCGCCAATGAAAAGCTCAAACCGTTCCACCAAGTGGGGATTTCCATTTCTATGCTTTTTCGCCAACGGTGAAATCGCTTTTGGATAATCCGTAATAAACGTGGGTTGTACTAATTTTGGCTCCACCAATTCGCTCATGAGTGCATCCAGCATATGGCCGTAGTTGGCATTGTCTTCCACATCAACATGGTTTACTTTGCATATGGATTGCATTTGTTCATCTGTGGCTTCAGTCAAATCTTCTCCGGTGACTTCTTTCAAGAGGTCTAAAATGGGTAGCCGTTCGAAGGGTTTGGAAAGGTCAACATCCATATCGCCCCATTTGAGTTGAAGGGCATCGATACTTTCAGCTACGGAACGAATCATATCTTCTACCAAATTCATATTGTCTTCAAAATCTGCATAAGCCCAATAGAATTCCAGCATGGTGAATTCAGGGTTATGATTTCGATCCATACCTTCATTTCGAAAATCTTTAGCGATTTCATAAACACGATCAATGCCGCCGATAATGAGACGCTTCAAATATAATTCGTCGGCGATTCGGAGATATAATTGCTGATCCAACGCATTGTGGTGAGTGATGAATGGACGTGCGTTAGCACCGCCATAAAGGGGTTGAAGGGCGGGTGTTTCGACTTCCAGAAATCCCATATTATCTAAATAGTCCCGCAGGCCTTTTATAATTTTGGCCCGTTTGACAAAAGTATCCTTCACTTCCGGATTTACAATCAGATCCAAATGGCGATTCCGATACCGCTGCTCTTTATCCGCAAATGCATCAAACGTTTCACCTTCTTTTTCTTTCACCACGGGCAATGGTCGGATAGATTTACAGAGGACAGTCAGTTCATTGGCATGAATCGAGATTTCACCCATTTTTGTTTTGAATACATAACCATTCACACCCACGAAATCACCCATATCCAATAGTTTAAAGTTGGCGTAATTATCTTCCCCCACATCATCCCGGCGAATGAATACTTGGATTTTTCCTTGTTGATCCTGTATATGGAAAAAGGATGCTTTTCCCATTTTCCGTATGGACATAATCCGCCCGGCAATGGTGACATCCTTTTTTTCCAGATTATCAAAATCGCCTAAAATATCAGCGCTGAAATGGGTGGGCTCATATTTCTGGGGATAGAGCTCTACTCCCGCCTCCCTGAGCTTGGTTAATTTTTCTTTTCTAAAGTCTATGATTTGATTCAGACTTTTATGTTCATCTGACATGTGTTATGCTTCCTGTTCTTCTACCGTGTCGCCCAATTGATTCATTAAAAAGGCACGAATAAATTTATCTAAATCTCCGTCCATTACCGCTGAAACATTCCCAGTTTCTTCTTTGGTACGGTGGTCCTTTACCATATTATAAGGGTGAAATACATAAGACCGAATCTGACTCCCCCAGGCGATATCCATTTTCGTATCTTCTAAATCCTTACGGGCTTCTTTTTCTTTTTCCACCTCTACTTGGTAGAGGCGGGCTTTTAAAACTTTTAACGCGGATGCCTTATTTTTGTGTTGGCTACGCTCATTTTGGCATTGGACAACAATCCCCGTAGGGATATGGGTAATCCGAATGGCCGAATCGGTTTTGTTTACGTGTTGCCCTCCGGCGCCACTGGCGCGGTAGGTGTCGATTCGCAGGTCACCTTGATCAATCTCAATCTCAATTTCTTCTTCTGAAGATGGATATACAAATACAGACACAAATGATGTGTGGCGCCGGCTATTGGAATCAAAGGGTGAAATCCGCACCAACCGATGGACGCCCGCTTCCGCTTTGAGAAATCCGTAGGCGTAACCGCCTTTAACCTCCATGGTGATATCCTTAATCCCCGCCTCATCACCGGGCTGGTAATCCATAATCTCTTTCTTAAAACCTTTCCGCTCAATCCATCGCGTGTACATGCGATAGAGCATTTCCGCCCAATCTTGGCTTTCTGTGCCCCCTGCCCCGGGATGAATCGTAATGATGGCATCTTGCGTATCTTGTGGATCGCCCAGAATCATTTTCAATTCCAATTCCTCGATAGTCTCTACGAATTGGTTTAATTCACAATCAACCTCCTCCAAGGAAGACTCACCTGCTTCTGCAAATTCTAAGAGGACTTCTACATCGCCCTGGGCTGTATTCAATTCTTCCCAGAGTTTGATTTCTTTTTCCAGGATGGATATCTTTTTCAGGAGGGATGAAGCTGCCGCATTATCATTCCAAAATTCAGGTACGGCGGATGCCTGACGCATTTTTTCTAAATCAGCTTGCTTGGCAGATAGGTCAAAGATACCTCCGCAATTCGGAATATTTTTTCTCGGCAGTGGTGTATCGGTCTTTTAAATCAATCAATTCCATATATAAAATTTACATTAATTGAGAAATGGCGTCAGATGAATTTCTTTAGAATTTCAATGCTAATATGGTCATGACAGCCACCCCTGCAATGAGCATGGTCAGTTGGAGTAATGATTTTTTTATTTCTGTATTATGGTGGAGTTCAGGGATGAGGTCGGAACCGGAAATGTATAGAAATCCGCCAGCCGTAAAAGGAATTAATGCTTCTGTAAGACCCATAATACTTTTACTCATTTGAAGGGCCAACATAGCACCCACCATAGCCAAGGAGGTAGTCATAAAATTCACCATAAGTGCTTTTTTGACGGAAAGGCCTCCGTTGACCAAAATAAAATAATCACTAATCTCTTGAGGAATTTCATGAAAAATAATGGCCACTGTGGTGGCGATCCCCAAAGGAATGCTAGCGGAAAAACTGATGGCAATCAATACACCATCAATAAAATTATGCATGGCATCACCAAAGATATTCATGGGGACTACTGGGTGGACATGGTCTTGTGTGGTAGGATGGTGACAATGGCGCCAGCGGAAGAATTTCTCCATGATGAAAAAGGTGGCCAAGCCGCCGATGGTCCATAGTGAGACGGCCATGGGATTTGATGTATTTTCGTAGGCTTCCGGCAGAAGATGTATCAGTGCCCCGCCAAAGAGAGTGCCTGTAGCAAAACTCACCATATAGGTCATGATTTCATCCAATTTCTTTCGAGACATGGATAAAGTTAGAATTCCCGTCAAAGAGACGGCGCTGACCAATAAAATAGCTAGGATTGTGTAAGTATAAATGCTCATTATTATTTTTGACCACTACCCGGGTGGTGTATTGCTTCCATAAAACTAGGTGTTATCCTAAACATTGCAACCTGAACTGGTCGAAGGAGGTATATATTAGCCCCTCATCCTATAAAAAGTTCAGGGTTCGTTATATTTAATCCCCTGATGCGATAAACATTCTGTCGTTGAGATATTTTCGGAGTGCAATATCATCCATGCCAATATGAGCGAAACGGCCATCTTCCGCCACGGATATCCGCGCCTTCTCTTCTGATATCAATACCACTATGGCATCCGTCTCTTCCGAAATCCCCAAAGCCGCTAGGTGGCGCGTCCCCATATCCGGGTCTATCATGGTACTTTCTGTCAAAGGCAAAATGCATGCCGCAGCATCAATAATATCATTCTGGATAATCACGGCCCCATCGTGTAATGGTGAAGATGGATTAAATATACTCACCAATAGCGGAGCTGTTACTTCTGCTTTGAGCTGGGTCCCTTGATCTTTGTAGGACCGCAATCCTGTTTCCCGCTGAATCACAATCAATCCGCCCCAGTGTCTTTCCTTTAACTGTGTGGCCGCCTCCACAATGGAGACAATCGTTCGGGATGTACCCACTCTAAATATTGTCTGAAAGAACCGCGTCTGCCCCACATAAATCAATAGTCGGCGCAATTCGGGTTGGAACAAAATGACAAATGCCACCACCCATACCGTCTGGAATTGGTTCACGAGCCAACTGGAGGCACTAAACCCAAAGGCATTAAACAAAAAGGAAGCAACCATGAGAATGATGAGTCCCGCCAGCATCTGCCCGGCCCGTGTCCCTTTAAAATACATGTAAATTTTGTAGAAGAGCCAACTCACCAACAAAAGGTCAATGAGGTCAATTAAAGTCAGCGTCAAAAATCCGATTTGGAAAATGACCATTAATTCAGTCCCATAATTTTTTCAGTAATGGTAACTGCACGACGTGTTTCTACAATATCATGAACGCGGACAATCCTAGCGCCATTCATGATGCCAGCGGTGATGGACGCCAATGTTCCTTCCAGCCGTTCTTCAATGGGGGTGTCGAGGGTCATTCCTATGAAGGATTTGCGTGAGGGGCCTAATAAAACCGGATATCCCATGGCACGAATTTGCCCCAATTCCCTGATGATTGCAAAATTATCTTCTAAACGCTTTCCGAACCCAATTCCCGGATCCAATATAATTTTTTTACTTCTAACTCCTGCCACCTTCGCCACTTCAACCTGCTGCTGAAAAAATGATTTAATCTCTTCAATCAAATTGTCGTAATGAGGATTCTTCTGCATATCCCTAGGTGTTCCCTTAATATGCATCAAAATGACCGACGCATTCTTTTTCGCCACCAATGAGGCCATATTTGGGTCAAATATGAATCCCGAAATATCATTAACCACATCCGCCCCTGCATTCAAGGCCGCTTCAGCCACGGCAGATTTATAGGTATCGATAGAGATAAGGCAGTCCGATTGTTTTCGTATAGATTCAATCACAGGGATGGTGCGATTCAATTCTTCATCCAGAGAAACAGGCTCAGCGCCGGGACGGGTACTTTCGCCCCCAATGTCGACCATATCCGCCCCTTCCTCGATCATGTGGAGGGCACGATTCACCGCCTGATTTGGATCGGCATATTTTCCCCCATCGCTAAAGGAGTCCGGCGTTACATTAAGAATGCCCATAGTTAGGGTATGGTTCGGCGCTTTGAGCCAGGCATTGAATTGGGTGATATTCATTTATATGAAGAAAACGCCTCTATTATCGAGGCGTTTTCAGATTTAATTATTATCAGAATTTTTTACTTATCTCTGAGCAGGTTTACGTCTCGGCCGTTTCCGCCTCGATTTTTTAGTTGAACCATTCTTAGAGCGTTTAATTTCCTTCCCTTCCATCACTGCCAATACTTCATCACCATCAATAGTTTCATGTTCTAACAATGCTTTAGATAGGTTATGAAGATGGTTCAAATTTTCTTTTAAAATCCGGTTAGCTGTGGACTGGGCCCTCCGTACGAACCGCACTACTTCTTCATCAATCATTCGCGCCGTCACTTCAGAGTAATCCCGATGGCTTTGAATCTCACGGCCAAGGAAGATTTCTTCATTTTTCTTCCCGAATGTCATAGGACCTAGCACATCACTCATACCCCATTCGCAGACCATTTTTCGAGCGATTTGGGTAGCTTGTTCAATATCGTTACCTGCACCGGTGGTCAGTTCATCAAAGATCAGCTCTTCCGCTGCACGCCCGCCCATGAGAATGGCTAAACGCCCTTCAATGTATGCACGTGAATAACCATGCTTTTCATCAATGGGCAGCTGCATGGTCACACCCAAGGCTCGTCCCCGGGGGATAATGGTCACTTTATGCACTGGATCAGCACCTTTTGTCCGGGCCGCCACAAGGGTATGGCCCGCTTCGTGATATGCAGTGGTCTTCTTCTCTTCTTCAGACAGGACCACACTTTTCCGCTGAACGCCCATCATGACCTTGTCTTTTGCTTCTTCAAAGTCCGTCATATCCACGGAGCGTTTTTTCTTCCGAACCGCCAATAATGCTGCTTCATTTACAATATTTTCAAGGTCAGCCCCCACCATACCCGGTGTACCTTTAGCGATTGCATTTAGGTCCACTTTCTTTTTGTTCATGACAATTTTTTTGGTGTGCACTTTCAGGATACCTAATCGCCCTTTTAAGTCAGGCACATCGACCACCACTTGACGATCGAATCGACCGGGGCGAAGCAATGCGGCATCCAATACATCAGGGCGGTTCGTTGCGGCCATGAGAATGATATCTTCGTTGGCTTCAAAACCGTCCATTTCCACCAAAAGTGCATTTAATGTTTGTTCACGCTCATCATGACCACCGCCCAATCCGGCGCCACGCTGACGGCCGACAGCGTCTAACTCATCAATAAAAATGATACAGGGCTGATTTTCTTTTCCCTGCTCAAATAAATCTCGCACACGGGATGCACCGACCCCAACAAACATTTCTACGAAATCTGCACCACTCAAGCTAAAGAACGCCACGTTTGCTTCTCCGGCAATGGCTCGGGCCAATAGTGTTTTTCCTGTTCCCGGTGGCCCTACTAAAAGAACACCCCGTGGAATTTTTGCACCCAGCTTTTGATAGCGCTTTGGCTTCTTCAAAAAGTCCACCACTTCTTTTAATTCTTCTTTTGCTTCTACACACCCCGCCACATCGTTGAAGGTCACTTTAGGCATATCAGAGGTCCATACCTTGGCTTTACTCTTACTAAAGTTGAAGATGGACTTCATGCCGCCGCCACCGCCCTGCATT
>CEVA01004633.1_pt1 | contig 11117 bp, 10 predicted proteins | sample 361521 | NCBI WGS metagenome assembly CEVA01 (sample SAMEA2622823, study PRJEB7988) | marine metagenome | isolation source: saline water (ENVO:00002010), including | reverse complement strand
CCGCCGTTACGTTAGCCCTCCTGAAGACTGAGCTTTGAACGCAGGAAGGAGCGTGTATGGTCAAGCTGAGCACGATGACGAGCGTCTGTCCGGACTGGACGGTCGACGAGATCGTGGAAGGCATGTTGAAACACGGTTACGAAGGCCTCGAGCCCCGCGTAGGATGGGGCCACAAGGCAGGACTGGAGCTCGACAGCTCATCATCAGATCGTGACGGTGCGAGAGCAAAATTGGAGGCCGCAGGTCTAAGAGTGTGTTGCGTTGCTACCGGGGCAAGGTTTGCCACGGAAGATTCGTCAGAGCTGGCAGGGTATATCGAGGAAGCGAAAAAAGGGATCGATCTTGCTGCCGATCTGGGCGCTCCCGTCGTGCGGACGTTCGGGGGGCAGCGGGGGAAAGGACAGCTTCTGGGCATCATCAACCGCACGGCCGAAGCCTATAAACAGGTGATGGACCACGCGGCGGAACGAGGTGTGACGGTGATGCTCGAAACGCACGACGAATGGTGCGTTTCGGCGCAGGTGAGAGCGGTCGTGGAACGAGTGAACCACCCGAACATGGCCGTCCTCTGGGATTTCATGCACACGCAACGGTTCATGGAGCGCACGGAAGAAACCATGGCTACAATCGGGTCATTGACACGGCACATCCACGCGCACGACGGTCGCTACCGTGAGAACGGGACTGCGCTGGATACGGTAGACCTGGGTCAAGGCGAACTGGATCACGAGACGCCACTGAGGTTGTTGAACGAAATCGGATACGACGGCTACTTCTCGGTGGAGGTGATTCACAAACCGGGGAGCGACCACGATGCAGATGGTACCTTGAAGAACTACGCGGAAGGGTTCGCGAAGGTCAAACCCTGACAGCTATTCGCCAGGCCGAACGGTGAGAAATCCCTGGAGGGGTACATCGCTGGTGTTACGAAAGCCGTGGGTGAGGTCGGCCTGGTAGGTGATCGAGTCGCCGACGTTGAGGGTGGTCACATTGTCGCCCGATACGACCTCGCACGCACCCTGGCTGACGTAGAAGATCTCGATCGTCTCCGGCGTGTGCGACGGGGATATGACTTCACCCCCGACGTCGACCTGCATGAAATATGTTTCGACCTCGCGGACGGCGAGGGGGCTGATGATCCTGAAGGATCCCTGGCCATTCTCGCTTTGTACGATGGTAACCTGATCGGCGTGGACCGGCTCGAAAAGGGAAGGGCCCGGGGCATCGAACAGTTCCTCGAGCCGAATGCCCAACCCGTTGGCGATTTTCCAGATCGTGGCGAGCGTCGGATTCGTACGGTCGCTTTCGATCTGTGACAGCATTCCCTTGGATACCCCGCACCGACTGGACAGCTGGTCCAGGCTGTAGTCCATGCGTTTGCGAAGGCGCTGAACGTTTTTCCCGATTTTGGGCGGGTGCGGAATGCCGGGCATGCGAGGGACTTTCGATGTGGTGGCCCGGGCCACCAACGATGGGCGTGGCTGGTGACGACACGCGAATATACCAGAGGGAGATAGGATGGCCAAACGCAAGCGGAATCTGATCCTTTTCGGGATCGACAGTCTGTGGGCGGATCGAATGAGTTGCTACGGGTACCACCGGCAGACGTCTCCACACATGGACAAGCTGGCGACGCAGGGCGTGCTGTTCGAGAACACCTACAGCCCCCATATACCGACTACCTCGGCCTACGCTTCGATGCTGAGTGGCATGGATTGTTTCACGACGGAGGTCGTGGCGCTCCGTCACAAGGGTGGGTTGACTAAAAAGATTAAGACGCTTCCCGAGATTCTTGGTAAGGCGGGATACAACACGTCGTGCGTTGGGTTCACGGGGAATCCGAGTTCGCGCGGGTTCGACACCTACCTGGAGTATCCCGCCTGGGGCAGCTGGGAGCAACGTCCGCTGAGAAAAGCCGAGTTGTTGAACGATGTGACGATACCCGAACTGGAACGGTTGTCGAGAAGCAAGAAGCCATTCTTCCTGTTTCTGCGACATATGGACCCTCACGCACCTTACCTACCGCCAGCGCCCTATGACACGATGTTCTACAGTGCGGACCCGTGCGACCCGGAGGTGAAGAGTATGGATGCGCCGAAGGCGTTCAAACCCTTCCGCGACTTCCACCTGAGCTGGATGCCCCCGGGCATTACCGATGCCGAATACGTGAATGCCCAGTATGACGGTGAAATCGCCTACATGGATGCGTGCATTCAGCGGCTGCTCCAGCGGGTGGACGAACTCGGGCTGGCGGATGACACATTGATCGTTCTGAACGGTGACCACGGCGAGACGCTCGACGAACACGACTGTTACTGGGACCATCACGGGATGTACGAGTGCACGCTGCACGTACCCCTGATGATGCGGCTACCGGGCGTGTTGTCCGAAGGGAAGAGGCTGTCGGGATACAACACCCATCAGGATCTGGTGCCGACGGTGATGGAATTGCTCGGGGTTCGGCCGGGGATCAAGTTCGACGGCCGCAGTCTGATGGGGATGATCAGGGGGCGTCGTCGTACGCATTCCCCTGAATTTTACATCACGGAAGCGACGTGGATGCGGAAGCACGGGTGGCGTACCCCCCAATGGAAACTGATCGTCGCTCTGGAGCCGGACTTTCATTTCAAGCCCGAAATCGAGCTCTACAATCTGATCGAAGACCCGGGCGAAACGAAAAACCTCGCGAACAAGGAAAAGGCCGTCGTTGAACTCCTGCGCGGGCGCATGGAAGCGTGGATCGCGAAACGAGAGAGAGAGACGGGTAACGTGAATCCGATGTATACGAACCTCGACTGGCACGGTAAGAAAGGCCACGGGCCCTTCAAGTCTTCGCAGGAAGCATACGACATGATGCATATCGGTTCCGCGGAGCGAGCCCGCCAGCTGCAGGCCGGCGAGAAGGGGAAAAAGAAGAAGCGCTGAGAGCGAACTTGGCGACGGAGGTCTGATATGGCGTTAGGCGAAGGCGACTATCGATACGAGCTCGTGGACGGGTGGCCCAAAGTTCCTGAAGGATGGGAACTGATGGCCGTGTCAGACGCGGCCGTCGATTCCCAGGGGCGGATCTATGCATTTTCACGCGGCAAGCATCCCCTGGCTGTTTTCAGCAAGGACGGCGACTTCATAACGTCGTGGGGCTACGGCGAGTTTGGTGTGTCGCCGAACCTCGTGAGTCAATCACACGGGATCTTCATCACCCCGGACGATCAGGTCTACCTGACAGACGCGTATCAACACATCGTCAGACGCTATTCGCGACTGGGCGAGAAAGATCGGGAGTGGGGGGTGCCGGGTGTTCCAGGCGTGACCTACTATCGCCGACAATTCAACATGCCGACAGGCGTCACGTTCTCGCCCGATGGAAGTTTCATGTTCGTCTCCGACGGATATGGAAACCGATGCATTCATAAGTACACCTCGGACGGTGAGTATATCACGTCGTGGGGTGAGGGGGGCGACGGACCCGGACAGTTCGCGGTGGTTCACAACATTGGTTGCGATCAGCAGGGCAGGCTGCTCGTTTGCGATCGCGAGAACAACCGGATCCAGCTGTTCGATCAGGAAGGGACGTTCATCGAGCAGTGGACGGGTGTTTCTTCGCCCGGCGACGTAGCATTCACGGACGATGGAATGATCTACGTCGTGGAACAGGGCACGGGCGGCCACGTGAGCGTGTGGACGCAGGATGGAGAGTGCATAAGCCGCTTCTCGGGTTCGGAAGGCGGCATTGTGCAGGCCCCTCATGGGCTTGCGGTGGACGACGAGGGCAGCATCTACGTGGCGGAGATCGGGGAGGGGGATCGGGGACAGCGATTGTTGAAGTTCGCTCGCGTCTGACTTCGATCCGCGAAACCTTACGGGAACAGAGGGATGTCCAGCGTATTCACTTTTTTTGACAAGGTCACCGGGCGCAAGATCAGGCAGTTGACCGATGGAGACTTGAGGTCTGTACACGGTTACTACGATGTGCCGCCGTGGTCACCGACGGATGGCCGCATTGCCTACACGCGAATGGACGAAGGTTCGGATACGGGGGAAGTGTGGATGATGGGGGAGGACGGTTCGGCCCCCAGACAGGTGGGGACGTCGAGATCGCTGTCGGCCAACGATGGTGCACGGGCGCATTGGATGGCCGACGGCAGCCGGATCTGCTATCGGGACATGGAGGAGGGTGAGACACTCATCCGGTGGGTCAATCCTGACACGGGTGGGGCGGCGGCGCATCCTGGCGATCTCAGGATGATGAGCCCAACGGGCCCCTTCAACGCCTACCATACGAACACCTCCCACTACGCAGATCACGAAGTGGTGTCTTTGCGGCACGAACACGGTGTTTTCGTTCAGAATCTGAACACGGGGGAGTCGACACGACTGGCGACGGTCGAGGACTGCCGCCAGATTCATCCTCGAAAAGACGAGATCGAGGGATGGCATCTTTATATCAAGCACTCGAAGTGGTCGCCCAACGGGTCGAGGATGATGTTCGTGTTCACGAACGAGATCCGGTTCGCTGATAAATTTGTTGAGCTGCCTCGAGTGAAGGATGTCTACGTCGTAAACGTCGACGGGTCAGGGCTGAAGCGAGTGGGTGAGTTCGGGAACCATCCGCTGTGGCATCCGAACGGTCAGGAGATCCTGACAAACAGCTCATTCGAGGGTCGCCCGGGGTACAGCCTCGTGCTGACGGATGTCGAGACCGGGGCCCAGCGCCTGGCGACCGATAAGATCGGCGGTTTCGGTCATCCCTCGTTCTCACCTGATGGCCGTCAGATCGTCGTCGATCACGTGCTGGCCAAAGAGGGATATGGCTCCCTGAATCTTGTCGACGTTGAGGAGGGCACGGTTGAGCACCTCGTCCAGCTCCGCGTCGTCGATCACTCACACGTGGGTACGCATTTACATCCGGTGTGGCGTCAGGACGGTTCTCAGATCCTGTTTGCGAGCGATGCAACAGGCACCGCTCAGCTCTGCGCGATCGATATCGCCGCATGACTCCCGCACTGTCCTTCCGAGTTCTACGATTGGGGCTCTCCTGTGGAAGACACATTACCGACATTGACCGTGAGCGGTTCGCCCACTGAACGTGGGCAAGCACACGGTGAAACATTCCGGGCACTGATCCAAGACCTGGTCCCCGTGTTTTTCGATGATCTCGAGCAGACCAGCGTGAACCACGGGCTCGAACCCTTGAAGAGAGACCGTGCTCTTGAGATCGCGTCGACCTACGCGGGCCCTTGTCGCGACTATGCTCCCGACCTGTTCGGAGAACTCGAGGGCATCGCAGCGGGATCGGGTTTCTCATCGGACGAGATCCTCGCGCTAAACGCCTTCCTTGAATTGCACGACTACCTTTCTGATGCCTTCGTCGTTCCCGGATGCACGTCCCTGATGGTGCCGGGCGACACAGAGGGCGTCGGAGCGTTGATCGCCCAGAACTACGACCTTTCTTCGGTTTATGCCGCAGCAGCCGTGGTGATTAAGGCCGAAAACGAAGACGGACCTGATGCGATCTTTTACACGTCAGCGGGAATGCTGGGCTGCGCGGGACTCAACGACGCAGGAATCGGTGTCGTCATCAACAATCTCGTGCCCTCTGACTCCGGACCCGGGGTGATCTACCCATTCATGGTCCGTGGGATTCTGGCGAGTGTGCGAATCGGAGATGCTATCGATGCGGTGCTCGCCAAGCCCAGAGCGTCCGGCATGAACTACGTGCTGTGCGATGGAAACGGTGAAATCTATGACCTCGAGACATCGGCCAACGACTACGAGGTGACGTGTCCGTTCGAGGGGCCGATGGCACACTCGAATCACTACCTTCAGGACCGACTCAAACCTCTCGAACGACGACACTGGCCGGCGCGCGGGCAGAGCGTGTTGAGGTGGGGTCGTGCGACGCGTCTGCTGAAGTCCATCGTCCAGCTTGACTCCGAAGCACTCAAGTCCATGTTGTCGGATGGCGTGAACGCCCCGATGGGCATCTGCAGGCGGAACGAGATGGTTGGCGGGGAACCTTGCGGTCAGACGATCGCGGGAGTGGTACTGGATCCGCCCGGACGTACTGCGTGGTTTACGCGCGGTCCGACCGGCGACTATCCTTGGACAGAACACAGTCTGTAGCGGACGGAGGGGAAGTGGCCGTCAAGTCGGTGTATATGATGACGGATCTCGAGGGCGTCGCCGGGGTGGACGACTGGGATCCGCGTCACCACGATTACGCGAACACGGCAAAGGGTGTGTTCGAACGGTCGGAGATGCAACGGCTGCTGACGGGCGAAGTGAACGCGGCGGCCGAAGGGCTCTTCGAAGCGGGCGTGGAAGAGGTTGTGATCAATGACGCCCACGGTGCCGGACGCACGATTCTTCCAGAGAAGCTGATCTCTGGTGTCAAACTCGGGAAAGGTCGCGACCGCCCGTGTTGGTTGATTGGACTTTCTGCCAGGCACGACGCGCTCATCCAGGTCGGCATGCATTCGAAGACCGGTACCGCAGCCGGTTGCCTGGCGCACTCGATGAGTCGGGAGATCATCTACCGACTGAATGGACGAGAATTCGGGGAGATGGAAATGGCCGCTTGCCTGACCGGTCAGCTCGGGATTCCCTGGATCTTCACTTCGGGCGACCTCCACGCCTGCACGGAGTCGGAGGACTGGGTGGAATGCATAGTCACCGCGCCGGTCAAAGAGGGGCTTTCGGAAGTCAGCGCCATTCACCTGGCCCCGGTCGACGCCCGCGCCTTGATTCGCTCGAAGGTTCAAGAGTCTGTCGAGGCTCGGGATCGGATTGAGCCGATCACGATCGAAGGGGAGGTGGAGATTACGATCACTCGCCCCGAGCCGTGGCCTGCCCAACTCAAGGAGGGCGCAGAACGTGTCGATCCCTTCACGGTCCGCTACTGGGGTCCCACCTTCTGGTCTGTCTTCCATCACATCTTCTACAATCAACCCGACTACGCCTTGCCGGGCTAGGCGGCATCACCAGCATCCACCGGAAAGGACGACACGATGAAAGTCGAAATCAGGAATCTGTTTCGGGCCCCCTACGGGGTACCGAACGGGCTACAGATGACGGATGATGGACTGTGGATCGCCGATCAGGTGACAGATCGGTGTTCCTTGATGAATGTCGAAGAGACCGACGACTATTACGGGGTCGCCAAGCAGGTTCGTGAGATTCCGTCGGAGTCTTCCAACACGAGTGGATTGACGCACGCGGACGGGCTGCTATGGTTCGCGGCAAACGGCGCGGGAGGACGGTGGCGAACGGCCCGCGACACGGATGCGCCCACCGGTGAGGCGTTGGGAGTCGATCCGGGAACTGGCGAAACCAAGCGGCGGGAGAAGATTCCCGATGGCGGCGGCACGCACGGGATCGAGCACGACAAGTTCGAGCCGGAAACGCTCTGGTTGACGACGCTGAAGTCGCAGACGGCGACGCAGGTCAAGATTTCAGATTGGTCCATCAAACGGACCGTGAACCTGCCGCTCAAGCGGGCTCACGGGATGGTTCGGGTCGAGGATGGTCTTTGGGTGACGCACACGGGCGATCGGGTGATTGTGAAGCTGGACATTGAAACGAGCGAAGAGATGGATCGGATCAAAATCCCGGAACCACATCCGGAGCCCCACGGTCTTTCCGCCTACAAGGACGGCTCGTGGGTCTACTGTGATGCGACGTCCGGCTGGGTTGCGGAAATCGTGCTCAGCTGATGATCCGAGGTCGTGTCCGCATCCCCGATTCCGGCCTGGCTCACATCACCGTATCGAACGGTCGGGAGGTTGTGGCGGCAGACGCGGACGGCTGCTACCAGTTGCCCTGGCAGTCTGAGGATCAGTTCGTGTTTATTACGCCTCCTTCAGGCTATGCGTGCGCCGGTTCGTCCTGGCGCCGCATTGAGGAGGCCAGATCGGATTACGACTTCGAGCTTGAACGGGATCCTTCGCGGGGGCTTGAAGACTTCTCGTTCGTCCATATCGCGGACATTCACGTCTCCTGCGAATCGCGTGGCGATACCGCCACAGAAGCCAACCTGCGGGAGGATCTGGATTCAATTATCAGCGATGTCGGAGACAAGGCCGCCTTCATCGTCACGACGGGCGATCTGACCGACTATGGTACGCGGGCGGAATTCGATGCCTACCTTCGGGCGACAGAGGGGATTCCCGTTCCCATCTACCCGGCGGTCGGGAACCACGATGACGACGATCCGGGCGCCCTCCTCGACCATTTTTATGATTCACTCGGGCCGACCTACTATTCATTCGATCATGGACCGGTGCACTTCGTGGTCTACGATGGGGTCGGTCATCACTGGCGCGATCCCGATCCTCAGGATACGTGGCTTCGGGCGGATCTCGACGCGGTTCCAGATGATACGCCGGTTGTCCTGCTCCTGCACTACCCCTGGGGGCGTTCGTTCTTCAACCGGTTCAGCGACGACCGCCTGATCGCCTCATTCTCCGGCCACTGGCATTGTACACGCGTCTTTCGGGACGGCGCCACCCTGCACTTCAACACGCCCTCGCTCTGCATCGGAGGCATAGATCAGAGCCCCGGGGCATATCGATTTTGCACGTATCGGGACGGGATGGTCACGTCCGAAATTCGTGCTCTCGGGTCACGTATCCCCGCCGGTACGAGCTTCAGGTCCGAAGCGCCGGGGGAATCATCCGCTGTCAAACGGATGGAAGTACGGCCCGAACCCGTCGACGACTGGATGCAATTCCGTGGTTGCCCACAGCGAACGGGCGAAGCTTCGAGTGGTCCTTCGTACCCCCTGCAGCCGGCGTGGCAAGCAGTGACGGGTGGCGGGCTCCACGTGGGGTCACCGTTACTCGTGGGTCAAACGCTCCTGGTCGGGACCCAGCACGAAGACCGTCCCGAGGAAGCGGACATCGTGGCGTTGAACGCGGTCGACGGATCCGTGCTGTGGAGACGTCCGACGGGCAACTCGGTGAAGCTCTCACCAGCGTCCACGGCAGGGGTGTGTGTGGCGATCTCGGTTACCGGCGAAGTCGGCGCGTGGGACGTGTCGGACGGGACGCCCATCTGGTCCTACACCATGGGCGATCCCTTCGATCGTTGGGTCTTCAGCGCCCCCCTGGTGTATGATGGGCGCGTGTATCTGGGCACGGGCGCTCACTTCGTTTCGCTCGACCCGGTCACGGGGGACGTCGGGTGGATCAGAGACGACATCGGCGAGACGGATTGGTGGGCATCCTACCCGTCGCCTGCCGGATATGAGGACGCGATCGTCATCGCGCTTCGTGGTCCGCTCACGAACCTCCTCGCGGTCGAGAAGGACACCGGGCGGACGATCTGGGCGAATGAGGAGCACAAGCGCTTCAGGACCAGCACGACACCGGTGGTCGGCCCGGACGGGTCGATCTACGTGGTCAGTGGGCCCTGTCTGGTAAGGTCGTTCGACATTCGTACGGGGAACGTTCTGTGGCGATCGGATCTTGGGCGAACACGCTGCGTGGCTTCCCCTGCCCTGACGGACGGGACATTGCTTGTGCCAACAGGGGACGGAACGCTGCACGCGCTGGATGCCACGTCGGGGGAAGAGGTCTGGCGTTGGGAGGAGACCAAGGACAGCCTCGCTTCGTTTTCCCCCAACATCAGGGGTGGCAGAGGGTCGCTTTCGTCACCGGTCGTGGTGAATGGATCTGTATACGTCGGGAGCGCAGACGGTCATCTGTACGCGTTGGATGTAGAAATGGGTACGGAAGTCTGGTCCTACGACCTTGGCGTCCCGACCTTGTCGTCTCCAGTCGTGTCGGGAACTGGATTGTGGCTCGGCACTTGCAACGGAACGGTGCACGCGTTTTTCGAAGAAAAGAGGTGAGCGGTGAGTAAGATCAGAATCGCCCTGGTTGGATGCGGGGGGATGGGCACGCGTCATCTGTATGGCCTGAACGAGCTGATGAAGACGCCGTTCTGTCGTGTCGAGCTGGGAGCGCTGTGTGACATCAGTCGCGAGAATGCGGAACGGGCGGCGGGCGTAGTCGAAGAATTGACCGGAAAACGACCGTCCGTCTACACCGACCTGGAAGAGATGGCCCGTGACCAGGACCTTCAGGCGATCGATGTGGTGACCGATCCTTCCTTCCATCACGATGTGGTCTGCCAGGCGGTCGAACTGGGGCTTCACGTGATGGTGGAGAAGCCGTTCGGGGTGAGCGTCGGGACGTGTCGGATGATGGTGGATGCGGCCGAGAAACACGATCGTCTGATCTCCGTCGCCGAAAATTACCGTCGAGATCCCTCGGCGCGCCTTGCCCGGTACCTGATCGACCAAGGCGTTATCGGGACTCCGTATGGGGCGGCACTTCATTCCGTTCGCGCCGGGCGCGGGATCTTCATCACTCCGTGGCGCCACTTGAAGGAACGTGCGGGCCCTCTTCTCGACATGGGCGTGCACTATACGGACCTGATCCGGTATCAGCTTGGGGAGGTTCGTGAGGTCTATTCTGATGCCCGACTGATCGAGCCGGAACGGGTGAAGCCCGAGTCTCTCAACTCGCCCTACGAGTTTTACAGGATCCGTCACGATGCGATGGATCCGACGGTTCCGGCGACAGCCGAAGACTCGTCCTCGGCGATTTTCCGAATGGAGAGCGGGGCCTCATTGAACTGGATGGTTCAGATGGCAGGACCCGTGAGCTTCGGTCGTCAGTTGATCTGGGGGGATGGCGGAGCGATCGAAGGTTTCGGCAACCGGGGAGGGCGAATCCGACTCCTCCATCAGGATGGGACTACTGTCGAGCAGGAGGATCTGATCGCGGAACACACCGACTTCGAAATCGAGCCTCTGGCTAATCACTTCTTCCCTACGAAGGTCACGGTCGGTGATGACGCCGTGGACTGGAAGATCATCGCACTTGAATATCACGAACTATCGGAGGCCATTCTGGATGGCCGCAAGTTGGAAGTGGACGGTGACGAAGGAACGCGGGATGTTGCCGTGGCTCACGCGCTGTGCGAGTCAGCGGTGGCGGGGAGGGCGGTGACGCTGGAGGAGATGATGGGAATGGAGGTTTATGAGTACCAGCGGGACATCGATCAGGCATTGAACATTGAACATTGAACATTGAAGACAGAACATGTCGTCA
>CEVA01048498.1_pt1 | contig 11121 bp, 13 predicted proteins | sample 361521 | NCBI WGS metagenome assembly CEVA01 (sample SAMEA2622823, study PRJEB7988) | marine metagenome | isolation source: saline water (ENVO:00002010), including | reverse complement strand
CGTATTATGAGCGTGATATATATGTGAACAAATGGTTACACCTGGGAGGGGCGTATGCCGAAAAAGCAAAAAACCATCTACCTCGATGAGATCACTGAGCAGACCCTTCGTCTGCAAAAGCGGACGCTTGATCGGCTTGAGCAATGGTCTGAACGACTCGATGATAGCCCTGATGATTTTGATGCTGAGTTCGCCAAAGAGCTTGCCGCAGTAACCCGTGCATTAGCGACCGTCCTCAAAGAGGCGCGTGCCATCAACAAAGATAACGCCGCTGCCACCGCAAAATTGGGGCCGACCGAAAAACGTAAGCTCCTTATCGACTGGTTTGAGAAACAACCCTTCGAGGTGAAGCGCTCCCTTTTATGGGAGATGACCCAAATCTGCAACGCAGGTCGGGTCGTGGAGAAGGAAGCCTAGCTTGGACGAAGTCATCGGATACAGACAAGCCGTTGAGGATGACATGCGGTTTGTCCGGCACTCCTGGGTCGAAAGCTTTCGTACCAGTCACTACGCTGGGGTCATTCCCATGAATGAGTATTTTAGGCTCTACCATGACATTACCAAAAATCTAGTGGCGCGAGAAAACTCGTTTGTGATGGTCGCCTTCAACCCTTCCCACGAGTCCCAAATTTTTGGGTTCGTGGCGTATGAACTGGGATTCTCGTTGCCGCTAGTCCATTACGTTTATGTGAAAGAAGACTTCCGGGCGCTCCCAACAAAGGACGGATCCTTCACGGAAGGACTCGCAACACTGCTCCTCAAGGCAGTCGGCGTTAATCCGAAGTCGCCGTTTTACTACACATTCAAAACCGGCATCTGGGCATGGCTCTCCAAAAGGGAAGGCCCGTTTTCCGGAGGAATCTATAAACCACTTTTAGCCCGATTCTCTAAACGAGAAGCCGTCGCTCACGAGAAGCAAGAAACCCAAGCAAAAGAAGATAGAAAATGCGCGTAGAGACAGTCTCATTTGTCACCAGGGTTCGCCTGCCCGATGGAAGGCACGAAACCACCATCAGTATGCAGAACCAACACCAAAAGCTTAGTTATGAAGTCCAAGCAGACCCAAAACTCCAGCTCATCAATATTTCCTCCATTAAAGCCCCAAAATGGACCTGTCTGGTGCCCATGTCCAATTGCACCTTTATTACCCTGGCGCGTGCGCAGAGAAAACCCTCCGCAAAACCAAAGAAAGCCCCCGAAGAAGCGCCCCGAGTTCCCGTCGTAACCCAAAAGCGGAGAGTGAAGGTAAAATAAGTGGAAGGTACATCCTCATACGACGTTTTTCGGGAGATCGCGAACGAAGCCGTTCAGTATTCCCCGCGTCGGGACCGGGATAAAGCCGCCCGGATGAAGGAGAGGCTGTTTGCGCCCCAACTGGGGCTGATTGAGGATACCGCACGTCGAAAAACGCTTCTTTGCCCTCGCCGGGCAGGAAAATCGTACTCTGCAGCCGTTTATTTGATGGCAACGTGCCTTACACGGACAAAAGCCAACTGTTTATACGCCACATTGACCAAAGGGTCCGCTAGAGGCATTTTATGGCCCCTTTTGAAGAGTTTTTCGGAAGAATTTGAGCTTAACTGCCATTTTCACAATACCCAGCTTATTTGTACGTTTCCGGGTGGAGATCGGCGTATTACCCTAACAGGGGCCGAATCTAGGGCGGAAATCGACAAATTAAGGGGCCAACCCTACGATCTGGTTGTTATCGATGAGTGTAAATCGTTCCCGACCGATGTTTTAACGGAATTAGCCCGTGAAGTTATCGGGCCCGCACTAAACGACACCATGGGGAGCATCGTTTTGATGGGAACCCCAGGTTCGGTGCTTGCGGGTATCTTCTACGAAACCACAAAGCCCACATCTACCCTTACCCGGATGTACAAAGACCGAGGCAAGGAAAAAGCAAAGATGTGGAGTGGCCATTCGTGGACCATTCAGGAAAACATTGCCCAGCCGCACCTTTGGAATGCCTGTCTGGCAGACAAGGATGCCTACGGGTGGAGCGACGAGAACCCTATCTGGCAACGAGAGTACCTCGGCAGGTGGGTATCAGACGATGACGCCTTTGTTTACAAGTACGACCCCGAGAGAAACGGATGGGAGAAAGACCCCGAGTCAAAACATGAATTCGGACTACCGGAAGAGCACGATTGGAAATACCTCTTAGGGTGTGACCTCGGGTACGATGATCCGTTTGCGATTGTTGTGGTCGCCTACTCCGAGACTTGCGACACGCTGTACCAAGTGTACGATTACAAGCAGGCAGGTCTGACGGTAAGCGACATTGCGAGAGTGATCCGCGATACCAAGTCAATTTTTGGCGAATTCGATGTGATGGTCGGCGATAGGGGTGGTCTGGGTAAGATGGTTCTGGCCGAATTAAGCGAGCGTTACGAACTCCACATCGAGCCAGCAGAGAAGACAGAAAAGCGTGACTATATCGAACTCCTCAACAGCGACATGATTGAGGGGCGTATCAAAATTTTAGAGGACTCCGAGTTAGCCCAGGAGATGTGCTACTTGGTTTGGGACGAGCATGGCCAGAAGGAGGATAGAGCCTGCGCAAACCACGTTTGCGACTCCTTCCTTTATACCTGGCGTTATAGCTTTCACAATTTCTCTCGCCCGCTGAAGAAACCCCCAGCACCGAACAGTCAGGAGTTCTGGGCCGAGAAAATGAGGGCAGACCGCGAGCGCATATACGAGCGAAAGCGTAAAGCGAAGAATACAAACTATTTTGAGGGTCTGGCAGCGAAGGTTGTGGACGATCTTGGATACGAGGACACATGGGAAAAACCCTGGTAGAGATGAAGCAGATCGTGGACTTCATGCGTGAAAACGGTGTGCTTCACTGTAAACACGGCGAGTTCGAGGTGTCGCTACATCCTTCGGCAATCCGACTAGAGAACGAGGAAATCGAACTGGAGGCAGGTGGCCCAATCGCCCGTTACACAACGAGTGATTATGACGACCCCATGCTCTACCCAGACGGCAAGGACCCAATTGCGGAGCAGCGTGAATGGCTAAAGCAGCAAGCGGAGGCGGCTAGACAATGATGGAAATGTTTTGGTGGGAAGAGGATGAGGAGACGGTTCATGAGGCGGTGTTTGCCTACGTGGAGGGCCTCGAAGAAACCCAAAAATACATGCACGAATTAAACATTCGGAATGCACGCCTTTATTCCAATGTTGACCTCCTAGGACTCGATTGGTCACTAACGCAGCGGGATTACTCGCGGAAGAGTTTAGGTAGGGTTACGGAAAACCTTATCCAGTCGGTTTGTGACACCGCAACCAGCGTTATTGCCGGACAAAGAGCCCGTGTGACATTCCAAACCGATGGCGCGGAATTCACCGTACAGCGAAAAGCGCGGATGCTGGAGAAGTGGATCGAAGGCAAGTTCGACGAAACCGAGTTTCATAAGGAAGCCACCCGAGCATTCCGCGATGCAACCATCTTTGGTACCGGCGCACTCAAGATATACGAACACCTCGGTGAGATCTTCTGCGAACGAGTTCTCATCGATGAAATCAAGGTGGACGAGATGGAATGCCGGTCTTCGGACCCGCGCCAACTCCACCACGTAAAATTCGTTGATAAGGAAGTTCTAAAAGCAGACTTCCCCGACTTCGAGGAGAAAATCGAGGAATCAACAAAGCAACGCTTTAACCGGCAAGGTGCCTATCGCAATATGGACGAGAACACCGCCGTTTGCGTTGAAAGTTATCATTTACCCAGCGGCAAAAACGCAAAGGACGGGAAACGAGTCATCTCCATCAGCGGAGCAACCCTCTTGGTTGAGAGCTGGGATAAAGACTATTTCCCATTCTTGTTCTACCGCTGGAGTGAACCAGTTTGTGGCTTTTACGGTCAAGGACTTGCGGAACAGCTAACAGGGATCCAACTGAGAATTAACAAGCTAAACGCATTTATCCAAAAGGCCCAGGACCTGATCGCAGTACCGAGAGTGTTTGTTGATATCGCATCCAAAAATTTGAAGATGCAGCTCAACAACGAGATAGGGGCAATCATCCCTTATCGAGGGAAGCCACCCGTTTTTCATAGCGCCCAAGCAGTGTCCCCAGAGATTTACAACTACAAGGAATCTCTTTGGCGGCGTGGGTTTGAGGTTGCCGGTATCTCCCAGATGAGCGCAACGAGCAAGAAGCCCGCAGGGCTGGAGTCGGCAGTCGCGCTGAGGGAATACAACGATATTAACGCGCAACGGTTTGCGTATCAATCGCAAGAGTTTGAAAGGCTCGCACCGAAGGCTGCAGAGCGGTTTATCGATATTGCGAGAGACATCCAGAAGCGCGGCGGTGAATGCAAAAGCGTTTTCCATGCGAAAAAACTTGTCGAGAAAATTTGCTTCAAAGAAGCAGCCATTGACGATGGCACATACCGAATTCGCTTAGAGCCAGCATCAATTCTGAGCAGAACCCCTGCAGGGCGTTCCCAGCAGGTAGTCGAGTGGGCGCAAAGCGGGATCATCGATACCGATGAAGCAAGGCGGCTGCTGAACCACCCGGACCTTGAAAGAACGGCAGATCTTAACAACGCTGCGATTGAGGATATCGAAGCAACAATTGAAGATCTTCTCGATGGCAAATACGACCCGCCCGAACCGTACCAGCATTTAGAGATGGGTATGAAACGGGTCCAGCTAGCGTACCTGAAAGCGCGAAGAGATGGTGCACCCGAAGACATCCTTGAAAATATGCGGCGGTGGATCGAGAGTGCAGATTACGAGTTAAAGCTTGTAGCCCAACTTGCGCAGCAAGAGATGATGCAGGCGCAAATGATGATGCAGCCGCCGCAGGCGTCACCCCCGACAGCAGGCGGACCTGCACCAGGAGCAGGAGTCCCCCCTGCGGCGGCTCTATCACCCCAATCACAGCTTTTAAAACCAACCGGAATACCAACTTAAGGAAAACCCATGTCAGAGCAACATACAGAAGCTACAAGCCAAGAAAGCACACCAGAATCCCGAATCCAAGCGGCCATCGAAGCAGTAACGGCCACCGATCCCGCACCCGAGCCCGAGCAGGTAGAAGAAGAGATAGAAACCCAGGCAGAGCCTGCAAATGACGGCGAGGGTGACCCAGGAGATGACGACCAACCGATAACCCCAGGAGAAGAGAACGTTGCTGAGTCTACGAAGCTTGCATCGCTGGCCCGTCGAGAGCGACGTTCCCGTGAGCAAGCAAAAGAGCGTGAAGCACAACTCACGAAGAGAGAACAAGAGTTAGAGGACAGGCTGAAGAGGGCCGAAGAGCTTGAGAGTCGCCTCGGCGGTTTGAAGGACGGGTTTCGGCAGGATCCCATAAGCGCACTCAAAGAACTCGGCATTGAAGATGGATACGCCGATGTGGCCAGCGCTCTTTACGACGAAGAACTTGGCGAAGAAGCACCGCCAGAGCACAAATCCCAGCGAGAAATACGTGCACTAAGAGAGAGACTTGCTCACTTTGAGAAGTCTCAAAAAGAGCAGGAGACGAAGCGAGAAGAGGCAAGAAAGCAGGAGGAGGTACAAGCCTTCCAGCGTAAATTTGTCAACGAGCTAGAAACCCACATGAAGGCAGCTCCCAGTGGGCTTACCTATGCAAATGCGGTTTTCGAGCAAAACCCTGAAGATGCAATTCATGCAATGTACAACATTGCTTATTCTGTGGCGATGGAAGATCCGAACGCACCGCTTCCAACGACGCAGCAGTTAGCCGAAGCCTTAAACCAGAATTTAGAGACAACGCTCGCGCCAGTGATTGATGCGATCTTAGCAGCGCGAAACCAGACCACCGAAGATGAAACCAAAGTCAAAGAAGAGCCCGAAAGACAGACGAAAACACTGCGTAACGCGCAATCTAGGAGAACAAAAAAACAATCGCCAGCAGCTACAGAAGAGGAGCGCATGAAACGCGCACTCCAGGCGCTAGAAGCCGCTACTGGTTAAGGAGAATTAAAAAATGGCACAGAATGCTTTAGGACAAACTGAATTCGATGCGATGCTCAAGGAATTATATCCCGCGGGCGTCCCTGAAAACGTAGCCGCAAAGGCTCACCCCTTCATGAGTATGGTCAAGAAAGTTGACGACTTTGAAGGTGACAACCTCGTAGTACCCGTTTACTACGGCAACCCCGCCGGTCGAGCTTCGGACTTCGCAACCGCCCAAGCCAATGCGCGCAGTAGCTCTTCGGTTAAGTGGAATATCACCCAGGCGGCGGATTACGCTGTAATCTTGGTTGAAGCGATCACTCTTCGGTCGTCCCGATCTAATCGTGGCGCATTCGTAAATGCTCGCAAGACTGAAATCGACATGATGCTTTCGCAGCTTGGTAACTCCGCAGCACACGCATTGTATCGCTCAGGCCACGGTGCTCTTGGTATTACTGCGAGTGATCCTGGAACCGGAACGACCATTACCCTCACCGACGCAGACGACAGCCGTAACTTCTCGGTTGGCCAATACATCGTATTCGCTGATGGCGCTGATGGCTCGACCGCGAGAACCGGCCAGGCTCAACTTCGCGTAACCGCAGTGGATGAGGCGGCGGGAACCTTGACCGTTCACGCGGCTTGTTCCGCTGGCGGTACTGGCATTGATGCTGGTGACTACATCTTCACCGCTGGTGATAAGCTCGCCGACGGAACCCTCGGTCAACTAAAGATGATGGGCCTTGCCGGATGGCTCCCATTGACTACGCCTTCGGCTACTTTGTTTTTTGGTGTTAACCGAACCGCTCACCCAACTCGCTTGGCTGGACATCGCCTTAACGCAACCGGCAACAGCATCGAAGAGAATATCTTAACGCTTTCCGAAAGCATCGTTCGCTCCGGTGGACGACCAGACAAATGCTTCATCTCGCATGGCAACTTTAACAACTTAATTAAAGGTCTTGGAACCAAGGTTGAGTATAATGGCGCGGGTGGAAACGCGGATGTTGGTTTTGGTGGAGTTCAGATTCACACCTCGGCTGGTCCCGTAATGGTACACCCCGATCCGGACTGCCCTTCCAATCGTGGATATTGCCTGCAGATGAACACATGGCAATTACATCACTTGGATGCATTCCCACACATTGATACCCTTGATGGTAACAGTGCCCTTCGCCAGTCCACAGCGGACGGCATTGAAGTTCGTGCTCGTTACTGGGCTAACTTGGCGTGCATTGCTCCAGGATGGAACGGCGTTTTCGCTATCTAATAACTAAAGGAGGCAATTATGTCTAAAACAACTTTGTACGACGTGCGCTCCGATGGGAAAGCGTATGTTATCGTAGCTGGGAGATTTGAGGGTGCTGGTTCCAGTGCCCCTGAATACCCAATTGCCAACCCTCCTGGGTGGACAGTAGCTCGCGCAAGCGGAGGCACGTATACTCTAACCCTGACCGATCAATACGCAGCGTTTATTTGCTGTACCGTCTCTCTTGAGGCGGATACTGCAAACGACGTTGACGGTTGGACGGTTATAACGCAGAACTATACTGACGGAGCAAGTCCGACGCTTACTATTGAGGTGTCGGACGGCACAACAGCAACTGACCTTCCGGCGGACTGCTTTGTCAACTTTGTGTGCATTCTTCGGAATACCACGGTGGCTCAGTAGTGGCGAAAGCCAATGGAATGTTAGCTCTACTAATCGGGGGTGGTAAAAAACCCCCGGCTAGTTTGCTATCCAAGAAAAAGAAGAAGGAAACCCGAGGAACGTCGCGGGATGAGCTGAAGATTGCAGCGCGTGACTTTGCTAATGCAAAAGATGACGATGCAAGGGTAGATGCGCTCTTGGCGTTCCAGGATCTGTCCCGAGATTACGAAAGAGAAGATTAGGAGAGCGAGATGGCCCGTACTTTTACGCTTGCACAACTTAGAACCCGGGCAAGGGAGCGTGCGGATATGGTGAATTCTTCATTCATAACCGATAGCGAACTGAACGGGTACATCTCGGCATCCTATGCAGAGCTTTACGACATCCTGGTCCAATCCGGGCTGGTGTACTACACCCCAACTACGCAGACCATTACCGGAACTGGGTCGGAGACGTATGCGCTTGCCGCAGACTACTACGGCACCGTCCGGGTGGATCGTGTATCTGGGTCGAACTATTACCCGCTGGTTGAGTACATGATCACTGAGAGGACCAGCTACGAGAACGGTGGGAGTGGAGAGGCGAGAGCGTATTCACCGCAAGGATCCAACATGTCGCTGCTACCCGCACCAACGGGTGGATCATACCGGCATATCTATATCCCCGCACCTGCGAACCTGTCCTCTGACGCTGATACTGTGGATGGTGTCTCGGGCTGGGAGGAGTTTATTGTTGTGGACGCAGCACGGAAGATGCTGCAGAAGGAAGAGTCCTCCACCGTAGGGGTAGAGCGCGACCTTGCTAGACTGAAGGCACGCATCGAGGAGATGGCGCAAAATAGAGCATGGGCAACGCCCCGCCGGGTTGCGGATGTTCAACAGAACCATGTTGATGCGCGTGACTGGTGGTGGACGGTGGGCGCATCGTGAAGCATGTGGCCAAAAGGGCGCTGGTCGAGACGCAGGATACTGCGGGCGAAGCCTCTGGCTCAGGTGTCGCGGACACGCTTAACCCTCTCGTAGATCGGTTTAACGAAGTAGTGGATGTTCCGATCCTACAGGGAAGACTGCTTGAAAACGTTGAGATACAGAAAGAAGTAACCACTAAGATCAAGCATGGTCTTGAACGGAAGTTGAGGGGCTGGATTGTAGTCAAGAATGGGAGCACAATAAGCCTGCATGACGAGCAAGCAGACAACGACAGAGAAGACCAGGAGCTTTGGCTTTTCTTAAACACAGGCGGTACAGGCGAAACGTTTAAGATAAGTTTGTGGGTGTTTTAAGGAGTGTAACAATGCCAGGAGTATCAATAACAAGTCCGTTGCCCGAAGTAGGGGTCACAGCAGGTCCGGCGTGGGCCAGCCAACTCTTGACGTGGTGTCAGGAGGTAGAAGCCGACATGGAAGCGGCTATTGTCCCAGGCGAGATTACCGTTAACGCAGACTTCGAGTTCAGTGGCTACAAGGCTACAGAGCTAAGGGGGTCCAAGTACGAGAGCCAGAGTACCGTATCAACGGGTGTAGGAAACCAAAACATGGTTGAGGTTGTCCTGGGGGAACTTTACTTCGTGGACGGGAATGGCAGCTCCGTCAAGCTCACCAGCAATGGCGCGTTAAACCTCGCAACTACGGGTGGGATTACAGGTAACTATACGGCCACATCCGCGGAGGTGTCCTACTCCTCGGCAGATACAAGGTATACGTTTCTTGACCACAACGCGACAGCTAGGCCAGCAGGTCTTGACTGCGGCGACATCCTCCTTCGCGAGAAAGCCGCATCAGCGAACGCTATCACTGTAAAGTCCCCGGCAAGTCTTGGGGCAAACTATACGCTCCAACTCCCCCCATCAGGGGCGACGGGCACAAAGATCCTCACCGGGGTTGCGGTGGGCTCCACGATTTCACTTGCGTTCTCCGAAGATTTGAACCTGGCCACCGTTGTGACAACGGGCGTGGGTACGTTCGGATCCGGCGCTAAGTTCAAGTCTGGCGGGACCGGCTCAACAACTCTTGATTACTTCCACCAGGCTGGAGTCACATCGACCACGCTTGGGTGGACGCCTGTGATTGTACTGATCGGCGGTTCGGGCACCGTGTCATACACGAAACGGTATGCATGGATCCAGGTGGTGGGCGACTGGGCTCATGTGTTTGCTACAATCCGGTGGACGACAAACACGACGGAGGCGTGCTCGCTAAAAGTGACAGGGCTTCCGTTCAAAGCAATGGGTGACAGCTACACATCAGCCCCTGCATCGACGACCGGGTACTTTACTGCTATCGGCCAGGTGGCAGAGTGGCCACAGGCAACGGGCACGGCGGGTCAAGTGAGAAACTCGGCAGATAGCGGAACGGCAGTCGTGAGTCAGACCATATTCTGCGCGATGTTTGACGAGGATGATGAGATATTCTTTTTTGACACTACAACGAACTACGATAACACGGATAACAACTACCCAAGCTACCTATCAGCAGGGGTTCCCGGAACTGGCACCCTTGCTCCCAACAAGGATGCTGCGACAACGCTGACATCTGGTAGGACATACACTATTACGCTCCAGATGAGCTATAGGATCTCTGCGTAATGGCAACGATGCGCTGGCAGAATGTCGCGGTCCCAATCGCGCAAGGTGTGGACACCAAGACCGACTCGAAAGCATTGCCGCCTACAAAGTTGGCGAACCTGGAGAACGGTGTGTTCACCAAGGGTGGAACCATCATCAAGCGTAACGGGTATACCAAGCTCTCGGACAGGATCTTAACCACCCCGGAGACGGGTACAGTCCGCTCGCCAACGAAGATTGGGAGTGCTAGGGGTATCCACGCGAACGGCGAGGAGCTGATAATGCTGGACGGGAACGACTTGTTCAGCTACACCCCGACAGAAGACCGGTGGGTCCATCGTGGCAGATTTAAGTCGCCAAATATAACGACAGAGACAATTGCAGACCGCGATAGCAAGCAGGTGCTGGGTGATTGTGCAACGGTTGGGGACATCACTGCCTACGCCTGGGAGGAAGACGACTCGGGCGTCTACGTAACAATTATTAACGACAGCACGGGAACGGTGTACCTTGGCCCCGAAAAGTACGGCACATGGACTCGCCCCCGCGTGGTGGCTGTTGGGCAGCACATTCACATCTACGCCTACGCTGGCGGAACACTGTACCGCGTACTCCTCAACCCATACGGTGTGGAAGGCGGCTTAACAACATCAACCGTGGTTACAGATCTTGACGGATCTCTCTGCCTGTACGATCTGGAGGTGGCAGATGACTACGTATACATTGCGTACCATACAAGCCACGGCTCCAACAAAATAAAGGTGGTCCAGCAGGACGAGTTCGGCGTTACGTTTAATTCGCAGGACTACGCGGAAGCCAACGACCTTAAATGCATCGCAATCACAAAGGATCCGCAGACTGGCACGCTCTGCATCCCATATCACAACGCAACAACTGGGATGCGCGCATTGCTGGTTGATCCGCAATTGCAGCAAACGAGCAACCTCCAGATTGACGGCACGGGTGACGCAAT
>CEVA01011294.1_pt1 | contig 11126 bp, 6 predicted proteins | sample 361521 | NCBI WGS metagenome assembly CEVA01 (sample SAMEA2622823, study PRJEB7988) | marine metagenome | isolation source: saline water (ENVO:00002010), including | reverse complement strand
TGGGTTGTCTTGCATGACGAGTACGTTGAAAATTTTCGGCCTTTTTACAATCCGCAACTGATAATTCCATCGCCCTCAATGACAATTTTTTTCGATAGCCACGTCTTGTTTCATGGTTTGAGACAGGTGGGCTTGCCACCACCTTTCAAAGGATGTTAGGGAATCAGTGAATGTCCGAGTTTCTTGAACAGGCGGCAGGTTGGTTGTGGGGAGCCCCCTTGCTCTTTTTATTATTGGGAGGCGGCTTGTTTTTTCTGCTCTATTCGCGATGCGCCCCTTTCCTTTATCTCCGTCATGGGATTCACGTTTTATTTGGCCATTACGATGACGAGCGGGCTCCCGGGGAAATCAGTCATTTCAGGGCCTTGTGCAGCGCCTTGTCCGGTACGGTGGGGATGGGGAACGTCGCGGGCGTAGCGATTGCCGTGACCACAGGTGGCCCCGGGGCCTTGTTTTGGATGTGGGTCTGCGCCCTCGTCGGCATGGCGACGAAGTTCTTTACCTGCAGCTTGGCGGTTATGTATCGCGGCAAGGATGATACCGGCCAGGTCCAGGGTGGTCCCATGTACTTCATCGTGGAGGGCCTGGGCGCCAAGTGGAAGCCCTTGGCCATCATGTTTTGCGTGTGCGGCATGTTCGGCTGCTTGCCTTTGCTGCAGTCCAACCAGTTGACGGAGATCGTCAGGGAGATGTTCCTCGAGCCGAACGGTTGGTTCGTTGGTTCGGAAGATGCCATCAATCTGGGCAACGGCTTCTTCGGCTTGCTCTTGGCGATCCTCGTTGGAGCCGTGGTTTTAGGTGGAATCAAGCGAATAGGACAAGTGGCCGCATGGCTGGTTCCCGGCATGGTGTTGCTCTATGGTGGTTGCGCCTTGGTCATTTTGTTCAATCACTTGTCGGTGGTTCCGGAGGCTCTGGGCCTCGTCTTCCGTGATGCCTTTACCGGCGATGCGGTACAGGGAGGGGCGCTTGGAGCGGTCATTATGATCGGGGTGCAGCGAGCGGCGTTTTCGAACGAGGCGGGCATGGGGACGGAAGCGATGGCTCATGGCGCGGCCAAGACGCGTGAACCGGTCCGCGAAGGCGTGGTCGCCATGCTGGGTCCGATGATCGACACTTTGATCGTATGCACAATCACGGGACTGGTCATCTTGGTTACCAAGGTTTCCCTTCCCGATGAAAATGCGGGCGTGATGCTCACCGCAAAAGCCTTCGACGTCGGCATTCCGGTGGTTGGTCGTTACCTTTTGTTGATCTGCGTGCTGTGTCTGAGTTTCTCCTCGATGATCGGGTTTTCCTATTACGTTACGAAATGCGGATGCTTTTTATTCGGGGCGCGGGCGAGATTTCCGCTGATCTTATTTTACTTGCTGGCGATCGTCGCATCCGCCGTGGTTTCGATGGACGACGCGATCAATTTCCTCGACGTCACTTTCGGGTTGATGGCCATTCCAACCATGGTGGCCTCCCTTTTGCTGGCTCCCAAGGTGATGGCTGCGGCCAAGGATTATTTCGGTCGTCTGCCTTGACGCCTTTATTTACCCGCTGGCCAGTCGAGCCATTTGTCGAGGAAGCGAAAGGTGCCTTGCCCGTTGATGGTGTGTGGACCGAGAAACCACTCGATTTCGGTTTTTTCCGGAATGCCGAGCCGGGCATAGAGGCGTCGTACCTTGGCGTATTCGGCGGCCACCCACTCGTCGGGAGCCACACCGTCGAAGTGCCCACGCTCGACCATGAAAGGTCGCGGGGCGATGAGAGCGGCCATATCCGAGTAGTTGAAAGTGTGGCCGAGGTTGAACTCGAAGATTTCGTATTCGCCGGTGAAGGGGTAGGTGTAACGGTCGTCGCGGGTCGATCCGGTCTTGTGGATCCATTCATTGAAGTCGGCCGAACAAATGGAGAGTGCGTATCCTTCCACCAGGGCAGGCACCCGCATGGCGGTTTTTCCGCCATAGGACAACCCGTAGAAAGCAATCCGTTTCGGGTCGGTGAAGGGAAGCTCTCCCAGCCAGCGAACGATTTGGCGGTGCTGAGCCACGATGAGCGAGAAGAGGGTCTTGCCAAGGGGGTTCGCCTTGCGTTGCAGGGAACGAAACTTGTCACCCATGAGGTACGGGTTTTGGGGAGCGAACACGACGTATCCTTTTTCACAGAGTTTTGCCGCGAAGTCGTGATAGGCGCGGTGATCGCCCTCGATGACGTCGCGTGGGCGTCCCTCCAGACCGTGTTGACAAACCACCACCGGGCGACGCTCGCCGGGTTTCAGTTTCTTCGGTACGAGGAGTATTCCGAAAGCAATGAGGTCGGGATAGACGTCGAGAACGACCTCGTGCCCCGTCCACTTTGCTTGGTCATGGGTTTTGCGGGAACGAGGGGAGAGAGGCAGGAAATCGTCCGTGAATCGTCCGATGACTTCTTCGTCGAAACGCTTGCGATGCGTAACGGTGCTTTTTGCGAATGCCTCGAGTGACGATAAGTTTGGTTTGAAATGGGCAGCCCTTGCGAGGTCAGACTTATCCAGCAAACGCTGGACGTATTGGTCAATTTCCCTGAAAGCTCGAGCCTGACGCTCCGGCTTGTTTGGCAAGACCGCGAGAACTTGCGGAGGCTTGCCTTGCTTGACCATGCTTTTTCCGGGAACCAGAAATCGAAAGAACGTATCCAACGCCTGGCTGCCCCCGGGGATGCCTTGGCCACCTTTTCCGCTGAGGAAGAACTTGAGAGGTGATTGCGGGTCGACTTGGCGAACATAATGGGACGCTCGCGTAAACTCGCGTCGGACATTCTCAAGAGATGGCGTGGTCAACCTGCCCGGCGCCGCGCCCATGGAAGCGATCACTACTTCCGGTCCCTTGGCTGCTTCGATCACCAAGCCTCGAGGGGCCGTCATGGCGGCCAGTTCGGCGTCTCCAAAGTTTGGGAGCAGTCCGAAGACGTTGCGTTCAAGGGGTTCGAGCCAAGTGTCTTCCCTGGGACCGAACGAGCCCGAGACGAAGACTGCGTCGACACGAGGGTCGAGAGCCGCGGCCCGGAGGCCCAGGATCCCACCTTCTCCCCAACCGACCAAGCCGATGGTTTTCGAACTTTTCTCCGTCAGCCAATCGACGAGGGACAACGCCTTTTGGATTTCAAGACCTTGCAAGGTACGTCCCATGAGGAAAGCCGAGCGATGGAGGAATTCCCGATCGCTTAGCTGGACTCTTTTTCGCCTCTCGCTGTGCGATCGAACCTTGCGATGGATGAGCGCGGGCACGATCACGCGGCATCCGTTTTCGGCCAACCTGCGGGCAAACTGAGATTCGGGTTTCAGCTCGTCCGTCAAGCCGGCCAGGGATTCAGGGGATTGATCGGCATCGGGTATGGCGATCACGTTCGCTACCGGCTTTTTGCCCACTGGGCGCAACAGCAAGCCTTCGCCGAAGACTCCCTCGAGCGTGGGCCAGCGAATGGCCAGTATTTCGTAACCGGCGCCACTTCCCACCTTGGCCGTATGGGTCGTCGTGTTTACCAGTTGCGGGGACTCGAAAGGCAACCTGTCGTCCATTACTCCCAGTATGCGGGCAAGTTCCTTCGGGTCTGCTGGAACTTTGCTTTTTGCGTCGAGCGCGTCCTTCAGCTTTTGATCGAGAAAACGATGGGCTCCGTCGAGCATTCTTTCCGCAAGGTCACCTTCCCAGTCAAGAGCCTTGGTCCCAGGCAAGGCGGCTTGGGCGGCCAGGCTCAACGAGCAAAGAAAAGCAATGGTCAGGGGGAACTGCCTGCTTGAGAGGCGGGGCAAGGGGGAGGTCACGGTTTGGTTGCGGCGTCCAGTTGTTCCTTTAGTTCTCCGTTTTGCTCCTTCAGTTCACTGTTTTTCGTTTTGAGACTGTTCGTTTTCCTTTGTAGTTCCCACATCAGGAAAACGTTGAGGAGAATGGAAAGCGACAAAACGACGACTAGCTTTATTTTCAGCTTGGTTTTCATGGCTCTTTCTTGGTTTTTGGAACAAAGGCCAGGGAGCACTGTATGGGAAAGGGACAGGTGCAACCCGAACTGGCTTCCGGAATGAGGAGAAGACCGCCTGCCGGGATGGCGTTGATCCAGCAACCCGGGCGGCTTACGGTGGTGATTTTCTTGAACTTGCCGGTGGAGGGGACGTAAGCGGTCGGGTTTCGGGACCTGAAGTAGAGAGCGTTGGTGGAAGCCGACATGGCGCCGCATCCTCCGCCGCGGGCGAGCTTTCGTCCTTCGGCTGGTATGCCGGATTTCAAGTTGTAGATCATGGGCTCGACGTAAAGCTCGCCGTTGAGCACCACCGGGTGCCTGTCTTGTTCGCCATGGGACCCATTGAGTTTGTTGCCGTTGTTTTGGCTGCGATGCCAGAGTAGTTCTCCTGATTTTGCATCAAACACGGTGGCATCGTAATGAAGGGTTTTTTCGTTCCTCGACTTTACCACCGCGACCACTCCATCGGTGGCCACGACGAAGAGGTTTTGGACGCCTTTCTTCTTGCCCAAGGACACTTTCCCCAGAACTTTCCCCGATTTCAGTTCGACCGATACCAGAAAGCCTTCCTTCTCGTTCATCAGGCGATCGTAAAGAACACGTCCTGATTTGTCATTCGCCTCGCTCTCGACGAAATGAACCCGCCCATCGTTGATCGCGATGCTTGAGTTTACGAGTGAACCATTGCCGTCTGGCCGATATGTCCAGCGATGCTGGCCCGTCTTGGGGTCGAAGGCGAACAGCGAGTCGCTGCAAACCGGTGGACGATTGTCCCAATAGCTTTCTTGCAACCCTTTGGGTCCATGGATACGACGTATGCCACCGGACTTGACTGCAGACCCGATCAAAAGACCATCGGACTGGGCGACGTAACCCCATTCGTGGTTGCTGGCGTTGGCATCGACTGGAAAGGAAAATCGCTTCTCGACCTTACCGGTTTTGACTTCCAGGGCGAGGCATTGCCTGCCGCTGGCTACGTAGAGGAAATGGTCGTCGACGGCCATTGACCCCGCATCTCTCATGATTGCTATGCGGCGGGACTCGGGAACTTCGGTTTCCCAGAGCACGGCTCCGTTGTATGTATCCACGCCAAAGATTCGTTCGTTGCCGGGAATGAAGAGAAAACCGTTCTTCGAGAGAGGGGATACGGAACGATGATGCCTGTCGAGCAGGCGCTCGGGACCGGGTCGCCCAAACCATTGGAGCGACAGGTCGACGCCGACTTTTTGATCTTGGCTGCATGACGTGTTGCCGGGGTCGGCGTAGAGGTGAGTCCATTCACCACCACCTTCCAGGGCTTCCTTGGAATGGGTCTTTTCTAGGTTGGGTCCAGTCAACCCGATACCGTCCGAGGGTCGCAGAATCCGTTTCAACTCTTGTTTGTCGAGGGTGTCGCTTGGGTCCACGACCAAGTTGAAAAGATGGTCGGCGTAGGGGAGGGGAGCAGCGCCCGGGTGAGCGACTATCTCGTTGCCATACAATCCCGCCCTGTCCAGTTCACGGCGCAGTTTGTCAAGCGCCTTGGCATTCCGGACGGTCACGATGACGCGCATTTCCGAACTGCGAGCGATGCTGACTGCGATGTCTGCGTGCTGAACTCCGGCTACCAGGCAATATCCTTTGGTTGCTTTATTCGCTGCCAAAGCCTTTTGGGCCAACGCCTTGTTTTCGGGGAAAGGTTCCGGGGCATCGGGGCGGTGATGAACCGGTTCGCCTTCGCCCGCTGTGAAGCAGTGTAAGACGCCAGCATCCGTACTGACCAGAAGGTGGCCTCGGACGACCGCCAAGGAGTAAGCTTTGCCCGTTACCGACAGTTTTTGCGAAAGGGAACCATCGGTTTGAAAAACGCCTACCTCCCCATCGCCTCCAGCAAACTTCAATTTCCCGGCTCCGATGAAGGCGTGAGGATACTTGTCTGGGATTTCCTTGGCTGTCGCGGGGACTGGTTTGCCTCGTCGTGTTAGTCGGCTGAGAAAGGCTCCGGCGGGGTTTCGGCCGGTGGGGGCGAAGAGTTTTCCGTTCTTGCGGGAGAGGTAACCTTGCGGGGAAATGGAGAGTTTTTGCTTATCGAGGATTCGACCGTCGCGAAGATCCATCGAGAACAGAAAAGTGCCTTGAGTAGGGAACAGTCCTGCTCCGAAATAACCGGTTTGCTTGTCCGCCAAAATGCCGGTGCGTATGGGCCTTTCATGAATAACGCGTCCATTGCCTGGTATCCAGCGAGATCCTAGCTCGGGTGGTCGCGAGACCCACAGAAGTTTGCCGTCGACGGCCTGCAGGCATCGTACTTGGCCGTCGTCCGAACCGACCAGCAAGCGATCATCCACCAAGGTGGGGGTAAGTCGGATCGGGCCATCCGCAAATTGATTCCATAGCGCTTTCCCGGTTTGCAACGAAAGGCATCGCACCTGGTCGTCGGCGGAGGAAGTGAGGTAAAGCCGTTCACCCGCTCCAATGACGTGAAAGGCGCGGTCATAGACCACTCGAGGCTTGAGGTTGTATTTCTTGTGCCAGAAATCCTGTTTTGCCGGAGGAGGCCATGCGGGCTTGGGGGGCAAGCGAAGACGATGGGTCCAACGAAGCGATAACTCTCCTTGGATAGTGGCGGCGGCTTGCCCCGATCTTTCGTTGTCGTGCAGAAAGGTAGTCCAATCCTTTGTGGAGGTTGGGTCTGCGACTGGATCGATCTCGGGGAAATCTCTCTTTCGCTCCTTGAACAAGGTGGCGATTTCCTGGGCATCCAGGGCTCGATTCCAGAGGGTTATTCGCTCGAGGCGACCTTCCATGGTCCTATGCTCATCCTTGTCCCAATACGCACCGATTACGAAACGCCCCTCGGGAGGATAAGCGATCGGGCCCTTTTGAGCCTTTGCCTCCATGGAAAGTTTGCCATCGAGGTAGATGCGTTGGCTTTGGCCATCGTAGGTACCCACCAAGTGATACCAATAGCCGGGAGCATAAGTCTCCTTGGTATTTAAATAAGTCAATCGCTTTGGGCCTTGTTCCGCTGCCACCGCAAAGTAAAAGGAGTCTTTGCCGTAGCCAAGAAGCCACCCGCGTTCATAGTTGCCGTTGTCCTGCATGGCGCCGAGGATGCCTCCCCATTGGATCGGTTTGTCGATCCGCGCCCACGCCGACACGCTCAAGCTTTCCTTGGGCAGACCCGATTGGTTGAGGTCTTGGTTCAAGACGATGCCTTCAAACCCTTTCTTGGCTTCCAAGGCGAAAGGCTGTTCCTTGGTCAGGCTGGCCGTTCCCGTAACCTTTCCTTCCCATGAACCGATGGTCGGTCGCAATACCTTGCCCTGCAACGAGTTTTCATTGAATTGCCATTGCCCGACGGGTTTGGCTTCCTCGGCGAAGAGGAAGGCGACGAAGAGGTAGTTGGCCAATGCCAACCCGAGTCGTTTGGTTTGGAAGTACAAGGTGCTAGTGGGGAAATTTTCGGGTACTGTTCCGATATGTAAAGATCAATTACTGGAATCCATCCTCTCCTCGTAGCCCTCTTTCAGCATGAGGTTCTTGGTGGAATGCGAGAATTTTTTCTCTCAAACCCTTGACGTTGTTTTATCCTCGCGCCAAGGTGACGGGACGCAAGGAGGCGTATTTCATTTTTTACGTCATACGCGGCCCCGCATGGAAGCGGAAGCCCGGCACGAATCAAGGCTTCGCATGCTTTCATCCACAGCTCCGATCTTCACGGATCTTTCCTCGGCTACTGCTCGAGCATTGGCGGGCTATGATCGCGCCGTGGGGAGGGCCCTGCGTTCGGCTGATTCCGTGGAGAGCATGCGCGATTCCGCCGACGGTGGGCAATTCACCTACGCGTCCCGATTGCAGGTCGGTACGAAAGCCAAGGCCGCCGCACTTCAAGGTTTTCAAAACACTCTTTCTTACGTCCAGACCCAGGAAGCGGGCCTTCTGCATGCTGAAAAAGTCTACCAACGCATGTCCGTCTTGTCCGCCCAAGCCTTGGATCCCTTGCTGGATGACTCATTGAGGCAGTCCTTGAATCTCGAGTTCCAGTCCTTGAAGGGAGAACTGGAAACCATGCGGGCCCAAGATTTTCAAGGTACTTACTTGTACGACGACATGGCGGCATGGACTGTGCAATTCGTCGATTTCAGCGATGGCTTGGACGAGTCTCAGACTCCGACGGAAGTGGATTCCGATGGAACCAAGCGTTGGATCAGTTCGGCGGACGTTCTGTATTCCAGTGGCAAAATCACCTTGGACGTTAATTCCGGAAGAGCTGCCGAACGGTATTACGTGAAGCAGGGCAATCAGGTTATTTTCGACTCCGGTTCCTGGAAAACCGAGGGTAATGCATACAACTACGACTTCGACCGCTTCGTCATCGAGTTTGCCCCCGGACAGGATACCACTTTCGAGTTCGTGCCCATGGATACCGCCGGGTCAAGTTCTTCTCCCAATTCCGCTTTCGACAACGAGCCGTATTACCTGTCTCAACTGGGTGTGGGAAGTACGGCGGAACTCTTGGGACAGACCTACGTGCATCAAGGCAACGTGACCACGAATCCCGCCCACAGCGAATCCACCGTCATAAGCATCGTGGTTGAAAGCACCACTCTCTTCCAAGCCACGGCGAAGTACGAACAGACAGCTCCCTCCAATTACGTGTCGGTCGGCGACCATTCACTCGATGCCTCCGCTTACTTGGAACCGGTTGGCTTTGGTGTCCTCAGTGGCGTTTCCATCGACACGTTCGCCGACGCGTCTTCCGCCATGGACAGCGTGGCGGAGGAAATCGAGGGCATAGGCGTGCAGATGGGTAAGTTGTCCGCCAACTTGGCTGAGTTGCGGATAGCGACGGAACGGGCTTCCCAGCACGTCTCGGCAGGCAGGAGAGGATTGGCTCGCATGACCGAAGCCCTCCTGGCCGAGGAATCCACCCGCCTGACCAAGGCCAAGATCAAAATGGATCAACGTACCTCGCTCATGGTGCAGGCTCGCAACCTCGGAGCCGATTTGGTGAAAAAGCTACTCTGAGTTTCGCCCTGGCGTTCCCATTCGGATACTTCTTCAAGACATGTTGGCGAATTTCTTTCGGACAATCACGGCCCTTTTCCCGTTGTGGTCGGTTTTGGTGGCGGTGGTCGCTCTCTGGTGGCCGGAATCCTTTCTCTGGTATGGCAAGGATACCATAACCATTGGGTTGGGGATCATCATGCTGGGCATGGGATTGACCTTGAAAGTGGAGGATTTTCACCGCGTCTGGCAACGGCCAGGGGCGATTGGCTTGGGAGTGATCCTGCAGTTTGCGATCATGCCTTTCCTTGGCTGGGGCATTGCCCATCTCTTCCATTTTTCGGAAGGCATGGCTGTTGGCCTCATCCTGGTGTCCTGTTGCCCCGGTGGCACGGCCTCGAACGTGGTCGCTTTTCTGGCTCGAGCAGACGTCGCCTTGTCGGTCAGCATGACCATGGTTTCGACCATCGCCGCGGTCTTCATGACCCCGCTTTTGACGAAGTTCTACGCAGGCGAATACGTTCCAGTGGAAGCTTGGGCATTGTTGAAGAGCATACTCTTGATCGTTGTCTTGCCTGTATTTCTTGGGGTTGCAGCCAATCGTTTCTTCGGTAGAGCCGCCCAGAAGGTTTCGGCTTTTTCTCCTTTTGTATCGGTGGCCTTCATTATTTTGATCGTTGGCTTCATCATGGCGAAAAACCGCGACAACGTCATGGGACACTGGCAAGAGCTGACCGCGGCCGTGACGCTCTTGCATCTTGGCGGCTTTACCATTGGGTATTTCCTGGCCAAGGCCATTGGTTTCAAGGAAATGGTTCGTCGAACCGCATCCATCGAGGTGGGTATGCAAAACTCCGGCCTTGGCGCTGCCTTGGCCACTAAGCATTTCCCCACCTTACCCATGGCGCCCGTGCCGTGCGCGTTAAGCGCCGTGACCCATTGTATACTCGGCAGTCTCGCGGCTGGTTTCTGGCGGTCAAGCGCCAACAAAGCCAAGCGAAACTCTACAGCGTGATTTTTCTAGATCAATTCCCCACCGGCAAATCTCGCTCCCAATAGCCGGCTCTTTCCACATGCCCCTCCAGGTCGTAAAGCACGCCGTAACCATTGCGTAGACCGTCTTTCCATTCGCCGAGGAATCTTCGACCGTCGCCGAGTACGAGAAGGCCTTGTCCGTCTTGTCTTCCATATTGAAAGTCGCCTACGTAGCGTTCGCCTCCTGAAAACAGGTAGGCTCCTTGTCCATGAGGTTGACCATCCCGTAGCTGACCGACGTAGCGATCGCCGCTTGGAAGTTCCTGAACGACGGGCATGAGTGGTTCGTCGCTTTGCCATATCGGGACTTGAGACGTTTGGGAGAGCGATGAAGGTTTCCCATCTTTTCCAAGGTCAACGGACTCTTCGTCGGGATTTTTCTCGAGTTGACCGGCTTGGGTTAGGAATTCATGACCAGCGAGCAAAGTGTTCCTCGTCTCATCCGGCATGTTGGGATCCTGCTCCCCTGCGCTCTCCTTGGGTTGGATGACTCCTTTTGTCCGGTCGGAAACGGGAGCCTTTCCCTTGTAATGATAGGATCCCCATCCGTCAGGCTCGTTGTTCTTCCAAGCGCCGGCGTAAAATTCGCCGTTCTTGAAGAAGCAACGCCCAAGGCCGTGCCTCTTGCCATTCTTGAATTCGCCTTCGTATCTTTCGCCGTCGGCACGGGCGAGGGTGCCTTGGCCGTTCCTTTGTCCGTTTGCGTATTGTCCGAAATACTTGTCGCCGTTTTTGAAAAAGTACGTTCCCCAGCGGTCATATTTGCCATTTTCGAAGTACCCCACGTAACTGTCGCCTCCCTTGAATCGATAGGTACCGAAGCCCTGCCTGAGACCTTTGGCATATTCACCCTCGTAGCTATCTCCAGAGACGAAGTGATAGGTGCCGTATCCATGTCGTTTCCCGTTCTTGAATTGCCCGACGTAACGATTGCCCACGGAGTCGGTTACGGCGCCGAAGACCATAGGTAGCTCATCCTCGGCTTGGGCTGCTTGCTCGGCTGCTTGCTCCAAACGATTCATCAAGGCGGCCAACCGAACTTCACCTTCTTCCTGCGGAATGGTTGCGAAAGAGTCTTCTTTTTTCGATTCTCCCCTCTTTTTCAACGGTTTGGCTTG
>CEVA01514435.1_pt1 | contig 11129 bp, 9 predicted proteins | sample 361521 | NCBI WGS metagenome assembly CEVA01 (sample SAMEA2622823, study PRJEB7988) | marine metagenome | isolation source: saline water (ENVO:00002010), including | reverse complement strand
TTTTTTTAATTCAATACAAATTGGAGATGGCAAGCCGCATTTAACAAAAGAACTAGATACCATGATGGCAGGTCTTTCGTGCGGTCAGCCAAGTTTATTGGCTTGGGAAATCATCAAACCTAATTGCGATGCATTTATAATTTGCAATGATCAGCTAGCAAAAAAAGGCATTCAATTGTTAGCTAATCCTAGAGGCGATGATGCTGTTGTCGTTTCTGGCGAGAGTGGTGCGGTTCCAATTGGTTTGCTGGATGAAATTTGTATCAATCAGAAATTCAGCTTAATAAAGGAGAGACTAAAATTAGATGGCAATTCAAAGGTATTGATTTTTTCCACTGAAGGGGATACAGATCCAGAAGTTTACAGGCAATACTCTCGATTATAGCCAGTTAACCACAATTCTTTCAATCAACTCTCCTGATTACTCTTCCGGGTCTGAGACCGGTCGATTTTTTATCTGAATATACCAATTCGCCCCCTATCCAGACTTTCGCAATACCTGAAGAGAGTTTATTGATATTTTCCATTGTGGCATTGTCCTGAATTGTTTTTGGATTAAATAAAACTAAATCCGCGATGGCGCCTGTCTCGATGATTCCTCGATTTTTAAAACCCATATGCAATGCAGAAAGTTGCGTCATCTTGTGAATGGCTGTTTCCAGTTCTAAAATTCCTTGTGATCGTACATAGTAAGCAAGAATTCTCGCAAAAGCACCGCGACCTCTTGGATGTCCATCAATGAGGTCTCCATCGGAGCAAATGTTGGTATGTTCCCATTGCATCAAACGATTGACATCTGGTTGTGACATAGCAACACCAATTGCTGAATCGGTCTCTTCTTCATCTTCCCGAATCAAATCCATCAGGACTGTGGCTGGATCTTTTCCCCTCTGAGTAGCTATATCAGCTATGGTTTTCCCTATCAAGCTTGGGTCTGGACCATAATGTGAAAGGGTTAAGCCCTCTGGATGGACCAATTCTGTCAAAGCGTACTCTGCACTCTCTCGATTATCAAAATCCCTCTTTGCAAAAAGTATTCTCATGGTTGATTCATAAAAAGTGTAAGGGTAGACATCTGCTGTGATATCTAAGCCTTCTAAACGGGCACGATTCAATTTATCTATCATCCAAGGTGATTGCCCCCATAAGCCCCTTCTTGCTAGTTTAATGTGAGATATTTGGGATGGTAGCTTGGTTCTACGGCTAATTTCTATAAATTCATCAAGCGCTGCTTCCAAATAGATATCTTCACTCCGCATATGGCTGGTGTAACGCCCTTTGTAGTCAGAGACAATTTTGAGTAAATCAACCACCTCATCTGTTTCTGAATAAAGACCAGGATCATACTCCAAGCCCGTTGATAAACCTAAAGCGCCATCTTCCATATCTTGTTTTAGCAAATCTGCCATACTTCTTAATTCAATTTGAGTCGAAGGTCTTTTGTAATCTTTACCCATGGCGATACTACGAAGTGAATTGTGTCCGGAATACGAAGCTATATTTATTGCAACCGGATCATTTTCCAGCTTATTAAAGAAATTAGATAGAGGCACTTCGGAACCGCCATCCATTCCAACGACAATGGTGGTGATACCCTGACTAACTGCTGAAAGCGCATCAGGCATGTCAAAAATATGACCGTCATGATGACTGTGTGTGTCAATAAATCCAGGGGACAGAATAAGGCCTGTGCCATCTATTATTGTTTCCCCAGATTGAGGTTTTAATTGGCCAAGTGCTTGGATTTCATTACCATTAACCCGGACGGATTCAAATCTAGAAGGACCACCAGAGCCATCGATGATTCTTGCATTGATAATCAGGAAAGATGACTCATTATTTGCAGGCAAATCAAGTGCGGTGATTAATCCCACAATTATAAGGATAGTTAGCTTTGAGAATTTCTTTATTTTCATCGGCATTAACCTAAAAAAGCTCCATCATCATGCATCTTGCGGAGCCACCTCCATACTGTTCAATATGACTTATGTCAGAGTGGATAATTTTATGATAGTAGCTTTCTAGTATTGTTTTCTGTTCATCAGAATAAGCATTAAATGCTCGCGTGGACATCACTAAGATCAATTGATCATTGTCATCTTTAACTTCAAGGCAGTTTCCACAAAAATCCACTATCTGTTCTTGAGTTATTTCAAGAATGTTGTGGGATAGATTTAATTTTTCTCGTACTCTTGTCTGGTCTTCTTGTTTGATCGAATCAATTGAAATTCCAGATATTTCAGTACCGATATACATAATCACGTCCGAATGATATATGGGTTGGCCTACATGGCTTTCTGTGTTGAAAAAAACCATTTCATAGTCGTATCTTTCCCCCCAAATTCTGGCTAAGTCCTCATTTGTTCTTGGTGATAGACCTGTGTATGCAATTTTATTTATTCGATCAAAAACCATACTGCTAGTGCCTTCTAGAAAAATATCTCGATCTTCAAATTCTGAAAAATCCATTGTCAGCTGATATGTTTTTTCGAGAAATGAAATGTGTTCTGTTGATTTTTCTTTTCTTCTATTTTTAGCCAGCATACTGAATAGGTGCATACTTCGGTCTTCGTATGTAGCTGCCCAATTGGGAAATATATTATCAGGGCATCCAATTTGGCCTTGCAGCGTTGTGATATTAATTCCATTGGAAACAAGAGTATTTTTAAAGCTACTAAACTCATCAAGTGCTTTTTCTAAAATTGCATCCTTGCTTAATTCTGAGTTATTAATTTGGTAATGGTTGGTACTAGCAGTTTCAGAGTTACTGTAAAACTCAGCAGGCTCTATCAGAAGGATATGGTTCGTTGACTGTTTTGGCACGGTTTTCTAAATTTATTGCTCAGTTTCGATCTCTGAGATTACTTGCTTAAAGATTTCCAATGTCCAATCAATTTCTTTTTTTGTAATAATCAGCGGGGGAGCAAAACGGATAACCGTTTCATGAGTTTCTTTACTGAGAATTCCTCTGCTCAACAAGCGTTCACACAATTCCCTACCTGAAATTATCTTAGCGTTAATTTCAATACCAATCCAAAGACCTTTGCCTCTGACTTCCAAGATAATGGGGCTGGATATTTCCTTCAATTGATTGAGAAAATACTTTCCTAGATTCATACTATTTTGTGCCAGTTGTTCCTCTTCTATCAACTCAATAGACCTTTTTCCTATCGCTGCCGCCAATGAAAATCCTCCAAATGTTGATCCGTGGGATCCAGGGGTAAACCACTGCATGACCTCTTTGCTACTAAGAAAACAAGATACTGGAAGCAGGCCACCACCCAATGCTTTTCCTAAAATCAAGCCATCAGGTCGTATCAATGAATGTTCAAAGGCAAACATTTTTCCAGTTCTCCCAAGTCCTGATTGGACTTCATCTAGGATAAGAAGCACGTTGTTTTCCGTACAGAGCTCACGAACTTTTGGTAACCAAGATGGATCTGGAATCACAATTCCTGCTTCACCTTGAATGGGTTCTACAAGTACAGCTGCAGTATTCTCAGTAATCGCAGACCGAAGTGAGTCAATGCAACCGAATTTCACTGTTTTGAATCCTGGGGTAAGGGGACCGAAATTCTCTTTGGATTCTTTGTCCGATGAGAAGCTAATGATAGTGGTAGTTCTACCGTGAAAATTTTGATCAGCAACTATAATCTCAGCCTTGTTGGGAGGTATTTTTTTGCTTTTATAACCCCATCTTCTGATAGCTTTAATGGCTGTCTCCACCCCTTCTGCTCCGGTGTTCATCGGCAAACCAATATCGAAACCTGAAACTTCTGTTAATTTCTCCAGAAATGCTCCAAGAGTCTCAGTATAAAAGGCTCTAGAGGTGAGCACTAAACGTTCCGATTGTTCACGTAATACTTTGATTAATTCAGGGTGAGAATGACCGTGACTCACCGCTGAATAGGCTGACATCATATCAAGGTATTTATTTCCATCCACATCCCAAAGCCATACTCCTGAGCCTTTGGATAAGACCACAGGAATGGGCTTGTAAGTATCTGCACCAAATTCTGATTCTTTATAAATTAAATCTTTCTGTAAGGAGGTTAATTCTCTCTGTGAGGGGCTATTCATGTTTTACTAGAAACTATCAGGAATTTCCCAATTTGGATCAACCAGAGGACCAACATCCTTAATGATTTCTCTGTGTCCACTCCATGTAACCACAATTGCTTCTGGTGTACCTATGCCTGCTGATCTTGGATCACCTGATGGACCGAACCAATGATTTTGGGGTGCACCTGTAGTACGTGCTCTCATTCCAGTGTATGTAGTTCCATTGACAGTACTGCCTAGAACTTTTTGTTGGAAATGAACATCATTACTTACCACTGCTGCAGTAAGGTTTTGTGGCATTCTTTCTAAGGCCTCCATAATTGTAGGAAGATCTTGATCTTGATAGACAACTATCACTTGGACTGGGCCAAAAACTTCACTGGTGATCAGTTCAAAATCTTTACCCAAAAGTTGATTGACAGGGATGCTTACTGCTGTTGGTTTTATAGAACCATAGATTTCTGGAATGTTATGAGATTCAAGCTCTGTACCACCAAACAAACAAGTTGCACCAGGTATTTCAAGTAAACTGTTAATGTGATTAAACATTTGTTCATTGTTCCATGTCAGAACAGGGCCAATACTGAGATTTTCAAGTTTTCTTCGCTCAGCCAGCTGTTTTAATTTTGGCAACAGGTCCTGTTCCCAATTTTTATGTACAAATAAGATGCTTTGAGCAGAGCATTTTTGACCCGAAGCATTGTATGCGTCTTCATCACATTGCCAAGCGACGTAATCAGTCCACGAGGGATCGTAATCCGGGCCAATAAGTTTCCAATCAAAACCTGCATCCTCAACTCTGATTTTTCCGTTAGTGTCAGCTGCTATTCTTTCAGCCACTTCACAAGAGCCTGTAAATTGAACCATTCTGATTTTATCACTTGCATCAGAGATCAATTTTCCCATTTTTGATCCACGACAATGCACCATATCAGCATCTTTCGCTGGAAGGCCGCAGTGAATTAAGAGCCTAAGAAATTGCTCAAAAACAATTCCAACTGTTGTTGCAGATTTAATTAGAGGTCGATTTCCCATGAACAGTGCACCCATAAATTGTAACGCCGGAATTTCAAGCGGAAAATTAAAAGGTGCAATGATGACGACAGATCCAAAAGGCCACCTATAACCTGAAGATTCCTGGCCTTCATGATCTCCCGGGTTGGAGAAACTTCTCGCCAAAAAGCGGACTCCATCGCCAGAAAAATTTTCCAAAAACTTTCTGGTAACTGTAACCTCACCCAAGCATTGATTTCTGCTTTTTGGCATCACTCTTTGTATGAGAACAACAAAGAAATCTTCAACTTCTTTGTTGCTAAGTAAAGCAGCAGCCTTTGCACAAACATTGCCCAGCATTACATAACGTTCAACATTCTTGATTGGGTTATGCAGACCGCTTTTTGGACATATATCAAGATTTTGGATAAATCCAGAAAGGTCTTCTGTATCAGGGATATCTAAGAAATATTCTCCTGAAACAGGATCAGGAATATTGTCAAAATACTTTGTAGTGTCTAGCCATTCTCCACTCAGAAGGTTTTGGGCTTTGCCAGGGTTTTTGCTGTTCATTCCATTAATTGGATCAACAGTTGTAAATTCTAATTGATTGCTCATCATGCTCCAAGATTTGTAAATCAGTGTACTTTATTCTAAATACATAGTGGCTTCAAGTTTCAGCGAAATCAATGTTGTTATATCATGTAGTAAGGAATTGGCACTTAACTATGGTAAGAAAAAAAAATATACTCCTTGGGGTAAATGTTGATCATGTCGCTACTTTAAGGCAAGCAAGAGGGACAAACTATCCTGATCCTGTTGAAATTGCATTGATCGCAGAGGAAAATGGTGCTGACAGTATCACTGTCCACCTAAGAGAAGACAGGAGACACATTCAAAATGGTGATGTTGAGAGGTTAATTCGTCTGGTCAAAACTAGGGTTAATTTGGAGATGGCTTTGAACGATCAAATCATAGATTTTGCATGTTCAGTAAAACCGTCTGACTGTTGCTTGGTACCAGAGAAAAGACAAGAGTTAACAACTGAAGGGGGGTTGGATGTTCTAAGTCAAATGGATCATTTAGCTGAAGCTACCGAAAGACTAAAAAAATCAGGTATCAGAGTTGCTTATTTTGTTGATCCAGAGCCAAAACAAATTGAATCAAGCCAAATGACAGGTGCCGAAGTTATTGAGTTACACACAGGAACTTATGCCGATGCTTTGAGTCAAAAACAGCAAAAGTATGAATTAAACAGGATCAAGGAATGTGTTGCTCATGCGACCAAGATAGGCCTGAAAGTCCACGCAGGGCACGGCTTGCATTATGAAAATACAGCACGAATTGCTGCAATACATGAAATTTTAGAACTCAATATTGGCCACGCAATTGTTGCTAAATCTCTCAGTTTAGGCATTGCAAAGGCTGTAGCTGATATGAAAAAGATTATGTTGGGTGCGAGATAATGAGCATTTATGGAATTGGCACCGATTTGGTCAACATCAATCGAATCCAAAGACTTTACAATAAATACGGAGAAAAATTTGCAGACAAAATATTGCTTCCAGAGGAAAAGAAACTTTTCCAATCAGAATCTAACCCGGTTAAGTTCTTAGCCAACCGATTTGCAGGGAAAGAAGCTGCTGTGAAAGCATTTGGTACTGGATTTTCTCAAGGTGTAACTTGGAAAGATTTTGGAGTAACCAAACACCGAAGCGGTCAGCCTAGACTGATTTTCTCAAAAAAAATAAAAACACTTCTGACTCAAAAAAAAATCTTTTCTGCTCACATCAGTCTGACGGATGAGCATCCTTGGACCCACGCTTTTGTGGTCCTTGAGAAAAATTGAAATGAATTATTTGGTTTTTGATATAGAGACCATACCCGATCTTGACTATGGCAAGCAATTTCTCAATCTTGATGGATTGGAAGAAGACGATATTGGGAGAGCGATGTTTTTTCAACAACTACAAAAAACTGGGACAGAATTTTTACCTTTAAATCTTCATAAAATTATAGCCATCTCGGTTTTGACAGATACTGGAGACAATCTTGAGGTTGAATCCTTAGGGTCTGAAGAGAGCAGTGAACGAGCAATGATTCAATTGTTTTATGATCTAGTTGGTGCCAATGAAAACTGTTTGGTGACTTGGAATGGATTGTCGTTTGATATACCTGTGTTGAATTATAGGGCTTTATTTAATCATGTTGATGCATCATCTTATTGGCAAAATGAATTATGGCACATTGATCTTAAAGACGTACTTGCAAATCACAATGCTAAGGCCCAAGTCAGCTTAGATAGCGTTGCTAAAGGCCTGAATTTACCAGGTAAATTAGATGTATCAGGAGATCAAGTATGGGATCTCTATCTAGAGGGTAGAATTGAGGATATCAGAAATTATTGTGAGCATTATGTCCTGAACACATACCTTATTTTAATCCACTATCAAGCAATGATAGGAAAAATCAGCAATGAAGAACTCTCATCAAGAATTCATTCCTTAAAGCAGTTGTTATCAAATACGGAGAAGCAGCATTTCCAGTTATTTCTTTCAGCATGGGAATAATAAATAGATTGGCAGTTGGTTTCATTTATGACAACAAAAATTAATATCTCCATTCCTTCTCAAACTCTAGAGCTGGTGAACTCAAAAGATCATTTTTCCTATCTAATATCCACCTCGAAATACGGTCCAGGGGAGCTGAAAAATAGCTTCTGTACTCCCAGAGGAAAACATATTATCCGTGCTAAAATTGGCACAGGACAGGAGCTAGGAACAATCTTTAAAAGTCGCAGACCTACAGGGGAAATTTTCTCAAACAATACACACAGATTCAATGAAGGCGATTGGATTTTAACCAGAATACTTTGGCTGAGTGGAATTGAAAAGGGCAGAAATAGGCTGGGTAATGTTGATACCATGCAACGCTTTATCTACATTCATGGAGCGCCGGATGAAACTGTTTTAGGAGTCCCAAATTCAAAAGGATGCATCAACATGAGGAATAAAGATATCATAAAAATATTTAAATTAGCTGATGTTGGCACGTTGGTTAATATCGAATAATGATGTCTTTTTAAGCAATGCCTTTAGGTCCTATATTTGTCTCAGTTGAGGGTAAAGAACTTACAAAGGAAGATAAGAAAATCTTATCTCATGATCTTGTTAGTGGTGTAGTTTTATTTTCACGTAACTACGAAAATAAAGATCAATTGAGATTGCTGATCAAGTCAATCAAATCATTAAAATATCCTAATCTGTTAGTTTCTGTTGATCAGGAAGGAGGCAGGGTTCAGCGTTTTATGAATGGTTTTTACCCAATCCCTTCGATGCGGTCTCTGGGTCACTTATACGATCAATCAAGTGAAGAAGGCATGCAGGCAACTTACATTACAGCAGAGATTATAGGTCTTGAACTCGCTCAAGTAGGGATTGATTTCAGTTTCGCTCCTGTTTTGGACATTGATCACGGAGTTTCAGCAATAATTGGAAGTCGCTCTTTTCATTATGATCCAAAAGTAGTCGATTGCCTAAGCGAGCATTTTTATCACGGGATGCAAAAAGCAGGAATGCACTGCGTCGCCAAACATTTTCCTGGTCACGGAGGTGTTAGTGAGGATTCGCATCAGAGAACTCCTGTCGATAATCGTGCAATGAAAACAATTGTTGATGATTTGCAGCCCTATAAAACACTAATAAAAAGAGGTTTATCTGGAATTATGACTGCCCATGTTCGCTACCCATCAATAGATGATGAGATTGCTACCTTTTCTCACTATTGGCTACAAGATTACTTACGGAAAAAACTCCACTTCAATGGGGTTATTTTTTCTGATGATCTGATGATGAAGGGGACTGATTTCATAATCTCGACACCAAAAAAAACCCTAATGTCCTTAGCCGCTGGTTGCGATATTGTTTTAATCTGTAATGCCCCTGAAACTGTTCATGAGTGTTTATCAGAATTGTATTTTTCAAAAGATCAGTTTGCGAACCTTGAGCGTAAAATTCAATATTTAATACCTTCTGATCGAGTGCAGAGACAATCAAATTATCTGCAAAAAATAAAAATTAAGCTAAATCGCCTACTAGATGGCCTAGTATAGTATTTACTTGGTTTATACGGTCTAAAACGAGGGGAAAATCTCCCTTAAAACCAAGTGATTGATCCGGATACATCTTGAAAACATCGGGTTCATGTTTAATCAAATCAATGATATTTTGGGCTTTTATGGATGTTGATTTATCAAAATATAACCGACCATACCTTCTGTCCATTCTTATTTTTTTTATTCCCAAACTATTTGCTTGATTTCTTAAATGAGCCATCAGAAGTAAGTTTGTTGTTTGTTCTGGAAGTTCTCCAAAACGGTCAATTAACTCACTCTCAATATGCTTAATTTCGTTCTTTGATTTTATGCTGGATATCCTTTTATACATAGTCAGTCTCAGATTAACATCAGGCATATAATTTTCTGGAATCAGCGCTGGGATATTCAAGTTGATATCGCTGGAGACGATACTTGATATCACTTTAGGCTCGTCTCTCAAAGAGTCAATCGCTTGGCTGAGCATGTCCTTATATAGGCTAAAGCCAATTTTCTGCATCTGACCGCTTTGTTCATCACCTAAAATTTCTCCAGCTCCTCTAATTTCAAGATCATGAGTTGCTAAAATGAAGCCCACACCTAAATCTTCAATCGCTTCTATAGCCTCAAGCCTTTGTTTGCCTTCATTGGTCAATGCTTGTTTTGATGGAATCATCAAATAGGCATAGGATTGTCTTTCAGATCGACCAACACGACCCCTGAGTTGATGTAGTTGTGCCAGACCAAAGCGTTCTGCTCTATTTATTATAATAGTGTTTGCATTCGGTATATCCAAGCCACTCTCAATGATTGAAGTAGCCAATAAGAGATTATATTCATTGTTATAGAATTTCATCATGATTCTCTCCAAGGATCTTTCCTTCATCCTGCCGTGGGCTATCTCAAGTGAAATACGAGGCATAATTTGTCTAATTATCTCAGCCATATTTTCAATGTCATCAATGCGATTGTGAACAAAAAGGATTTGTCCACCGCGACTGATTTCTCTTTGGCAGGCTTCACGAATAAGACTTTTATTCCACTGACTGATATACGTTTTGACTGGAATTCGGCTTTCTGGTGCTGTGGAAATCATTGAGATATCTTTCAACTCACCTATGGCCATATTCAAAGTTCTTGGAATGGGTGTAGCTGTGAGTGCAAGATAATCGACGTCTTTTCTCAAGGCTTTAAGTTTTTCTTTGTGGCGAACTCCAAAACGGTGTTCCTCATCAACAATTACCAAACCTAAGTTTTTGTATACAACTTTGTCTGACAACAGCGCATGTGTACCGATAATGATATCTGCTTTCCCTTTTTCAATGTCTTCTCTAACTTGGTTATTCTTTGTCGAAGTTTGGAGTCTGGAAAGCATATTGATGGTGATGGGCCAATCTGAAAATCGTTCTTTGAATGTTTCAAAATGTTGTTGAGCAAGGATGGTTGTTGGGACCAGAAGAGCGACTTGAAATCCATTGATTGCGCTAGTGAAGGCTGCTCTCAAAGCGACTTCTGTTTTTCCAAAACCAACATCACCGCAAACCAATCGATCCATGGATCTTGACGCTGCCATGTCGTTGAGAACCTCATCTGTTGCTTTAGCTTGATCTCGAGTTAAAACGTATTCAAACCCATTACAAAAATTTTCGTAATCCTTTTGATTTGCAACTTGGCTTTTCCCGACGGCGATTGCTCTGTTTGCATATATATCCAGTAATTCTGCAGCAACATCGTATGCTTGCTTTTTTGTCCTTTTACAGAGCTTTTTCCATTGGTCGCTTCCCAAATGGCTCAATATAGTTGCGTCAGAGCTTTGACCTATGAATCTTGAGACCTGTTCCATCAAAGTAACCGGAACATGTAGTAAGTCACCTAAAGCATATTCAATAGTTAAAAACTCAGAGCTAATATCGTCAATCATCATTACGGACAAGCCTTTGTACTTGCCAATACCATGCTCACCATGAACAACAAGGGAGTC
>CEVA01025856.1_pt1 | contig 11129 bp, 10 predicted proteins | sample 361521 | NCBI WGS metagenome assembly CEVA01 (sample SAMEA2622823, study PRJEB7988) | marine metagenome | isolation source: saline water (ENVO:00002010), including | reverse complement strand
AGCTGTACCGGAAGGTGCGGCTGGATCACCTCCTTTCTAGGGAGAAGGTGTCAATTTTATTGATACCTAGGTCGATTAGCGAGTTTAAGACACTTAAGTACAGGTAGAGCATGATTCTTTGTGAAGGAGCTCCCTGAGGGCTGAGGTCTTTGTTTAATACTTGCTGTTTAACGAGTTTTTATATATGTTTTTTACACTGTTCTGTTGTTAGGGTTTTGTCTTTCCTGATAGTAGGTATGTTAAAATCAGATTGTTATAGTTTGTATACTAAAATCATTTGGGGCTGTAACTCAGCTGGGAGAGTGCCTCCTTTGCAAGGAGGAAGTCGGGGGTTCGAGTCCCCCCAGCTCCACCACTTTTCTTTAACTTTTTGTTAGACACAATTTCGATTTAAAATTGTTGGTAGAAATGAAAAAAAGTCTGGATGTTACCAAGTTAAAATCTGCTATTATGCAGTGTTCTGTATTTAGTAATTTATATTATTTCCCATCGACATTTTCAACTATGGATGAGGCGAAGAAGTTAATTTCTTCTAATATGGATTGTGATGGCATAGTGATTGTTACAGAAGAACAGATTTTTGGTAGGGGTAGATTTGATCGAAAATGGCATGATGAACCTTATAAGGATCTTTTATTTTCAATTGTATTCACACCATTAATTTCTCATATTAAATTTTTAAATATGGCTATATCTATAGCACTAGTAAGGACACTTAGGAAGAACGTAGATTCTTTAGTGAGTATTAAGTGGCCAAACGATATACAGTATGAAGGGAAAAAAATTGCTGGAGTACTGTGTGAAAATGATATTAAATCTGCTAACGAATGTACTGTGATCATAGGAGTAGGGATTAATGTAAATTCTAGCCCAAATAAAATAGAAACTATTTCGCAGCCTGTAGATAGTCTGATGTCTTTAGCAAATCATCCATTCGAGAGGACTTTGTTGTTGATTAATTTATTAGAAGAATTCGAATGTTTGTATGTTGATATACGTAATGAGAAATCTATTGTTGAAGAATGGAAAAAATATATCAATACTATTGGTAGTGATGTAATTGTAACCACTCCAGGCTTAAAAAGTAAGACTATTACTGGTAAGGCTATTAATGTAGATGACACGGGCAATTTGTTGATATGTACTGCTGATGGCATTACTCACAGTGTTACAGCAGGTGAAGTTTCTATTCAAGAAGTGTAAGTTTTATTTTAAGGGGTTATCGAAAGAATAATCCCGTTATACCTTGTTTAATTAAATTTAAAAGTATTAGTGCAACCATAGGTGAAAAATCAAACATTCCTATTTGAGGCAGGACTCGTTTTATAGGTTCAAGTATTGGGTCTGTTATTTCTATCAAGAACTTGGAAACAGAGTTGCTTGAGTATCCCTGAGATGAAGAAAACCAAGACAGAAATATTCTTCCCAAAATTGCTATTTGTAGGGCAGTAATGAAAAAATCTATTAGCGTTTTTAAGAAGTACAAGATTTTACCTAAGTAGTTTTGCCAAGTTCTTTATATTTTTCATATGCACTATTAACAGCCTCTCTAATTACACCTCGGAAATCGGATAATTCAAAGGTGTTTAAGGCTTCAGCAGTTCCTCCTCCAGGAGATGTTACTGCTTTTCTAAGTTCGGATGGAGATTTTTGGCTGTTATTTACCAATAAAGCACTACCTAAAACTGTTTGGGCTACTAGTTTGTAAGCAATGTCAGGATCCGCTCCTAAATTAATGGCAGCATCGATGAGTGCCTCTACAAAGAGAAAGACGTATGCTGGACCGCTTGCACTAATTGCTGTCGCTAAATCGATGAAGTCTTCATCATCAATATATATTTCTTTTCCAATACTTTGTAGCATATTCGAACAAAATAAATGTATATTTTTGTCAATATTCTTTGTACTTGTCCATATAGACATTCCTTGACTAATTTGTACAGGGGTATTAGGCATAATCCTTATAACATGACTATGCATTAAGGACTCAGTTAATGTTTGTATTTTTGTACCTGCTAAAATGGAAATTATTGTTTGGTTAGGTGATAAAGATGTTTTTATTTCATTGGCAACTTTACTGAACACTTGTGGTTTTATAGATAAAATAACAATATTAGTCTTATTTATTACTGAAATATTATTTGAAGACGTATTAATCTTATATTCATTTTGGAGATATTTTTGTCTTGATGGATTTAGTTCTCCAACATAAATATTAGATGGGAGTAAAAGATTTGATGTAAGAATCCCTTTGATGATAGCTTCTGCCATGAAACCACCGCCAATGAATCCTAAGGTGTGATGGTGTTTCACTTGTATATTACCCTCTATTTATATAACGGAAGCAGGAGTATATCATTTAGATTTACAGTTATTCGCATTTATTGTATCCACAATCAACACATCTTTGGCAACCTTCTTGGAAGATTAATTTACCGACAGTACAATCAGGACAAGACTGACCTAGTGATTGGACTTCTTTAGAAAAGAGTCCATATTGAGATGTAATATTTTCTGTTGGTGTTGAATGCTCTTCGATTACTGTATTTTGTGAAGATGACTTATGATGTTTACTCAACACTAATGCTAAAGCATCAGCAACTGATCGAATTAGTGTTCCATTGTCCCAAATTGGTTCATCTGTAATACCTTTCAGATGAGATATCACTTCCGATGGATCTATACCTGATCGTAAAGCTAAGGATGCAAGACGAGATATAGCTTCAAGATATGCTGAATCACTACTGCCGGCCTTGCCAAGTGTTCCAAAAATTTCAAATGGGTCTCCATTTTCATCATAATTAATCGTAACAAATACGTTTCCATGGCCTGTTCGTACACGTTCAGTGATGCCAGCTACTACAGCGGGGCGTTGTCTTTCTAAAAGAACATGATTAGCAGCAGATGTTTGTTCTTCTACTTGTGTTTGATTGGAAGATTGTTGTTTTGCAGAATCATTAGTTCCTGTAGTAAGTACTTCTGCATTTCGACTTCCTGCACGGTATACCGTTATTCCTTTACACTTAAGATCCCATGCTAGCATATAAGCATCATGTACATCTGATTTAGTTGCTTCATTTGGGAAATTAATAGTTTTTGAAATTGCTGCATCAACACTATCTTGAAACGCAGCTTGCATTCGGACGTGCATCTCAGGAGAAATGTCAGCGGATGTTACAAAGACTTCTTTTGCCCATTCTGGAACTTCAGTTCGTGCTTGTAATGAACCCCCATCAGAAAGATATTCCATCAGTTCTTGACTATAGAATCCAGATTCTTTTGCAATTTTTTCAAATTCTTCGTTAATATAGTAAAGTTTTTCTCCTCCAAGTATATTTTGTTTTCTGTAACATAGAGCAAACAAAGGCTCTATACCACTACTACATCCAGCAATCATAGATATAGTTCCTGTAGGAGCAACAGTTAGTCTACATGCATTTCGGATTTTAGTATTACCTGGCGAATTAAGTCTACTACCTTCATAAGCAGGGAACGGACCTCTTTCTTTTGCAAGTTCTTCAGACATAATATCGGATTCTTCTCTAATAAAACTCATTAGAGAACGACCAATTTCCAGCCCTTTGTCAGAATTGTAAGGGATTTTTAATTTAGTTAGCATATCTGCAAATCCCATGACACCAAGACCAATTTTTCGAGTTGCTTTCGTCATGTCTGCTATTTTTTGTACCGAATAGCTGTTTGCATCAATTACATTGTCAAGAAAACGTACCGAAGTTCTTACTACATTACGAAGTTTAGGATAATCAATTTGGAGTTTATTGTTTTCTTCAATCAAGAAATTTGCTAGATTAATGGATCCCAGGTTACATGATTCGTAAGGCAATAGTGGTTGTTCACCACATGGATTAGTAGCAGTCATACGTCCGATATGAGGTGTTGGATGTTCGTGATTTACCCAGTCAAGAAATATAAGTCCAGGTTCTCCATTTCGCCAAGCACCATCAACTATTTTGTTAAAAACCTCTCGGGCATTTAATGTATTTACGACTTCATTTGTTTCGGGGTTTCTTAATTCATATGTAGTATCTTCTTTAACTGCATTCATAAATTCGTGTGAAGCACCTACTGAGATATTGAAGTTATGAATTTCACCTTCTTCATGTTTACAATCAATGAATTCTAGTATGTCTGGATGGTGTACGTCTAATACAGCCATATTAGCACCATCACGTTTACCACCTTGGGTAACTAATTTTGATACAGAAGATAAGTGTCTTAGTACGGCAATTGGGCCACACGCTTTTCCATGAGTTGTTTTTATTGGTGAATCCTTAGGACGAATTGGAGATAATGAAAAACCAGTACCACCTCCGAACTTTTGTACCAGAGCCATTTCTTTAGCTGTTTCCATAATTCCAGACATTGTGTCTTCTAATCCCATAACAAAGCATGCAGACAAAGTACCCGTTCCAGGAGATGCTTCAGAAGTATCTTGATATATACCTGCATTCATTAGGGTTGGAGAATTCGGTATAAAATCTAGATCAAGCATCATTTGGTTGAAATTTGATTCGACTACTGCTCTTTGTTCTTCATTGGTATAAATCAGTTCAGGTTGAGATATTGCTTTTGCTACTCGTTTAAACATTTCTTCGGGTGTTTCAATAATTTCGCCGCTAGAATTTTTCTTCAGGTATCTTTTTTTCAACACAACTTTAGCATTTTCACTAATATTTGAGACTCCGGTTGTTTCTGATACAGGGTTACTAGGAATATTAGGAGTACCTATAAAAGATTTTTGTGTAGTTGTCTTGTTATTTCTTGATTTAGTTGACATAAGGAGCTCCTAATTTTCTTATAATTTGTCGAATTTTAAAATTTTATTATATCTTTATTTTATGAGTTTTGGGGTATAAGGTCTAATTGAACTCCCTGTTTTTTTTCTGGCTCATTTGTGGGTTCCAGGAGTTCACTAATTTCATTCTGGAAAGTTTCTATATCTTTAAAATCTCTATATACACTAGCATAGCGTATATAGGATACGCGATCAGCAGCTTTTAAGTTTTGAATAACCAATTCTCCTATAACATTAGTATGGACTTCTAGTTTACCTATTTGGAATAATTGTGCTTCTATTTTACGAACTGTTTTATCTATAATTCCAGCTGAAAGAGGTCTTTTAATACATGCAAGTAAGATACTATTCCTTAATTTTTCTCGGTTAAATTGTTCTCTACTATCATTTTTTTTCACTACCATTAGAATATCCATTTGTGGATGTTCATAAGTTGTATATCTTACTGTACATTTTAAGCATTCGCGACGTCGACGAATTCCATTTCCTGAATCCCTAGAATCTATAACCTTTGACGTTTTACTTGTACAGTGCGGACAATTCATTACAAATAACCAGTATACTAATAGTTGTGGTGGTCACACATGATATGACTATATATTGTAGGATGTCAAGCGAAAAGACAAGGAAAATTTAGAGATTAATTATAGTTTTTTTAAAAATTTAAAAATTTAGATTATCTATCCTATGTTAATGACTAAAAGATCACAAAAAAAAGGGCATGGATTTTTGTAACCATGCCCTTTTTTTTGTGATCTTTTAGTTTGAGTTTTGAGATCTGTTTCTATGCAGCTCCATTATTACGATATTTTGTAAGCCTTCGTAAAAATGGCGGTACGTCCAATTCAGAACTAGAATTGCTTGATGCTTGATTAAGTATTTTACGTAATTCTTCTTCTTTTTCTAATTCGTCTTCCATAGTGGGGAAACCTGTTGCTATAACTGTTAATTTTATTTCATTTTCAAATTTCGGATCTGTTGACATCCCAAAAATAATGTTTGCTTTAGGGTCCACTACTCTTTGGATTACTTCTGCTGCAGAATTCAGTTCTGATAATTTTAGATCTGATCCACCAGTAATATTGAATAAAACTCCTTTAGCTCCATCAATAGTTACTTCTAGAAGTGGATTGGTGATAGCTTGTTCTGCAGCTTCTGCTGCACGGTTTTCTCCTGTTCCATAACCGATTGACATCCATGCAGGTCCTGAATCTTTCATGATGGTTCGGACATCATTGAAGTCTAAATTGATTTGTCCATGAACAGTTACAAGTTCCGCAATTGATTGAACTCCTAATCTAAGAACATCATCTGCCATTTTAAATGCATTATCTGCGGTTATATCTTCCTGGCAGATTAAACTGAGTCTTTCATTTGGGATTATTAATAATGTGTCCACCTGATTTCGTAGCTCTTTAATACCATTTTGTGCTGACAACATACGTTTGTGTCCTTCGAAGCTAAATGGAGTAGTTACTACACCTACGGTTAATGCTCCACTATCTTTTGCAATATTTGCAATTACGGGTGCAGCACCAGTTCCAGTTCCTCCTCCTAATCCTGCGGCTATAAAAATCATGTCAGTATCTCTGACAGACTGTTCTAATGTATCACGACTTTCTTCAGCTGCTCGAGCTCCTAATTCTGGATCTCCACCGACTCCCATACCAGCAGTTAAATCTGTTCCTATACACATACTCATTGGTATTTCACAATTTAGGAGAGCCTGGGCATCTGTATTAATCACCATGTATTCTACATCTTCAATTCTTTCACTATACATTCGTGAAACTGCATTGGAGCCACCGCCACCAACTCCAATAACTTTAATTTTTGCATTTGTATGTTGCTCTGTTCCACCAATCATAAAAATCCTCCTTCATTATGAATTAGTTAAATATTTCCTGGAATTTTTGATAATAAGTTAGTTATTTTTGTTTGCATATAATTTTTTGTTCTTGTTTTCTGGGTTGGATTCGCAGTTGATAATTTCAAAATAGATCCAAAAAGATGTTGGTTTAATGACCATTTTATTAATCCTGCAGCTGAAGAGTGAAAAGCACTCAGGTTTGTATAGATGTCTTCATTTGTTTCGATATCTGTAGGTTCAGCATTGACTGTTTTTGCCAATAAAACACTTTCAAAGACTTGAGTTATACCTGGTAAGAGAGAACCTCCTCCAGTAATTAAAATTTTAGAATACTCTGTCTGGTCTATAGAGTTATCTGAAAGATTAATCATTATTAATTTAGCTAACTCACGACTACGTTCACGAGCTAATTGACAAATTTCAAAAATAGGAATTTTAAGTACATTTCCATTTACATCAGTCATAGGGATCTTGTTTTTTTGAGAGTTGATGGTGATATTTGCACTTGCATGCTTGATTTTAATTTTTTCTGCTTCATCAAAAGAAGAATTAAATGTATTTGCAATATCTGTAGTGAATTGGTTTCCTCCAACAGGAATTACTCCCACAAAACTGATAGATCCGTCATTTATGACTAATATATCAGTAGTTCCTCCACCAATATCTATTATGAGACGATCATTATTCATTTCAGAACTAGTTAATATTGCAGCAGCACTTGCCAATGGATTAACTACTAGATTAGAAACATTAATACCAGATGCCTCTAAAGCTGATTTGAATGATTGGATATTTTTGGAGTTCCCTTGGATTATTTGTGAATCGACAGTTATTTGGTCACTATGCATTCCAACAGGGTTGCGTATAATTGGACCATTATCTAATGAAAATCCTGTTTGAAAGGAATGTATTATTTGGCTAGGAGAGTTTTCACTTGATGGAAGTATAGGTTCCATTAGACGATCATGAGTAATGAGTGACCTTGAAGGAGAATCAGAATTTATTTGAGAGTGACGTGTTTCTGATTTGATATGAGCCCCAGAGATCCCTACTGTAAATTCTTTTAGGTTAATTCCTGTTGATTCTTTGACTTTATTTATGGCTGAAATGATATTTTCTGAGGATATTGAAATATTTGCTATATCTCCTTTTTGAACACCTTTGGATGGTGTAAATGTTGAAAATAATATATTAGATATGTTTGAAGATAATTGGTTTCCTAGCATCACACAAATTTTTGTAGATCCAATATCTATGGCACCTACTATATTTTTAGGTCTATTAATCAGCAATATTTTCTCCTGTTTTTAAATTACTTCTGCTACTCGAAGCTTTGCGCTTCTACTGCGTGGGTTCAATGAAATTTCTAGTTCAGTAGGTATTATTATTTTTTTTGTAAGAATTTTTAGGCGAGGGACATGCTCACATACGCAGAGAGGTAATGTTTTAGGGCAAATACAAGACGTAGATTCTTTTTGAAAGAATTGTTTAATAATTCTATCTTCTAATGAATGATAACTAATCCCTACGATACGAGCTCCTTGATTAAGTATATTAAGTAATGAATTGAGCATTTGAGTTAAGTTATCTAATTCTTTATTAACAGCAATTCTTATAGCTTGGAAAGTTTTTGTTGCAGGATGAATTCGTTCGTGTTCTTTTTTATAAGGGAAGACATGAGAAATAATTTTTGCAAGTTGGGCTGTGGAATTAATTGGGCGTGATCGAATAATAGTTTTTGCAATAATTTTTGATCTTGATTGTTCACCGAATTCAGATATGATTCTTGCTAATTCTTGTTCATTTGAAAAATTAATAATTTGGTGAGCTGAAAGTTCTTGGTGTATATTGAAACGCATATCTAGAAAACTATCAAATTTGAAACTAAAACCTCGATTAGGTGTTTCAAGTTGCAATGATGATAATCCTAAATCAAATAAAACCCCATCGACTGGGATAAAGTTGTGAGTATTAACGATATCTTCAATATTACTGAAATTATCATTAATAAGGGTGATTTTTTGATTATATGAATCAAGGCGTTTGCTAGCTTTTTGTAGTGCTTGAGAATCTAAGTCTATACCAAGGATATTTGGTTTAGGATTACATGAGTTGATTATTGAATAGGTGTGTCCACCTTCACCAACTGTACAGTCAATATAGTTGCAATTTGGTTTTATTTGTAACCCTGAGAGAACCTGTTCAATCATTACTGGGTTGTGATTTATTTTAATATCTGATTTATTTTGACTCATTATTTCAATACCATAAATCTTAGAATTTCATGCAGCTAAATTAGATAAATATCCACATTTTTTGGTAGTATAATTAGATTGTTGCAGTACTTAAGTACATATGCAAGTATAATTTATACTAGTTTAAGACAAATTTAAAATTATTAGTTCTTGTGAATTCAATAATTATGTGTTTTTATCTTGAATGGTATAATGAAAATGGGATATAGAATGGTAATTGGTGTTGGTATACTTACAATTAGTGATGGAGTCTACAGAGGGAAAAGACTCGATATTAGTGGAGACCTGATTTCTGCATTTGTTTCTGATATAGGCGCACTTAAAGTTGACCATGCAGTTGTACCAGATGAGATAGAAGTTATTGCTGCAAAAATCAATTATTTGATTAAACTTGATAATGTAGATTTGATTTTGACTACAGGAGGTACAGGGATTGGCCCGAGGGATGTTACTCCAGAGGCTGTAACTTCAGTGATAGATTATGAAATTCCAGGTATTTCAGAGACGTTTAGATCAAGTGGTCGCTTAAATACAAAATATGCAATTTTAAGCCGTTCTATTGTTGGAGTTTCTTCCAAAACATTGATTGTAACTTTACCGGGTAGTCCGAATGGCGTAGAAGATTCATTATCAGTATTGAAACCGATTTTGTTTCATACACTTGATTTAATTCAAGGCAAAACAGATCATTAATAAATAAACATAGATGAGGGTTAGTAGTTGATTTTTCACATTATTACTTTGTTTCCTGAAATGTTTACTTCATTTTTGGGTAACGGAGTGATTGGTCGAGCGATAGATAAAAAAATTATTAGTATACGTTTATCGAACCTTAGAGATTTTGCTATTGATAAACATGGTAGTGTTGATGATTATCTATATGGTGGTGGTCCAGGTATGTTATTGAGACCAGAACCAATTTTTATGTCATATGAATCTATAATTGAATCTTCTGAGGTTACAATTGATGATCCAGTTGTATCATTAACTCCTCAGGGATCCACTCTTAATCAACCTTTGTTGGAATCTTTTAGTTCTTATAAAAATATAGTTTTAATTTGTGGTAGGTATGAAGGGATAGACGAAAGAGTAAATGAAGATATTGTTAGTCATGAAATTAGTATTGGTGATTATATTATTACCGGAGGTGAACTTGGAGCAATGTTATTTATTGAATCTTTGAGTCGTCTAGTTCCAGGTGTATTAGGTTCAAGTGATTCCAATAAAACAGAATCATTTTCAAGTGGAATTTTAGATTATCCACAATATACACGTCCTGCAATATATAAAGACCTAAGAGTTCCAGATGTTTTACTTTCTGGGGACCACAAAAAAATTGAATTATGGAGACGAAAGATGGCATTAAAGCGGACTTTGAAACGCAGGCCTGATTTATTGGAAAAGATAGAATTATCAATTTTAGATAAAGAGTTATTAGCCGAGGAAGAATAATTTTGGGTAATAGAATTGGTAAAGGACTCTTTTTGTCTAATATTCTATAGTGTATACTAAAAAGTGATCGTTTTTATCTAAGGATATGATATGGAACTAAGTCGGTATAAAGAACCTCAATTAAATGAGAAAATCAGTTCTTTTCGAGAAGGTGATACTGTTAGGGTTAACTTCAAAATTAAAGAAGGTGATCGAGAACGTATTCAAGCATTTGAGGGTGTAGTACTTAAATATCGAAAAGCTGGTATTAGTAGTTCTTTCACTGTTCGAAGAGTCATTCAAGATTATGGAGTTGAACGTATATTCCCTCTACACTCTCCTCTTGTTGATTCTGTTAATGTAGTAAAGCAAGGAAGTGTACGCCGTTCCAAGTTATATTATTTAAGAGGATTGAGTGGTAGAAAAGCTCGAATAAAAGAACGCAAGTAGTAATTGTTTTTTTGATTCCTGTCATTTCAATTTCTTGAAATTTAATTTAATTGTGATTATGGTAAAATCTAGATTTCCACTTGACTGTTTGGTGAAATTTCAGCTATATATATGTTGAAATTGAGTACGTTTTTTGTAGTTGGTATCTATGCTATTTGTTGGTGTTGGAGTTAATTCAGGTTTTAACAAGAGAGATCTTTTTACATATAATGTACCAGATCACATACTTGTTCAAATAGGAGATGTAGTAGTCGTACCTTTTGGGAAACGTGTTGTTTTGGGTGTTGTTTTTTCCTTAAGTTCTGAT
>CEVA01017674.1_pt1 | contig 11134 bp, 4 predicted proteins | sample 361521 | NCBI WGS metagenome assembly CEVA01 (sample SAMEA2622823, study PRJEB7988) | marine metagenome | isolation source: saline water (ENVO:00002010), including | reverse complement strand
CAACTCGCGACCAGGCGATCAGCGTCCTGACCGATCAAGTCAATACCCTTGAAGGGCAAATTGGTGACCTGAAAAATGATTTCAGCACAAAAATCACCAATCTCGACAACACCAACAAGGGTCTCGTCCGCAAGAACGGCATACTGACCGCGGAAAATACAAACCTCAAAGATAATCTCAAGGACGTCGAAGATAATCTCAAGGACGTCGAAGATGATCTCATGGCTGAGAAGACTAAGGCCAAAAATGACCGTGATGCTGCCGCGAATAAAATTACCGGCCTCGAGAAAGAAATTACCGGCCTCGAGAAAGACAAGGACACTCAGACTAATCGCGCCAACCAACTCGAAAAGGACAAAGGCAGGCTTGTTAACGAGCGCGACAAAGCCCTAGAAGCCAAGACCACTGCCGAAACTCAGGTCAAGGCGCTTAAAGTCAAGGTCGGGGAGGAACAAAAGCGCACCGAGGCCGCCCGCACCGAAGCGCAAAAACAGCAAACCCGCGCCGTCACCGCAGAGAAACAAGCCGTCGAATACCTCGCCCAAGCCAAGGCCGTGGCCGTGGAACGCGACACGGTAAAGGAGATTAATGATCGTCTCCAGACTGACATCAAAAAGGTTGCCGAAAATACCGACGCCACCACCAAGGCCACCCTCAAGGAGGTCATCGCCCAGTCCAAGCGCATTCCGCAAAGCCCCAACAAGCTGTTCAACGAATATCTCGCCAACCGCGTGCCCGTGCAAATGCAGCTCAGCCGTAGCAAGCCCGGTATCGTCTACGTCAATGGCCAACCTCGCCAGGCCCCCCGCCAAGTCAACAAAACCCCTCAACCCATCTTTGTGCAGGGCCAGCGCTACCTCTACGCCATCATGCACACCGACCAGTCCCCCTTCTCCCTCCAGCCGCAGGGCTCCACCGCGTGGGAAAAGGCCGTCGGCATTTTCCGTCGCAACGGCAAGAGCATCCCCGTCCATTGGCTCGGGTTTTTAAAGAATGATCCCCGTGTCCTCGTGGCCCCCCTCCACAAGGACAGTGCCAAGAAGGAATTCCTGAATATCGGCAAAACCTACCCCCTCGCCAAGCGCCCGCAGGATTACTCCAAGGCCATTATCGTCCACAACGGCGAGGAATACGGCGAAGTGGATTTCAAGGTCGACCCCAAGCTCGGCAACTACGTGCTGATGGACAAGCCCTTCATGGGCGGTCTGTTCAGCAAACGCATGAACCCCAAGAAGGGTGACGTGGTCATCAGCCGCACCGGCGAACTGCTCGGCATCATGGTCAACGACAAGTACTGCGCCGTCATCCGCGAAAATGAACTCGACAAGGCCAATGAAAGCTTTGCCGCCTTTGTTGTCCTCAACGACGACGCCCAGGTCAAGGGCCTCAACAGCACCCTCAAGAAACTCGCCGGGCTCATCAAGGCCAAGCCCAGCGTGCTTCAGTAATCACCTTCTCAAATTCCGGTCGGACTCACAGCTCGCCCCTCCATCAGCGAGCCGAAATCACAATGAGGGGTGAGCCTGCGAATCCATACCGTAGCCCCATCGTTGAGACAACCTCAAGACCCGCCGTCTTGACCAACCATCAACCCGCTGCCAGACTCAAACCACTGGCAACCAGAGAGCAATGCGCACCCCTTCAATCATCACGCTGGCCTTGGCCGCGCTGTCCGTGCAGGCCGCCGACTATCTGCGTGATATCAAGCCGGTGCTCAAGGCCCGGTGTTATGCGTGTCATGGGGCGTTGAAGCAGAAGGCGGGGTTGCGGGTGGATTCGGCGGCGAATTTGCGCAAGGGGGCGAAGGGTGAGGATGTGTTGTCGATTGGCAAGCCGGCGGAAAGCGAATTGCTGGCGCGGTTGACCGCGGCGGATATAGACGAGCGCATGCCGCCGGAGGGGGCACCGTTGAAGCCGGCAGAGATCGCGGCGATTCGCGAGTGGATTGCCGTCGGGGCGCCTATACCAGCGAATGAAACGGCTGAGGCGGATCCGCGTGAGCATTGGGCGTTTCAAGTACCGCAACTCGTCAAGCTGCCGGGCGATGCGGGCAATGTGATTGATGTTCTGCTTGAGGACCAACGCTCGGCGCGCGGATTCAAGGCGCAACCGATCGCCGAGCGCACGATTCGCCTGCGCCGCCTTTATCTCGATCTCATCGGCCTGCCGCCCACGCGCGCGCAATTGACGGACACCCGCCCGTGGGAGGTGATTGTCGATGAACTCCTCAAGAGCCCCCATCACGGCGAACGCTGGGCGCGGCATTGGATGGATATCTGGCGCTACACCGACTGGTACGGGCTCGGCGCGCAACTGCGCAACAGCCAAAAGCATATCTGGCATTGGCGCGATTGGATCGTTGAATCGCTCAATGACGACAAGGGCTACGATCGGATGATCCAAGAAATGCTCGCTGCCGACGAGCTGGCGCCCACCGATCTGAAGGCGCTGCGGGCCACCGGTTTTCTCGCGCGCAATTATTATCTTTTCAACCGCACCACCTGGCTCGATGCCACCATCGAGCACACCGGCAAGGCGTTCGTCGGCCTCACGATCAACTGTGCCAAGTGCCACGATCACAAATACGATCCCATCACGCACGAGGATTACTATCGCTTCCGCGCCATCTTCGAGCCGCATCAGGTGCGCCTCGATCCGCTGCCGGGCGTGACCGATTTCGAAAAAGGCGGCCTGCCGCGCGTGTTTGACAACCACCTCGACATCACTACCCGCCTGCACCTGCGCGGCGATCCGAAAACCCCCGACACCAACCGCGTGATGCGCGCCGGTGTGCCCGCCGTGCTCGGCAGTTTCGCGCCGGAAATCCAGCCTGTGAAATTGCCCGCTTACGCCTTCGCCCCGGCCGGCCGCGATTATGTAAAGCGCGACCGCCTCGCCACCGCCAAGGCCGCCGTGGCCACGGCGAAACAGGAACTGGCCAAGGCAAAGCAGCTCGCCGCCAACGCGCCTCCGGAAAAGCCCAAGCCACAAACTGAACCCAAACCAAAGCCACCAGCTCCTGCACCAAAATTTTCAGTGCACGATGATTTCAGCAAACGCAACGACCAGCTTTGGGAAGTGGTCGGCAAAGGCTGGAAATTCGAAAAGGGCGCGGCGCTGCAGACGACGGCCACGCGCGAGACTGAGCGGCTGGCATTGCGCCAGAAACTGCCGCGCGATTTTGAGCTGACCTGCCGCTACACGCACACCGGTGGCAGCACGTTTCGGTCCGTGACCTTTCGCTTCGATGTCTCGGCTGACCGCAAGTACGCGAACTACGTGTACACCAGCGCCCACCCGCCTGGACCCAAGTTGCACGTGGCCTACACGCGCGGCGGCACCAGCACGTATCCGCCCGACGGCCTCGTGGCGCAGCCCATCGTGATCGGCAAGCCCTACACGCTGCGCCTCGCGGTGCGCGATCGGCTGGTGAACGTGTGGCTCAATGACAAATTTCAAATTGCCTACACGCTGCCCGACCGCAAACCCGACGGGCGGCTGGAGTTGTCCGGTTTCGATGCGACGGTGGCATTTGACGACATCAAAATCAAATCGCTGCCGGATGACGTGAAGCTCGCTAATTCCAAAAACGCCGCGCCGGAGGTGAAGCCCGCCACTTCGCTGGAAATCAGCGAAGCCAAGCTCGCCGCCGCCGAGGCGAAAGTGGCGGCGTTGGAAGCGATGTTTGCCGCCGAAAGAGCGCGAGGCAATGAAGCGGCATTCAAGCTCGCCGAGCAACGGGCAGCCCGTGCCGAGGCGATTTCCCTGAAAGCGGAAGGCGAATACGAGTTGAAGGCATTTGCCAAGGACGGCAAGAAGGTGACCGCCGCCCGCGCGAAAATTGCCAACGGTGCCAAGAAACTCGCGGCGGTGGAGCAGGGCAAGGGCAGCTTCATGCCGTTGCGTGCAGCCAAGAAGGCGCTGGAAACGCCCGCGCACAACGAGGGCCAGTATCCGACCGTGTATCCCGCCACCAGCACCGGCAGGCGCACGGCGTTGGCGCGGTGGATGACGTCGCCGAAGAATCCGCTCACCGCGCGCGTGGCAGTGAACCATGTGTGGCTGCGGCATTTCGGCGAGCCATTGGTGGAGACGGTCGACGACTTCGGCCTGCGCGCCAAGCCGCCGGTGCAGCAGTTGTTGCTCGATCATCTCGCGGCGGATTTCATGGCGAACGGCTGGAGCTTCCGCCGCCTGCACCGGCTTATTGTCACCTCACGCACCTTTCAACTCAGCAGCAGCACGGCGGGCGCTGACGCCAAGACGCTCGCCGCCGATGCGAGTAACCAATTCTACTGGCGCATGAACACCCGCCGCATGGAGGCGCAGGTGGTGCGCGATAGTTTGCTCCAGCTGGCTGGCACGCTGGATACCCAACTCGGTGGGCCTTCGCTCAATCCCGGCGATGCCGTGCGCCGGCGCAGCCTGTATTTCAAGCACTCGCGCGATCAGCAGGATAAGCTGTTGAAGATGTTCAATGACGCCGATCATCTCCAATGCTACCGCCGCACTGAGAGCATCGTGCCGCAGCAGGCTCTTGCGCTTTCCAACAGCAAACTCGCCATCGACATGGCCGGGCAAATCGCGGGTAAGATTGAGGGCGACGATTTTGTGGGAGCGACGTTTGAGTTGTTGCTTGGTCGCCAGCCTGATGCCGCCGAACGACGCGAGTGTGAGACGGCGTTAACTGAATTAGAAAAAGCAGCGACAGCAGCCAAGAAGGCGAATCCCGCCCAGCGCGCCCGCCGTGGGCTGGTGTTGGCCTTGCTGAATCATAACGATTTTGTTTCAGTCAGATAAATGATGGAACTGAACCGCAGATTATTCTTGGGCCGCGCCGGACTGGGCTTTGGCAGCTTGGCGCTGGGCTCGATGCTGCGGGGCGGCGAGAGTGGCGTGAACGGTCTCGCGCATTTTGCGCCCAAGGCAAAGAGTGTGATTTGGCTTTTTATGCGTGGTGGCGTGAGCCACATGGAGAGTTTTGATCCGAAGCCGATGCTCAATCAGCTGGCGGGCAAGTCGATCGGCGAGACGCGCTTTAAGTATGTGCAGGATCGCGACCGGCTGAAGAAGGTGCGCGTGGTGGTGGTGAACGACGCCAACGGCCAGCAGCGCAACAAGCTGTACCCGCTGCAGGTCGGCTACAAAAAATACGGCCAGAGCGGCATCGAGGTGAGCGATTGGTTTCCGCACATCGGCGGTTGCATCGATGACATCGCGGTGATCCGCTCGATGTGGACCACCGACGACAACCATGGCGCGCAGGTGCAGTTTCATTCCGGGCGCCACATGCTCGATCCGCGCGTGCCGACCATCGGTGCATGGGTGAACTGGGGACTCGGCACGCTGAATGAAAATCTCCCGCAATTCATCGGCATGGGCCCGCGTTATTTTGACCGCAGCGATGGCCATTATCTAGGCCCGGCGTATGACGAGGTGCGGCTGAAAATCGATCCGCGCAATCCGCTCGACTACGCCAAGCCCGAGGGCGATCTCACCGCTGAAGAGCAGCGGCTCGGCTTCGGGCTGGTCAACCGCCTGAATCAACTGAGTCGCAATCGTTTTCCGAATGACGCCCGGCTTGAGGCGCGCATCAAATCCTACGAGCTGGCATATCGCATGCAGACCAGCGTGCCCGGCGTCGTGAATTTCGATGCGGAAACCGAGGCGACCAAAAAGCTGTACGGCTTCAACCAAAATGAGACGCGCTCCTTCGGCCAGCAACTGCTCGCGGCGCGGCGGTTTGTTGAGCAGGGAGTGCGGTTCGTCCAGATCATGCACGGCGCGGGCGCGGCGGGCGCGTGGGATCAGCATTCGAATCTCAAGGCCAAGCATTCGCAGCTCGCCATGCAGGTCGACCGACCCGTGGCCGGATTGTTGAAGGACCTCAAATCAAGGGGCTTGCTCGACGAGACGCTCGTCGTCTTCGCCACCGAGTTTGGACGCACGCCCGGCTCGCAAAGCAGCAACGGGCGTGATCATCATCCCTATGGCTTCAGCGTGTGGATGGCCGGCGGCGGCATCCGCGGCGGCGTGACTCACGGCACCACCGACGAGATCGGTTTTCACACCGAGGAACATCCCCACTACGTCACCGACGTCCACGCCACCCTCCTGCACCAACTCGGCCTCGAGCCCGAGCGCATGGAAGTGCCTGCCCACAAACGCCTCGAGATTGACTTCGGCCACGTGATCCGAGAAATCCTGTAAAAATATTCACTATCAAACACTCGACTCTGGCCATACGTTCCGCAACCAACCAACTGCCACGAGACTTTCGAGGATTTTCAGAGCCGGCAAAAGTGGTGCAACTTCGTTGTTCGCAGAGTGGGCCAACACCCATTTTGGAAATGACGACTTGCATTCAGCGGAGCATTTGCCAAAAGACCTAAGCCACCACTTCCTTAATCACGCTCCCGTGCACATCCGTCAGCCGCAGGTCGCGGCCGCCGTGGCGGTAGGTGAGGGCTTCGTGATCGAGGCCGAGGAGGTGTAGGACGGTGGCCCACAGGTCGTAGATGTCGCATTTACCCTCGGTGGCGTGGTAGCCGAGTTCGTCGGTGGCACCGTAGACCGTGCCGCCTTTCACGCCGCCGCCGGCAAGCCAGACGCTGTAACCGAAGGGGTTGTGGTCGCGCCCGTTGCGGCCTTGGGAGAAGGGCGTGCGGCCGAATTCGCCGGCCCAAATGACGATGGTCTCGTCGAGCAAACCGCGGCTGCGCAAATCCTTGAGGAGCGCACCAATGCCCTTGTCGACCTGATGCGCCATGGCGGCATGGCCGCGCTGAAGGTCGCCGTGTTGGTCCCACGGGTTGGGGCCGTTGCCGGCGCCGATGCCTTCGTTGAGGCAGCTGAGTTCGATGAACCGCACGCCGCTCTCGACCAGTCGGCGGGCGAGCAGGCATTGGCGTCCGTAACCGGCTTGTTGGCGGTCGCGTGAATCGAGCCCGTACATTTTGCGGATGTATTCCGGCTCGTTGCTGATGTCGCACAGCTCGGGCACGGCGGTTTGCATGCGGTAAGCGGTCTCGTAATTGCGCACGGCAGCTTCCACGTCGTTGTCGCCGCCGAGTTGCTTGAGAAAACCGCCGTCGAGGTCCTTCACAAAATCGAGTCGCGACCGTTGCGCCTCGGCGGCTTCGCGTCGCTGAATGTTGCGCACCGCGGGCGTGCGGTCGGCGGCAATGATGCTGCCCTGCGTTTCCGCCGGCAGATAGCCGTTGCTGAACAAACCCACGCCGCCGTGCGGGATGGATGCGCCGCCCGACTGTAGCACCACGAAGCCGGGCAGGTCCTCGTTTTGCGTGCCAAGCCCATAGGTCATCCACGCTCCTGCGCTCGGGTGGCCCATGAACGGAAAGCCCGTGTGAAACGCGTAGTTGCCCTGCGCGTGCTCGTTGACCTTGCTGGTGAGCGAGCGGATGACCGCCAGCTCGTCCGCGCTCTCGGCGACATTCGGGAAAATGCTGCTGATGGGCACGCCGCTCTGGCCGTATTTGGCGAACTCAAACGGCGACGCCATCACGTTGCCGTTGCGATTGAACTGCGTGCGTTCCACTTTCACCGGCATCGGCTTGCCGTGCAGCTTGCGCAGCGCGGGCTTCGGGTCAAACGTGTCCACCTGCGACACGCCGCCGGACATGTAACAAAGGATGACGTGCTTCGCCCGCGCCCCAAAATGCGCCGTCCGCGGCGCAGCCATCAAGCCCTGCAGTGCCAACAGACCAAAGCCCGTCGAGCATTGAGTGAGCATTTCGCGGCGGGTTAAGTGATTTTTTTTCATTTTATTTTTACCACAGAGGCACAGAGAGCACAGAGTGTTTATTAATTTGTTTCTCTGTGTTCTCTGTGCCTCTGTGGTGAATTAATTTCATCTCAAATAAATAAATTCCTTTAAATTAAACATCGCCTGCGCCAAATCGCGCCAGGGGTCTTGGCCATTATTTGTTTTAATAAAATTCTGGGCACGGGTTAATTCACCGGCGCTTGGCGGGCGGTTGAGGGTGAGCTGGAAGAGTTTATTAATTTTTTCGACGGGCGTTTTCAGCGCGGTATCATCGCGCACGCGTTGGCCGAGGCGGGTGGCTTGGGTGATGACGAAAGGTGAATTCATCATCGTGAGCGATTGCGCGGGCACGTTGGTTTCATCGCGGCGGCCGACGGTGCTGGCGGGGACGGGTTGGTCGAACACGGTGAGGAACGGATCGAGGTTGTTGCGGATGACGCGCACGTAAAGGCTGCGGCGGTTGGTGTTGAAATCGTCGGAGCCGCCATGCGGCCGATGCTCGAGCGCACCGGCGGCTTGCAGCATCGCATCGCGAATGGCCTCGGCCTCGAGCCGGCGCAGGTGGGCGCGGGCGAGCAGATTGTTTTCGGGATCAGCCTCACGCGCGGCCGGCGGGGCCAAGGCGTTTAGCTGGAAGGTGCGGGTGAGGGCGAGCTGGCGGATGAGTTTCTTGAGCGACCATCCCTCCTTCACGAATCGCGTGGCGAGGTAATCGAGCAGTTCGGGATGCGTGGGTTGCCGGCCGAGTTTGCCGAAGTTGTCCGGCGTGGCCACCAGCCCGCGGCCGAAGAGGTGATGCCACACGCGGTTAACGATGACGCGCGCGACGAGCGGGTTGTCCGGCTGCAGCATAGCCTCGGCCAGTTCGCGGCGACCGGAATGGTGTGTCTTGAATGGCTTTGCATCGAACGCCTCAAGGAAGCGGCGCGGGACGACATCACCGGCTTGCTTGTGATTGCCGCGCACAAAGAGCGGCATGTCCCGCGCATCGCCCTCGACCAAGCCCGGCGCGCGTTGCGGCACCGGCACCGCGGCCTCGAGCTTGCGATAGGCAGCAATTAGCTTGGCGGCGTCGGGCGCGGTGGCGAGGGTGTTGGCGAACAGGTTGGCGCGCACGAAGTGGTTGAGAAAATTCGCCTTAAAATCGCTCATCTCATTTTTGCGAAAGGACTCGATGCAATCGCGCAACGTGGCGGTGTACTTGGCGGCCAAAGCCGCGCGATCGGCGGGATCGGCGCCGGTGAATAGCGGCAGGATGATCTCGGCGGCTTCATCGCGCGGGGCGGGTTGGCCGGGCTTGAGCACCATCGCCTCGGTCACGCCGAACCACGAGTTGGCGTTGCCGCTGGCGAGCGTCGCCTGTTCGCCGGCGGTGGTGATCTCGAGATGTGCGTCGTCGCCCTCCCAGTATTTGAGGTTCCACTGACGCCACTGCCAATTGGCGTTGTTGATGCGCGCGGTGGGATAGACCGTGCCGCTGCGTGTGTAGTTTTGAATGACGTAGCGCGACATCACGTTGCCGCCGCCGCGCACGCGAAACCAAATCGTCTCGTTCGGCCCAATGCGAAAGCGCGGCGAGCCGAGCCAGCCGGTGTGCTTGTCCGAAAGCAGATGCGTGTAAATTCCGGTGGGCAGAATGTCGCCGATCAGCCGGTCACCCTTGGGCAGCACGCGAAATTGCCCCGCAAGACTGCCCGCCGGCTGATCGTGCCCCATGCCGCTGCCGTTCTGCACCCACGCCATCGCCGCGCCGCGCCGGAAATCCCAATGCTGCGCGTATTTGCGCGTGCGTTGTTCTTGCCATCGCGCGAAGCTCGCCTTCATGTCCGCCTTCAATCGCGCCCATCCCTGCTGGAACGCCTCGCCCTCCGCCGCCTGCAACTGGCGCCAGGCATGCAGCGGATTATTATTGCCGCCGGCCTTGTTGATGGCGTCGCGCATGGGGGCGTCGGGCTGCTGCAGCCGCTTGGCGAAATCGTCCACCTCCGCCAGCCATTGCTTGGCCAGTGCTGTGCGGATTTCGGCCTTCAACTTTTTCATGTCCGCCACGTGCAACGTCTTCCGCTCGGGCGAATCAACATTGATCGTCGCCGGCCGTGTGCTCGTCAGAATGCTATAAAAAGCGTGGTAATCTTTCTGGCTGATGGCATCGAACTTGTGGTTGTGGCAGCGCGCGCACGAAACCGTCAGCCCGAGGAACGCCTTGCTCATCACGTCAATTTGATCCTCCGTCGTGCGGGCCAGTTCATCCAGCGCATCAGTCGGCGCGAAGCCCTGGCGAAAGAAACGAAAATGTGCCGGGCCGATTGCCGATTCATTGAGCCCCAGCGCGGCATTCACGCGCGGCTTCTCCAGCAAGTCGCCGGCAATGTGCTCACGCAGTAGTTGGTTGTACGGCACATCAGCATTCAGCGCGCGGATGAGGTAGTTGCGATACTGCGTGGCGTGCGGAATGCGCGGATCGCCTTCGCTGCCGAGCGATTCCGTGTAGCGCACCCAATCCATCCAGTGTCGCGCCCACCGTTCGCCAAACCGCGGCGAAGCCAGCAACCGGTCCACGGCAGTTTCGATGGCCAATTTGCGATTAACGATGGCCGCCTTGGTGAACGCCAGCGATTCCTCCGGTGTCGGCGGCAATCCCGTCAACGCAAACGACAACCGCCGAATCAAAACCTCCGGCGAAGCATCCGCCGCCGCCGCCAGATTTTTGCCACCCCACTTCGCCAGCACAAACGCATCCACTTCCCCGCGCGCCCAATCCCCCTCAACCCGCGGCGGCTTGGCGTCTTGGATGGGCTGAAAACTCCACCATTGTTTTCGTCGCTCCAGCGTGGTTTGCCATGAGGTTGCTTTGGTGATTTCTTCCTTCGTTGGTGGTTTCAACCGCGGATCCGGTGCTCCCATGGCGATCCATTCCTCGAATCGCTTCACCACCTCCGCCGAAAACTTCCCGCCGCCTTTCGGCATTTTCAATTCACGCACCTCATGCCGCAACACCCGCAGCAGAAAACTTCCCTTTGGCTGGCCCGCCTCAAACAGCTTGCCGCTGTCGCCTCCTTCCAGCATACCCCCGCGCCAATCCAGAACCAGCCCACCTTTCTCAATCCCCGCCGAGTTGTGGCATTCATAACAATGCTCCGCCAAAATTGGCCGGATGTTTTTTTCAAAAAACTCCAACTCCTTTGGTGTGGGCGCGGACCACAAGCTGCCGGTCAGCACAAACGTGATCAGCCACGGTTGAATAGGGAAACGCATCGGCGCAATTACAGGCGAGTGGATGGGTTTGCTCAACTGAAAACGATTACGCTGCCACGAGGCTGGCGAGGATTTTTCGGGGGCCGGTGAAGG
>CEVA01036465.1_pt1 | contig 11136 bp, 7 predicted proteins | sample 361521 | NCBI WGS metagenome assembly CEVA01 (sample SAMEA2622823, study PRJEB7988) | marine metagenome | isolation source: saline water (ENVO:00002010), including | reverse complement strand
CTACTGAAGAAGAAATGATAGAACTTTGTAAGATAGTTACTCGATACGGTGGATTATTTTCGACCCATGAGAGAAATAAAGATCTATTTGCGGTAGAGGCTATAGAGGAAGGCATACGTGTCGCCAGAGCTAGTGAAGTCAGGCTTCAACTATCTCATATAATACCTAGGAGAAGCAGCCCCGTTGGTTCTGTTCAGAAGGTGATGGATGTTGTTCAGGATGCTCATGATGCAGGCATGGACGTTGGTTTCGACGCGCATACTCGGCTTCATGGGATTATGAACATCACAGCAGCTTTACCAAACTGGGCATTTGAAGGTGGTCCAAAGGAACTTGAGAAAAGACTTAATGATAAAAATACAAGAGAGTTGCTCAAGCAACATGAAAGTATAGTCTCAGGCAAAAATACAGTTGGTTGGGATAGAGTTTTTCTATATACGAGCTTTGGATCTCCTGAGATGGTGGGCAAATCTTTCGCTGAACTCGTGTCCGATGGCAGAGATGTATTTGATGTTATTTTTGATGTAATACTGTCGGAAAAAGATGATCCTCACCGATCCCTAATAATTTCTCATTCTTATGAAGAAGAGTGGTTGAGACAAACCTTCGTTCACCCGCTTTGCACACCCGCATCTGATGCTACGGCTCTATGTAAAGACGGACCGCTTTCCGAAACAGTATTTTTAGGTGCATACACCTGGGCATCGTGGTTTTTCAATAAATTCGTTAATGAATTCCGCGAATACACTGTGGAGCAGGCTGTCAACAAGTTAACGACTGTCCCTGCTAAACAAGCTGGCATATCAGACCGAGGTAGGATAGATGTTGGTTGCGCGGCAGACATAACCGTATTTGATCCGAAAACGTTCAAAGAAAACGGCACTTTGTACGACCCAAATCATTTCGCGGATGGTGTTCATCATGTAATAGTTAATGGCGGTCTCACTATGGAGGATGGACGTTTTTCAACTAAACGTTTTGGTCAGGTTCTCAGACGGAGATGAACACTATATCGAGACAGCCTCAACTACCTGAGGATATAGACCCAATAACCTTTGAAGTTGTACGTAGTTCACTTGATGCACTGGTTGACGAGATGGCAATTACCGTTATGCGTACAGCCTACTCCGGGATTGTCAAAGATTCCATGGATTATTCCACCGTATTTTGTGACGAAAAAGGTCGTGTTATTGCCCAAGGTTTAACAATAGTTGCGCATCTTAATTCATTTCCAGATGCAGTAAATTGCATTTTAGAAAAATACAAGGACAATATATTTCCAGGTGATATATTTATTCTCAATGACCCATATGGTTCTGGAGGGATACATCTCCCTGATATTTTCATAATCAAGCCAGTGTTTGTTGATCAAGTGTTGGAGGGGTTTTCTGGTGCAACAGCACATCATAGTGACGTAGGTGGTTTAGTGCCGGGCAGTAATTCTACTGACTCTACCGAGATATATCAGGAAGGATTACGCATACCAGCGTTGAAATTGTATGAGAAAGGGATTCCGTGCGAGGACCTTTTCGATCTGATTTCCACTAACGTTAGGGTGCCTAAAAAGGTTATTGGTGATCTCAGGGCTGAAATAGCTGCTGTTAACTTAGGTGAGAGACAATATATAGGACTGGCACAAAAATATGGAATCACAAAACTCAGGTCATGTATAGAAGCACTGATCGTTTACACAGAACATCTAGTACGTTCTGAAATATCGGCATTGAAGAATGGCCGATTTGATTTTACTGCATATATTGATGCAGACAATATCGAGGAAGGTCCCGTGATCGTGAATCTTACGTTGACTGTTAGCGGAGAAAAAATGATCGTTGACCTTCATGGTTCTTCTCCCCAAGTAAAAGCAGGTATAAACTCTCCACTAACGTTTACGAAATCTGCTGTATACAGAGCGGTTCGTATGGTAATGGATCCCACCATTCCGAATACATCTGGCTATCACCATTTAATCAAAGTCAAAGCACCACCTAGTAGTGTGGTAGCTGGCAGTCATCCAGCTGCTTGTGGTGCTAGAGGAATTACGGGTTTCCGAGTTAGTGATGCAGTAATGGGTGCATTAGCACAAGCTGCTCCTGATCGTGTTCCTGCTGACGGTGACGGAGGTCATACAATTATCAGTATAGGTGGATATGACTCGGAAAGGATTCCGTTTACTTATGTTGACCTTATAGGTGGGGCACGTGGGGCACATTCTAATGGAGATGGTCCTGAAGGGGTTCCATACCCTGGAGGTAATATATCAAACACTCCAGTAGAAATTGCGGAAGTAGAACTGCCGATAAGGATTGAGGAATATTCGATGTTGCAGGACACTGGTGGCCCAGGGGAATATCGCGGATCATTATCTCAGACAAGGAGAGTGCGATGCCTGGTTGAAGAAGCTGTTCTTCAGATTCGCTCCGATAAAAGACGGTTTCGTCCATATGGATTGCATGGTGGACACCAAGGAGCTTCGTCAATGAACATATTGAATCCAGGGTCAGATGAAGCTATTCTTCCCACTATGAGTGTAGGTGAGATGGTTAAGGATAGTGTTGTTTTACATAAAATGGCTAGTGGTGGTGGTTGGGGCAATCCTTTAGACCGTGATCCAGGAATGGTGCGTCAGGATGTATGGGATGAGAAGGTGAGTTTTCTTCACGCAAGGGAAACATATGGGGTAATCATTGATCCTATAACTTATGTGATTGACGATGATGGCACTCAGGCCTTGAGATTGAGCTATCTGAAAGACGATAAAGGGATCACATAAATGGTTCGTAGCATGGTATGGTTTCGAAGGTGGAAAATTTTGCAAATGACTGGAGTTAGCGATGTTGCCTAGAGATATTGACCCAATCACGTTTGAGGTCATAAATAACGGACTTGACTCTCTTGTGGATGAAATGGCATTAACTATTATGAGAACAGCTTACTCGGGAATAGTAAAAGATGCTATGGATTATTCCACAGGATTTTGTGACCGTGATGGTCGCACGATTGCGCAAGGTTTGAGTATAGTGTTACATCTTGGCTCATTTCCTGCCGCCGTTGCGTCAATAATAGATAAATATAAGGACTCAATCTATCCAGGGGATGTGTTCATACTCAATGACCCTTATACCGCCGGAGGGATTCATTTACCGGACATCTACGTAATTCGACCTGTTTTTGAAAGTGATCGTTTAGAAGGATTTGCCTGTACTCTCGCCCATCATACTGATGTAGGAGGAATAGTACCCGGTAGCAATTCAACTAATGCGACAGAAATATTTCAGGAAGGGATACGCATACCCGCGCTAAAGCTTTACGAAAAGGGGGTTGCCAACGAGACCCTTTTCGAGATGATTGCAACTAATGTACGACTGCCCAGAAACGTCTTAGGTGATATCAGGGCTGAAGTTGCAGCTACCATTATTGGAGAGCGTGAATACTTGAGACTTGTAAAGAATTACGGTGCAGATGAAATGCGACGTCACACTGATGCACTTATAGAGTACAGCGAAAAGTTAGCACGAGATGAGATTATTAATATGCCTGATGGCAAATATGAATTTGCCAGTTATATTGATGGAGATAACATTGATACCGGCCCTGTGAAAATTCAGGTTAAACTTGTGGTGGAGAGTGATGAAATAGTAGTTGATTTTAGTGGTAGTTCTCCCCAAGTCAAGGCTGGGATAAATTCACCCCTGCCATTTACTCAATCAGCTACTTATGGTTCGATACGACAGCTAATGGATCCTAGTATACCGAACACAGTTGGCTTTTCTCGACCGATCCATGTCATAGCTCCTGAAGCCTCGGTAGTTAATGCCAGTTTACCAGCTGCTTGTGGAGCAAGGGGTATAACTGGGTTTAGGGCTATGGATGCGCTTTTTGGCGCTTTGGCCCAAATTGCTCCTGACAGAATTCCTGCTGATGGAGAAGGTGGTAATACGATAGTTAGTATCGGAGGCTATGACTCAAGTTCTGAACCATTTGCGTTCATAGACTTGTTCGCTGGTGGAAGGGGTGCTCGGCCAACCTGCGATGGACCAGAGGGGTTGACTCATCCAGGGTCGAATAACTCCAACACTCCGGTTGAGTTGGCAGAGGTAGAGACACCGGTTCGGATTGAGCAATATGGTCTTATTATAGATACGGGAGGAGCTGGTCAGTTTAGAGGCTCCTTGTCACAGGTGCGTGAAGTACGATGCTTGGCTGAAGAAGGTGTATTGCAATTACGATCTGATAAAAGAAGGTTTCGTCCATATGGCCTAAATGGAGGTGAAGAGGGCAATCCTTCTTTGAACATTTTAAATCCAGAAACAGACGATATAACTCTTCCCGCAATGGGCGTTGCTACCATGAAAAAGGACGATGTTATAAGGCATGTAATGGCTAGTGGAGGGGGATGGGGAAACCCGTACGATAGAGTTCCCGAAATGGTTTTTGATGACGTCTGGAATGAAAAATTGAGTGTCAGTCAGGCGCGGACACAGTATGGGGTTGTAATAAATCACCAAACTTTAGAATTGGATCTGTCAGCTACAGAGAAACTACGGTCTGATTTACGATAATTTTCTTTACTCTATATTTTTTCATGTGCTACTTTAGTCAATTTCTGTACAGTCTGGTTGTAGGAGCTATGAGTTGGATATAGATATCGTATTAATCCTGTGGTTTGTAGGTTCCTATATTCTAGGTTCGATTTCCTTAGGGGACATAGTCGCTGGTTTCCGTGGTGTCGATATACGATCCCTGGGTACTGGTAACCCAGGAGCAGCCAATATTTACCGCGAAATTGGACCAGCTTATGGTGTAGCGGTTTTCTTCTTGGATTTAGCAAAGGGATTAATAGTAACTATCCCTATATACCTGCTTGGATCTACTTGGATGGCTGTTTTTGGTATGTTAGGTGTTATAGGCGGCCATATATTACCAGCGCCTTGGAGATCATCAGTTGGGACAGGAATGGCACTAGCAATGGGAACTACTTTAGGTTTGTTACCTTTAGGAGTACTTATAGTAGCTTTTCCTACGGTGGCAATAATGAAATTTTCAAAAAACCCCGGCTATACCGGTGCTTTTTTCTTCATCTCTTCCTCTGCGGTAGGATGGTTGATACACCAAAATCTAGTTGCATCTATCGCAGTCCTATTGGCTGCAATAGCAATTTTGGTTAAATCATTAATTCAATATAGAGAATTTTGATTTTCTAGCCAGATTGTGCTCGAGACCTCAAAGTGCTTTTAACATTCGACATATCTTTACTAATACTTTTACTAGCCTGAAAATAACACCATCCTGTTGGAATGAAGAATACCTGGAACAGAGATAGGCATATTGCATAATTCCATGGAGGAGGGAATCGTCCGGTCCCTTTGAAAAAATCAAATGCCATACCTGTTAGTCCATTTCCTAGTGCCCTACCCGACCCATTTGTGAAACTTGCTATACCAAATACGGTTCCTCTTCTTTCAGGAAGATTAACGTCGCTGATCATTGCAAACCAATTTGGGGAGTCAGCTGAAGTAAGTGCCAATGCCATTAATGAGAGGAAGAAGGCTAGAGTAATCAAGGGACTATTGAAGAAGCTACTTAGCACACTGGTAAACAAATCTTGCAGATTGGGATGTTCTGGTATCAGTAGGCCATTGAGTGGTAAAAAAAACAGGGCCAAAAAAAATGGAATTGCGCCTAAAATGCCTATAGCACTCATATAGGCTCTGCCTCTGGGATCTATCAGTGCCCATGAATCTCCTAAATGTCCTGACAGAATTGCGAATAAGCCCCCAGTCTGGAAAATAATTGCGAACAAAGTTCCAACCGATACTGCCGTATCAGTGGAGTATCCCAGGGCTTCAACCTTACCCTGCATTAGAACAGGTATCCATACTAAGGATCCATATGCGAATTGTGCCGTGAATCCTTGTAAGATAAGCCATACATTGGTCTCAGTTGACGCAAGATCTGGTATATCTGATTTAGAGATACGATATTTGTATGGTATGTCTTTATTTGGAATTTGTGTGAGTTCTGGCTCTGATCTACCACGATTAGGGTCAAAGGCGAAAATGTAAAAACAACCAAATATTACTCCGGCCCCTGATACAACGAAAAATGGTATTGCCCAGTCGGTTGTGCCAGATAATACTACAAGAAAATTTCCTGCGATCAATCCAATTCCCTGAGAGATACCCCAGAAACTCATTGCAAGACCGCGCCTTCTAGGGGAAACGAAATCGGTAATAACGCTAAATCCTACTGACAGTATGCATCCAAGCCCAATTGCAGTGATTATTTGCAATGATAAAAATCCCAAATAATTTGTTGATAAACCGGTAAAAAAAGAACCTGAGGTCCATATAATGGTGCCCGTTAGAAGTAGGGTTTTCCTGTTCCATAAATCTCCCATGTAACCCCACGGCATCGCAGTAATAGACGTGACGAATATGGACGTAGCTGTAACTATCCCCACAGACCCTTCCGAGACGGCTAGGTCTTGAGCAATGACTTTGATTAATGGAGGGACTACACTTATTGCTGCATTGTCTAAGGAAGCTAGGATGACGAACACTATTACTGTGAATGTTGTGTGTTTACTTCCACCCCACCATGCAGGTTTATTCAGGTTGTGGACGCGAAATCTTTGTGTTATTCCCATTTAAGGATCTTTTGTGCACAGGTATCAAATTTCAGATGTTCATCTACGTCTCTTGCGTGTCAAGCCATGCCTTGAGTACTGAGTGGGCATCCCCGTATATAGGTCTAAAATGACTAAAGCATATAACTTCGAAATCAAAATCCAAAAGTTTTCTTAGTGATCGGAGAGCAGTAGCATAGTTTCTGGTCACAAGTTTTGATGGTCCACTGATGCGATTAAATCGATTTTGAAGAGCATCTCCAACTATAAGTACTTTTTCGGATTCAATTAGGAGAGAAATACTACCGGCGGTGTGACCCGGTGTATGAATGATTCTCACATCTTCACTCCCAGGAATATAACTGTCATCTCTCAATTGGTGCTTAACTCTAACTGGTCCTCCTGCTGTGAATCTAATAAATGGAGCAGTGACCGATCTCAACAAAGGATTAGCAAATGGGCTAGGTGTCTTCTCAGATCCCTCAATAATCCCTACTTCAGATTCATGGACGGCAACAGAGGCTGACGTCGCTGCAACCACTTTTTCTAGAGAACCAAAATGGTCAGGATGGTAGTGAGTTAATACAATTGTTGATACTTGTTCTAACGAAAGTCCTAGACGTGTAAGCCCTGATTTAATGAGTCCTAAACTACCCTTGAATCCGGTATCTACTAGTATGACGTTGTTTCTCAAATTAACGACTGTGACTCTTGCACCAATAACCTTTATTTGGTCAACGCTATTTGAAATATGGACAGGTAGCATGAATGCCATATTTAATAATCTTTTCTTGGTAGAAGAATTGGTCTGACAAAATATCTAAGTATTGACGGCGATTTGTTCATACACATTTTTTCACCAAATACTGTGTGATATAGATATCATATCTTGATGATACAGATTCATACAATTCTAATAATATACGCATCACGAATCTTGGTAGACGTTAGTACCCTTCCCGTGTACCCTAAGATTTCAAGAATTTTTTTGTGCATAACTTGATTTGGAGTAATAGGTATGGATTTATGGAAACCCTTTGCAGAAGAATTTGACAGTGAGAATCTTTTGGTTTTTAAGACGGACTACTGGTCGGTACTAGTCCGAAAAAACCAAGTTACTCTCGGTAGCCTTGTTTTGGCTGCAAATCGAAATTTCTTAAGCGCTTCTGACCTTCAAAATGCTGAATTGGAAGAATTCCCAAAGGTAGTCGGTAGGCTTGAAGAAATGCTGAGTATCACTTTTGGATTTGATAAAATTAATTATTTATGTCTTATGATGGCAGACAGACATTATCATTTTCATGTTATTCCCAGATATGAAACGCCCAAAGAATTTTTCGGACGAACGTGGGTTGATAATGATTGGCCAAGACCGCCGTCACTCGCAGTTCCACAAAATGATATGGACACATTGATTTCTATACGTGATATGCTAAAAAATACTTAGAGCGAATTCGTTAATTATCTGTATTGGGACTATAGTTAGGATTTTCTCGGTGTATAAGAATGCATCAGACGGATCGATCTTCAAAGATTCTTGCTAGATTAATAGGTTATGGGTGGCGTCACAAATTACACTTTTTTGGGGCGTTACTAACCATGGTGGCTTCAACATTTACCGTGATGGTCATTCCTAGTTTGCTTGGAATTGCTATAGATGAGTCTGTGTCTTCGGGTTCAAAAAGTGATCTCCTTCGTTTAGCTTTATTAATAGTTTTCGTTAGCCTTTTACGTGGACTTTTTTCTTATGCCCATAGTTACTTGTCTGAGTCGGTTTCTCAAAGATCCGCATTTGATTTACGGAACGATATATTCACTAAACTCCAAGGGCTAAGTTTTGCTTTTCATGATAAACAACAGACAGGTAATCTTATGTCAAGAGCAACTTCTGATATAGATGCTGTCAAGTGGTTTATGAGCATGGGAGTGATCCGAGGATTATCTACGATAGTGATGTTTTTCGGTGTGTCAAGTTTAATGCTGGTAACCAACTGGCGCCTAGCATTGATTTGCTTGGTATTTGTTCCAATAGTTATATTCAGAGCTATTCATATGTCAAAACTTCTTCGAAGCACATGGATGAATGTACAGATTGAAACTGGACATATGACCACGGTGTTACAAGAAAATCTTACGGGGATGAAGGTCGTTAAGGGGTTTGGTGGAGGTTTTTATGAGGCAGAGAGGTTTGCTAATAGGGCTAGTGCGGTATCACAACTAACCTATTCAGCTACTAGGCTGTTTGCTTCACATAGCAGTCTAATGGTTCTTATTTTTACTTTAGCTACAGGAGTGATTTTGTGGTTTGGTGGCAGAGAAGTAGTTAATGACCGTTTGTCTTTTGGTGAGCTTGGAGCTTTCATTTTGTGGATGGGACTCTTAGCTATGCCAATACGTATGATAGGTTGGTTACTTAATACCATTACTAGAGCTGTTGCATCTGGCCAACGAATTTTTGAAATCCTCGATGCGGAATCCCCCGTCAAAGATCGCCCAGGAGCAATAGAGATTTCCTCTATTAAAGGGCACGTAAAATTTGATTCGGTATCTATAGCATATGATGGGAAAAGTGCAGCTATTAAAGATGTTGAATTCGAGGTACAGCCTGGACAACTCGTAGCTATTTTAGGGAGTTCAGGTTCAGGTAAAAGTACTGTCGTTCATTTAATACCAAGATTTTATGAAGTGACCTCCGGGTCTATCCAAATAGATGGACATGATATACGAGATATCACAATTCATTCTTTGCGAAAAAATATTGGTATAGTGCTTCAAGATGTTTTTGTATTTGGGGCCACGGTTAGGGACAATATAGCCTATGGTGTAGATAATGCACCTCTTGAAGATGTTATTACTGCATCTAAAATCGCTCAACTCCATGATTCAGTCGAGAGTTTCCCTCAGGGTTATGACACATGGGTGGGTGAACGTGGCATTACACTTTCAGGAGGCCAAAGACAACGATTAGCGATTGCAAGAACCATGCTTCTGAATCCACCAATACTAATATTAGATGATTCCACTTCGAGTGTTGATGTAGGAACGGAGTACCATATTCAGCAGGCCTTATCATCAGTCATACAGGGACGCACAACATTTGTTATTGCTCATCGACTTTCGACGGTTCGTAAGGCTGATTTGATTTTAGTATTAGATAAAGGACGAGTAGTCGAAAGTGGGACGCATGATGATTTATTGGAACAGAATGGTTTTTACCAACGGACATATGAGCTTCAGTTGAAACCACAGGAACAACTTGCCACATCGGAAAATGTTAATTCTAGTGAGGTTCGACAATGATTTCTGGTGGAATGGGCGGCATGCGTCAATGGGGTAGGTCTGGCTTGGACAGTGAACAAGAGGGAGACCGTATTTATGACCATGAAGTAATAGTAAGACTTATGCAATACGTTAAGCCCTATTGGCCCAAGGTGTTAATAACGTTCATCACAATATTAGCGTACACGGGGACGATTATGGCTATCCCCTGGTTTGTTCAAATGATAATTGGTGATTATATAAGTAATCAGGATTTGTCAACACCAGAAATATTATCAGGGTTAGATAGACTTGTGGCAGTATATGTAGTCATAGCGGTCATTCAGTACATTACTAATTACACTCACCTGCGAATCATGGCCTTTGTCAGTCAGCAGATCTTGTATTCACTAAGATTTGATCTTTTCAAACATCTTCAAAGGATGTCTATGTCTTTTTATGACCGGAACGAAGTTGGGAGCGTGATGTCTAGAATTCAGAATGATGTACAACAACTTCAAGAATTCGTATCCATAGTTATAGTGACCTTCGGTGATATTTTAGCTCTTGCCGGGATTGTTGGCGTTATGCTTTACATGGATGTTGGATTAGCTTTAATTACATTGTCAGTGGTTCCGTTACTTTTTGTAACGTTAATTATTTGGCAAAAATTTGCGAGGCAAGCATTTGTTCGCGTACGTAAGACGGTCGCCTCAGTGAACTCTGGATTACAGGAAAATATCTCAGGTGTAAGAGTTGTGCAAAGTATGAGTAGAGAACAAACTAATATACGTCGTTTTGGACGTGCGAACTATGATAGTTTGGATGCTAATCTGCAGGCAGGTAGATTTTCTGCAGCCCTTATACCATCTGTAGAGGTTCTTACAGCACTATCACTTGCGCTTGTCGTTTATTTTGGTGGCATCATGGTTGAAACACCTTCCGATGTTGGTGTGTTGGTAGCATTTGCGCTATTCATACAAAGGTTTTTCGATCCAGTTAGAAATCTTACGATGCAATATGGCCAATTGCAGCGTGCAATGGTTTCTGGATCCCGTATTTTTCAGCTACTCGATATCAAACCTGATATCCGTAGCAAGGAAGGGGCATCTAAACTAGTCGATTTCAGTGGTAATGTCAGATTTGAGGGCGTAGGATTTCATTACCACTCTGGATCTGAAGTATTAACTGATGTGAACCTGAATATAGATGCGGGTGAGACAGTCGCATTAGTAGGGCCGACAGGCGCA
>CEVA01158399.1_pt1 | contig 11150 bp, 6 predicted proteins | sample 361521 | NCBI WGS metagenome assembly CEVA01 (sample SAMEA2622823, study PRJEB7988) | marine metagenome | isolation source: saline water (ENVO:00002010), including | reverse complement strand
TAGCCGGGAAAGAATCGGGCAGGAGATCCTGTCTATGTTCAGCGGACCACGGGCCGCATTGGCAGTTCAACTAATCGAACACCTGGGCCTTGATGCGCCACTTCTCAATGAACCACCGACAATGAGTCGGCTCACCACCCTCAACAACCTTGGAGGCTCGATTCAGTTTGTTGTAACATTGGCGGCATGGGCATTGGATCGCCATATTCTGGAAAAACTAACAAGACAAGACCGCGTTAATTCCATCGATGAATTAGCGACGCAACTCAATGAATATACACAGCAACATTTACCTGAACTTGCAAAACGATGGCGTAAAATGCTATGCCTAAGTAATGAACACCGCGATGCTTTTCAAAACAGCCTTGTGATGCTTCCAAAGATACTTGCATGGCGCAGTCAGTCCGTTTCAGGTCAAAAACGCCTATTGGCCAGTATGCCTTGGCAAGATTCTTGGCCCCTCGCCGAAGCCCTACGTTTCTCGGGTATGGCCCAGTTGCGTAAGACCATCCGCCGACATAAGCAAGAACTCCTCAAGCAAGGCGTTTCGCCACCACCGCTGGCCAGTGGTGATGACCTGATACGACTGGGGCTAAAACCGGGACCTGCATTTAGTCGATTACTGAACTTGGTGTACGATGCGCAATTGGATAGGACCATCGCGTCACGCGAAGAAGCGCTGGAATGGCTTAAGAAGCATCAATAAGATTCGGACAGGCGGTAGGATCTTGCGTCTGAACTTAACCCGACAAAACCACTTGCCTGAATAATTCATCCATGGTCGAAGATCTTTTAGCCTTTTTAACAGCAATAGCACAGAGCCTTTCCTGGGGCGATGTGCTGTGCTATGTAATCGTGTGCGGCCTGCTGTTAGCTAGTGGACTGGGCCTGCCCATGCCCGAAGACATCCCATTACTGGCTGGCGGCATCCTCTGCCATCACGGACACGCTAGCTTGATACCCATGATTATCTTGACTTTTCTGTTCGTTCTTGGCGCAGACTTAATGATCTTTTTCTTGGGAAGACGATATGGCCATCACGTGCCCAGACTGCCTCTGCTTCGCTACTATCTGACCGAAAAACGAATGGTCAAAGCTGAAGGCTACTTCCAACGTCACGGGGGGAAGACATTGATAGCAGCTCGCTTTCTGCCAGCGGTTCGTGCTGCAGTCTGGTTCACTGCCGGTGCATGCAAAATATCATTTTGGAAGATGCTCCTGTGTGATGGGATCGCTGCACTGCTAAGCGTGCCAACGCTTGTCCTGTTGGGTTTCTTCGGCGCTGATCAATTTGAAAAAGCTCGCCAATGGGCTGGTATTGGGCAGTTTGCCATTGTGCTCTGCATTGTGGTGATCATTGGAGCAATTTTGGTATTCAGAATGATGCGTCGCAAAAGAAAATCCACAACAGGGCGCCAGGATCGTGGCAGATTGTCTTCGACTGTCTGATCGCCTATCCTCCACCCCATGAGTTCAACACGTATCGCAGCGGCAGCAGATGTAAAAGATGCCTATCGGCGTGTAATGGATCGCGTGGCACAGGCAGCTACCCGCGCAGGGCGGCACCCGGATTCAATCCATATAGTCGCCGTCACTAAAACTGCGAGCCCAGACCAAATTCGCGCCTTGGTCGAGATGGGACACGTCGATTTTGGCGAAAACCGGGCGCAACATCTTAGCCAACGAGTTGCCCAACTTGAAGAGTTCCTAAGCCGCAGACGTGCCTTGAGGCGGGTAACCGCTACAAACCCTGATCAACCGTCGATACCGTCTGAAGTTCGGTGGCATATGTTTGGCCATCTGCAGCGTAATAAGGTTAAACAGGTGGTTCCGCTGGTAAAGCTAATTCACAGCGTCGACAGTCTTCGCCTGGCAGAAGAGGTGCATGGGGTTGCAACACGGATGGACCGAGTAGTTGACGTCTTATTACAGGTTAATGTCAGTGGTGAAGCCGGAAAATCCGGTGTCCTGGCGCCTGCAGCCATCCATCTGGCCGAACAGATTGACACCATGATGCACCTGCGATTACGGGGCCTGATGGCCATGGCTCCAATGACCAATGATCCAGAAGAAACACGTCCGGCCTTTTCACGCATGGCAGAAATCTTCGAGGAAATCGACAAAGAAGGAATTTCAGACGGTCACTTCAATGTCCTTTCAATGGGCATGACCAACGATTTTGAGGTTGCGATTGAATATGGAGCCAATGTCCTAAGGATTGGAAGAGGACTGTTTGGCGAAGGATAACAGAAAATTCACAGGTGACCCGGATCTTATCAATCCACCTCATAACCGCCGGACACTTAACTTACATCAACTCAACTGGATCTACATCCACCGCAGTACGACCGTCCGCATGCAGTAGCTTGGCATTGCGTAAATCTGTCATGAGCCCCTGCAGTGCTGCCGCATCCCGGGCAACCAACTCAATCTGATGGCGAAAAAAGCCCGCTATCCTTGAAATGGGACAGGGCATTGGCCCGTGCAGTTTGATCTCATATCTATGCTGCTGGTTAAAAACATTGAGGTGCTCGGCCAATTCAGTCGCAAGTTGAAAACCAATACGATGATCTTGATGGCGAACCACGATACGGGCCATGCGGCAAATTGGCGGAAGTTCTACTGCGCTCCGCAGTGCAAGTTCGCGAGCAGCAAAAGATTCGTAGTCATGCTTAGCCGCTAATTGGATCACCTCATCCTGCGCATTGAAGGTTTGTACCACCACAATCCCCGGTTTATCACCACGCCCGGCCCGGCCGGAAACCTGGGCGATTATTTGGAATGTCCGTTCGGCAGCACGGAAATCCGGCATGTGCAAAGCTGTATCCGCACTAATCACACCCACCATCCGCACATTTGGAAAATCTAAACCTTTGGCAATCATCTGAGTGCCGATTAACACATCAATTTGCCCTTTGTGAAATGACTCCAGTGTACTTTGGTAATCAAGACCCCTACGCATCGTATCTGAATCCATTCTCGCCACCTTAATCTCAGGAAACTTTCTCGTGATCTCCTCCTCGACACGCTGGGTTCCAAGCCCAAAGGTCGTAACCCTTTTTCTACAAATCGGGCAATGTCGAGGCAGCAGTTGCTCCGCACCACAGTGGTGACACTGAACATAACCCCCAGAAGGCAAGGATTTATCCTTGTGGTAGACCACGCTGGCATCACAAAAATCGCATGACATTAACCACCCACAACGCTGATCCGGGCACGCGATGTAGTTGGCAAAACCACGACGATTGAGCAGTAGTAGAGCTTGGCTTTTTTGTCGCAATGTATACTTCAGTAAATCCTCTAACCTGCGACTAAGTAGATGCACGCCACGGCGACTCCGGCGTTCTTCAACCATGTCAACGATCTGGACTTTGGGGAGTTCAAACCCGGTGATTCGATTGGGCAACTGCAGCAGGTTGTACCGACTGCAGGACACTGTCACGATGTGTTGATGTAATGAGTCGTTTTCTTTGTCCTGCTTAATTGGACCTGCATTGAGGATCGCCGTGGCATTGTGATAACTCTCAAGGCTCGGCGTTGCCGAGCCAAGAACCACTGGAATACCGAGGATTTGTGCCCGCCGAACTGCCACGTCACGTGCATGGTAGCGAGGCAGTTGATCCTGCTTGTAGCTCGTGTCGTGCTCTTCATCAACAATAATCAGACCCACATGGGGCAAGGGCGCGAAAATTGCGGAACGCGCTCCTACCACGACCTTGGCGTGACCGTCGCGGATACGTCGCCATTGTTCATGACGTTGTGATGACGTTAACGCTGAATGCAAAACCGCAACATCATCAAATCGAGCTTCAAACCTTGCAACGGTCTGTGGCGTCAGTGCTATTTCTGGCACCAGAATAATTGCGCCGAGTTGTCGCGATGAATTACCATTGCCTTCATTTTTCGACACGCAACACACACTCTCAAGTACACGAAGATATACTTCGGTCTTGCCGCTACCCGTTACACCATGCAACAGGTGAACAGAAAATCCTCGCTCAGCGCTATGAATAATCTGTTCGATAGCATAACGTTGTGCATCACTCAGTATTCCATCATCTATTCGCGCGGCAGCTTCCGGCTTGGGGGTGTCGTAACTGCTGGCACGTACAGTCATCTGTCGACGTGCAATCAGCACTTGTTTGTCAATGAGCTGCTTAACAGGCATGGCTGTTTTGGCTCCGGCGTAGTCCGCAAGCCTGCGATGCTCCACCCAGGCCACGCCTTTGTCGGCTAACTCCCTCGATGCTTCAAGGACCTTCTTCTGAAGCTTGGTAAGTTTGACGATTTCTGACGACAATTCCGTTTCACTTAACCGAACTTGAAGCTGAACGACCCGTCCAATACCACGCTTAACCGCGGCCGGAAGCATGGTGGCAAATACCATGCCAAGTGGACAGCAGTAATAGGCCCCCAGCCACCGGGCTAGTTCAATCAGATCCGATGTCAGCGAAATCCTCCGTGGATCACGGCACTTGATGGGCTTGACCTTTTCAAGACCACTTTGCTTGTCAATTGCTGTGATATAACCTGTTGTGGGCTTGTTGCCGCGGCCCAGCGGGACGATCACCCGCTCGCCGATCTGCAGGTCGCTGATTGGGGCTGGGATTCCATATGTGAGACCATCTGGAGCAATGTCGACGCCCTGCTCCAAGGCCACCTGTGCGTAGCCCGTAATTGGGGCTGATGCCGGATATGTCTCAAATAAGAGCGACATTCTGCGTGAGTATACCCCGCTGGAAATATTGACCCCGACTATGCATCACTTTTAGCCCTTAGTACCATCGTAAACGTGTCCAAACGTAGCAGACCCAACGATACACCGGCCATGCGCCAGTTTCACCGGTTTAAAGAGCGGCATCCAGACTGCGTGCTGTTCTTTCGGATGGGCGATTTCTATGAAATGTTTCATGATGATGCCAAACTGGCACATAACGTACTCGGCGTCGCATTGACCCAGCGCACAGAAGGCGTACCCATGGCGGGCGTGCCATACCACGCAGTAGATGGTTATCTCCACCGAATGATCGGGGCTGGCCATCGCGTCGCTGTTTGCGACCAGGTAGAAGATGCTAAAGTCGCCAAAGGCGTCGTTAAACGTGACGTGACGCGTATCGTAACCCCTGGCACATTAACCGATGAAGGTTTGCTTGATGAAGCCAAAGACAACCCCTTGGCAGCCATCGTATTTGGCCGTAGTGGTTGCGTATCACTGGCCTGGGTGGAGTTGAGCACCGGCACCTTTCAACTGGGCACATTTGGACCCGATGAACTGAGCGATGAAGCAGTACGCATTGGACCTAGTGAACTGCTTTATGCTGTCAGTGATGACGGGCAGAGACCACCGGCGGCAAAAACCCTGATCAACCGACTTGAATGTGCCGCCGTGGCACGTCCGGAATGGCAATTCGGCCAAAAGCAGGCCGTGGAAATACTTCAAAGTCAATGCCAGGTGAAGACCCTAGTCGGCTTTGGATTAGAAGATGATAACCCCGCCCTCGGTCCAGCCGCAGCCATCATCCATTATCTCCATGAAACACAACGGGCTGAGGATGGATCTCAAATTGATCGCATTCCCCACCTTCAGGCGCCCAAGCAATTTCGACGTATTGATCATATGGTCATAGATCACATCTCCCTCCAGAGCCTCGAGGTTGAACGCACGATTCGAACCGGCAGTACAGAAGGAAGTCTACTTGGAGTTTTGCAAGACTGCTGTACGGCGATGGGCAAACGGCTGCTTCGTCACTGGTTGTGCTATCCACTGTCTCAACGCAAACCAATTGAAAAGCGTCAAAAGGTCGTTAGTTGCCTCGTCGACAATAGTCAGTGCCGAAATTCCTTGCAGCGTGAACTGGACGCAATCCAGGATATCCCACGCATGGTCAGCCGGATTGCCGTTGGGAGGGCCTCACCGCGTGACTTGGTGGCGTTGGGACATAGTGCAACGCAAGCATCCTCCCTCGCACAGGTGATCCAAGCCCAAGGTCATCTGGAGGAATATGAACGCCAGCTAGTCAATGTCTCGCAACCATTAACAGAATTGGGCAACCAGATCGGCAACATGTGCATTAGTGCAGCACCTGCCCACCTGCGTGAGGGGGGTCTCATCCGTGATGGTGTCGATACGCAACTCGATGAATACCGCAGACTTCAACATGACAGCCATACCTGGCTCGCAAACTACCAAAAAGAGCTTGTTGAGCAGACCGGGATAACCAACTTGAAAGTTGGGTACAACAAGGTCTTTGGATTTTACATCGAGCTGAGTTCCGCCAACCGAGATCGTGCACCAGTCGAGTGGACCCGCAAGCAAACCCTAAAGAATGCTGAACGATTTATCACTCCGCCACTCAAGGAATATGAAGGCAAGGTGCTCACTGCAGAACAAAAAGCCATCTCGCGGGAACAAGAGCTGTTTACTCAACTAAGTGACATGGCGCAGGACTATCTACCGCAGCTTTACTTGTTCGCTCAACTCGTCGCGGAACTTGATGTTCTAGCTTGCTTCGCCTCAACCGCATCACGCCGCCACTATGTGCAACCCCAGATGGCTGACAAACCAGTGCTTTCTCTCAAGGATGCGCGACATCCAGTGCTTGACACCGTATTGACTGATCGATTCGTACCTAATGATCTCATTCTCGGTAGTGAACCACTTCGTAGCGATCCTACGCTCGCACTCATCACGGGCCCCAATATGGGTGGCAAGTCAACCTACATTAGACAGGCCGCACTGATTGTCCTAATGGCTCATACGGGCAGCTTTGTTCCAGCTTCCGAAGCAACCATCGGCCTGTGCGATCGGATCTTTACGCGTGTAGGTGCCAGTGATGAACTACACGCCGGACAGTCAACGTTCATGGTGGAAATGACGGAAACTGCCAATATTTGCCATCATGCAACACCGGCTAGTTTGGTTATTCTTGATGAAATCGGACGGGGTACGAGCACGCTTGATGGTTTGTCGCTGGCATGGGCCATCGCTGAATACCTAGCCAGCCGAGGCTGTAGAACGCTCTTTGCCACGCACTATCACGAATTAACATCGCTCGATGAACAATTCGATAATGTAACCAACCTGCATGTAACGGTCCGTGAATGGAAGGACGAGATTGTGTTCCTCTATCGCATTGTGCCCGGCGCGGCGGATCAAAGTTACGGCATCCACGTGGCAAAGATTGCGGGCATTCCAAGCGGCGTGACGGATCGGGCAGATGAACTCCTGACCCAACTGGCGATTAGCCACAAAACACCTACGAAAAACAGTCAAACCAAGCCCTCTGTCAAGAAAGAGGAGGACCAGTTTAGTTTGTTCACTCAGTATTTAGACCACCCTGTGATCGACAAATTACGAGGCCTTGAACTGGAACAAATCAGCCCCTTGGAGGCCTTTGATACGCTGGTCAAACTCCGCCAATCTCTAACGGAAGACTCCTCGTAATGGATGGGACCCCAGCATCTCATTCCCCGTACAGAACCGCGATGGACAAACCCGCCGACTCAAAATATGGACTTTCAGAGAAACTTTCCTGTAAATACATATTGTGATATCGGTTATAAAACACCAAAGCCACGATCTTCCAGGAACCGCCACAGCATGACCGTTGCGTTTTTATGGGGATAGCAAACCTCACGAACCGGTTACGCGCAAGCTAATGATCAGCCATGCGCCAAATAAAACAGCGGGGATTTCTTGACCATCAAGGCACCTGTGGTACTTCTAGATATACACCACAACTGTGTTCAATAGTACAATCCAACCCATGCCTGAAGCCTTACACCAAGATTCTGAAGAAACTGCACCCAATTCAATATCGAAGCCAGCCGATACGCATATCGAAGTCAGCTTGCAATCCGGGCCCGTTTCAGTAACCCACTTGGATTGGCCAAAGGCCTGTGGCGCTGAAGCAGTTTTCGCGGGCCGCACACGCCATGCAAACCACCGGCAATTCGGAATTCTCAAACGGCTTGAGTACGAGGTTTATGCGCCAATGGCCAAAAAGATTTTAATGGAAATCGCCTTGGAAACCACTCGACAATTCGGTTGCCAAGCGGTACGACTGGTACACGCCCAAGGCCCAATCCTGCCTGGGGAGGCAAGTGTAGTCGTTCAGATCGCCACCCCCCATCGCAAGGAAGCATTTTCAGCGTGCCGGCACGCAATTGACCAAATCAAACAACGTCTTCCAATCTGGAAGCATGAGATATGGGAAAATGGCCGAACATTTGCCCAAGGATGCTGCATCCACTCAAAGCACGTCCCAACTGTCTCCACATAACAGCCAAATACTACGTGATGGAGTTAACCGGCATACACTTTCAAACCTTTAAATCGATTCATTATGGCGACGGCAAAAGCAAGGCAAAAGGAACTCCCAGGCACGCCCGTTTCGGCACCAGACAAGAAGCGTGCCAACCAGATATACACTCGGCTTCAACGCCTTTATCCCGATGCGACGTGCGCCCTATACCACAAAAACCCCTTCCAACTGCTGGTGGCGACCATTCTCTCTGCACAGTGCACCGATATTCGCGTCAACATGGTTACACCATTGCTATTTAAAAAATTCCCTTCACCCAAAGCCATGTCTTGCGCAAAGCAATCAGAGTTGGAAACCATCATCCACTCCACCGGCTTCTACCGCAACAAAGCCAAATCCATCATCGCTGCCAGCCAGACAATCCATGAGAATCACGGGGGGAAGGTTCCTCGATCGATGGAAGAACTCCTCAAACTCAAGGGGGTGGCACGTAAAACTGCCAATGTGGTTCTTGGTAATGCATTTGATATCAATGTTGGAGTAGTGGTCGATACCCATATCGGCCGCCTTAGCCGCCGCTTGGGTTTTTCCCAGCAGACGGACCCTAAAAAAGTAGAGAAGGATCTAATGGCTCTTTTTGATTCAAAAAAATGGACAATGCTCGCACACTTACTGATCTACCATGGACGGCAAGTCTGTAGTGCACGAAAACCACTGTGTAATGATTGCTCGTTGGCCAAGTGGTGCCCCAAGATTGATGTGCCCCAAGTCTAGTGTATTCTGGCTACGTTCATTGATCATAGGCCCCTTCAAGCATCTTCACTCGGGGTTCCCACAAACACACAGATTAACCCAGCCCGCTTCCAGCCAGATCAAGGGATACCAAAATCCACCGTACACTGCCCACACCAATCACCCGCGGATCAAAACCATAGACACGCCATGTAGCACCAGCACCTTGAGATCATCTCGAAACGGGTATTTGATGACATTAACCAACCGCATAACATCTTCTAGGTCAACATGGACCCATTACAAAATTGATTTCGCTGGCTCAACCCAAATGTCATCAATGATTTCGTGTTGTAGGGGTCTGCTCGCCGATGTGTTAGGCGTCCGATGAAACTGTAGAAAAGGTCATACTTTCTACTAGTACACCCCGATTAAAACGGATCTAATAAATTGCAGATGGAAATATTAACTAACCGAAAGTTGTGGCTCGCTACTATCCTTGCGGTAATTTTAGTTATCGGAATCTGGGCATGGCAACAAAGTTACCATCCCCAGGTTGCCATTCGTAACGTATTACTGATTAGTATCGATACCTGTCGAGCAGACCGACTGGGATGTTATGGGTACTGGCGGAACACAACGCCTCGAATCGATGCCATGGCCGACCGTGGCATCCTATTTGAAAATACTATTTCACCTGCACCAATGACATTACCATCACACAGTTCAATGCTCACCGGCACCAATCCCCCTTATCACGACATTCATGACAACCTGAATTACCAATTATCGCCCTCAAATGTGACACTTGCCGAGATCCTCTCCGAACATGGATTTACCACCGCCGCAATCGTCAGTGCCACAGTTTTAGAAGCACAGTTTGGCCTTAATCAAGGATTCGATGAATACATCGACGAAATGGATGGTGCGACCGCCCACGCGAACGAACGTTCTGGAGCCGCTACAAGTCAACTGGCAATGCAATGGCTGGATAAACACCAAGATGAACCATTTTTCCTATTCCTGCACTACTTTGACCCGCATGATGCCTACCTGCCACCACAGCCATTTTCAAATCTTTTTTCTGACAATCTCTATGCTGGCGAAATTGCGTACACAGATCACTGTATTGGGCAGGTAATCGATAAGCTTGAAATACTTGGCCTTTTGGATACGACCCTGCTCATCATTACTGGTGATCATGGGGAAATGCGGGGTGAGCATGGGGAATCAGACCACTCTTTTTTCATCTACCAAGGCGCAGTCAAAGTTCCACTGATTATTGTTCCACCGGGAAGACGCACCCCAAAGCGGATCGATCAACTGGCCGGGCTGATCGATATTGTACCGACAATATGTGGTCTACTTGGATTCAAGCCTCCGTCTGAGGTCCATGGCGAAGATCTTTCTGCACATATTTATCATGGCAAACGACAGGCAGATATAACGAATCGAAAGATTTTCTGCGAAAGCTTTACGCCTACAAAATACAATGCAAACCCCTTGATCGGCGTCGTTTCAGATCGCTGGAAATATATCCATACGACACGGCCGGAACTCTATGACCTTCAGAACGACCCACTGGAATCGAAGAATCTAGCCCGCTATAAACCACGGCTTGTAAGTGATTTTTCCGAGTGGATCGAGTGGATCATTGATACACAAAGCCGTCACGAGAGCGATAGCAATGTGGATCTGGACCCAGAGACGCTCACAAAACTTAAGCAACTGGGATATGTCGGTGGAGATGTCAGCATTGATTACAACCTAACGTCTAATGATAAAACCGACCCCAAGGACCTGATTGCCTTTCACATGTCAGGCAAGAAAATCGCGGCACTTGTTGGGGCAAAAAAGCATACTGAAGCCCGGATCGTCTGCCATGCAATGCTTGCCGAACGACCTGACTATTGGACCGGACATTTTTCACTCGCTGAAATGGCTTTATCAGAACATGATTATCAAGCTGCCCTGCCGCACTTACGAAGATCACTTGAACTGAGACCAAATCATTCGCCGACACACCGTAGGTTGGGCGTTGTGCTGCGACAATTGAAACAAACAGATGAAGCAATTGACCAATTTCATAAGGCTTTGAAGATTCGACCAAGTTACACATTGGCACGATTCAATCTGGCTAACCTATTAGCTCTA
>CEVA01025120.1_pt1 | contig 11161 bp, 8 predicted proteins | sample 361521 | NCBI WGS metagenome assembly CEVA01 (sample SAMEA2622823, study PRJEB7988) | marine metagenome | isolation source: saline water (ENVO:00002010), including | reverse complement strand
CCCTTTCAATTCAACTTTACCGGGTGGTTTCAAGGATCAAGCCAATGAATCTCGACTGGAAAGAAATCGACCGCTACCTCATCGGGGAAGCCTGGGCAGGATCCCGTGTCGCAGAACACGCACGCGTCCTGTGCGAAGAAATCGGCCCCCGTTGGTCTTCCTCAGAAGCCGAGGCCAAAGCCATTGACTACATCGAGACCCAGATGAAGGCCGATGGACACGACCACGCTGAGGCCGAACCTTTCGAGGTCCGCACCTGGGACCACGAAGAGGCGGAAGCAACCGTTGACGGTCAGCCGATCCACTTCGTTCCCTTCAATCGATGTCCGACGTGCAGCGTGGAAGGACCCATCGTCGACGTTGGATTCGCCACGCCTCACGCGCTCCAGGACGCCCGTTCCGATCTGAGCGGCAGCATCGCCGTGATGAACCTGGGGCACGAGCCCTTCACCACTCCGGTACCACACAACGACCGGCTGATCCAGCTGAGAGAAGCCGGGACTGCAGCCGTTATCTGCGTGGACACCAAAACCGGAGACCGGGCGGAATACCACAATGCGGGTGACTGGAGCAAACCCGAACGCGCAGAACCCCCCCTTCCGGTGGCCACCACCTCGCGAGAAGACGGGGCCCTCCTTCGACGACATTCGCTCGAAGGAAGAAGCGTCCGGTTCGTGGTGGAGAGCCGGTTCTACAACGCCCCGAGTGCCAATGTCGCTGGCCGAATCGACGGAGATCGGTGGCCGGACGAGCATCTCCCCCTTGGCGGTCACCACGACACGGTCCTCTGTGCGCCTGGGGGAAACGACAACGCATCTGGCACGATCGCCGTTCTGGAAACCGGGCGCGTCCTTGCAGGACTCAAGCGCGATCTCGGCATCGGGCCGGGACGTCCCATCCGGTTCGTCACCTATTCGGGTGAAGAGCAGGGCTTTCAGGGCGCCATCGAGTATGTAAACCGACACTATGTATCCGGCGCCCCCCCTCGTCTGGCCGTCAACCTCGACGAGCTGTCGACCGGTCACATCAAAGGCCTCGTACTCGCGTTCCCGCATCTCCGGAATTTCATTCAGGCCCAGTTCGAACAGATGGGAGACGGTCTGACCTGTCACGTGATGGCCCAGCTCGACGCATCCTCAGATCATTTCCCGTTTCTCCGAAAGGGGATCGACGCCGCTCACTGCTGGCGCTGGCGTTTCCGTGGACGTCATCCCGATTCGGATTTCCACCACGAGACAGCAGACACGGTCGACAAACTGAACGTCCGTGAGCTCAAGGAGTACGCCGCTCAGCTGTCCCGGTTGTTGTTGCGGTTGTCCCATCAGCCTCCGGAAGCGTGGCCCGAAAACCCCCAGACGGAGGAATCGGTCCAGAAGCGGTTGGCAGAGGAGCGTGGGACCGTAGTTCGCGTCTATTAGTTGCGATGAAACCACCGATCCGTCTTGCCCAGACCGCACCCATCCCCAATATTGGGCAGCGATGATTGATCATCCATTTTTCAATATCGTAAAGCTACATCCCCGCAGTTGCTGCTAACATCGAGATGGCCCAACCATCGGAGTGACAGGTATGCCAGAAGGTGCAACGATCCTCGAAGTTTTGGGCGGTAAAGACGATGCGGTTGCGATCTCCGCGACCGATCGGCCCGACTTGACCTACAAAGACCTGCGCGATCAGATCGACCGAACGGTCGAGGCGCTCAACGGTTTCGGCATCGGACGGAACGACCGCGTTGCGATCGTTCTCCCGAACGGGTCCGAGATGGCCGTTGCCTACCTCTCGGTTGCGATGGCCGCCACGACTGCCCCCCTCAATCCAGCCTATCGAGTCGACGAATATGCTTTCTATATGGAAGACCTGAGCGCGAAGGTCCTCCTGGTCGAAGCCGGCAGCTCATCCCCCGCAGTCGAAGCTGCAGAGACCTTGAACGTCCCCATTCTCGAAGTCACCACCGACGATCAGCGTCCCGCAGGATCGTTCGACCTCACGGCCCGGACGAAGTTGTCCGGGACCCCCGAGGCCGGAGGTCTCGCCCAAGCAGACGATGTGGCTCTGGTCCTCCATACCTCCGGTACGACCTCCCGGCCCAAGATCGTCCCGCTCACCCACACCAATGTGTGCGCTTCTGCCGGGAATATCCGTAACACCCTGAGCCTGACACCCGACGATCGCTGTATGAACGTGATGCCCCTGTTCCACATCCACGGACTGATGGCGGCCATCCTGGCTTCGCTGAGTGCGGGTGCGAGCGTCTACTGTACCGACGGCTTCAACGCGTTACGATTCTTCGCGCTGCTCGAGGATGCGAATCCGACCTGGTACACAGCCGTGCCCACAATGCACCAAGCCATCCTGACCCGTGCCAGTCGGAACAAGGAAATCGTCGACAACGCCCGGCTGCGCTTCATCCGATCCTCTTCCGCTTCGCTCCCGGCTCAGGTAATGGGCGAACTCGAAGAAACTTTCAACGCGCCCGTCGTGGAAGCCTACGCCATGACGGAATCCGCCCATCAGATGACGTGCAACCAGCTGCCCCCCGGTGTGCGGAAACCAGGCACGGTGGGCCCTGCTGCGGGACCCGAAGTTTCGATTATGGATGAAGCGGGCGAGCTTGTCAGCCAGGGCACGATCGGCGAGGTCGTCATCCGGGGACCCAACGTCACCCTCGGCTACGAAAACAACCCCACCGCCAACGCCGAAAACTTCACAAACGGCTGGTTCCGCACGGGAGACCAGGGTGTGATGGACGAAGACGGCTACGTGACCATCACCGGACGACTCAAGGAGATTATCAACCGGGGCGGAGAGAAGATCTCACCCCGCGAAGTCGACGACGTGTTGATGGATCACCCCGCAGTGCAGCAGGTCGTCACTTTCGCGATGCCCCATAAATCCCTCGGCGAGGACGTCGCTGCCGCCATCGTGTTAAGGGAAGGTCAAGACGCGTCCGAGCGGGAGGTCAGGGATTTCGCAGCAGAAAAGCTGGCCGACTTCAAGGTGCCCCGGAAGGTGTTGTTCCTAGAAGAGATTCCAAAGGGCCCGACGGGCAAGATGCAGCGTATCGGGCTTGCGGAGAAACTGGGGATCGGTGAATGAAGATCTGCATCTTCGGGGCGGGTGCCATCGGCGGCTACCTCGGCGTCGACCTGTCACTGGCCGGCGCGGACGTGTCCCTCATCGCCCGGGGCCCGCATCTCGAAGCGATGCAGAAGAACGGCGTCAAACTCCTGATCGACGGTGAGGAGCGCGTCGCTCATCCGACCACGACCAGCGACCCGGCCGAAGTCGGGCCACAGGACGTCGTCATCATCACCCTCAAGGCCCACTCCGTCCCCGCAATCGTCGACACCATCCAACCCCTGTTCGGACCCGACACCGCCGTCATCACCGCCACGAACGGCATCCCGTGGTGGTATTTCCACCGGCTCGACGGGCCCCTGAAAGATCGGCAGCTCAAGAGTGTCGATCCCGGTGGCCAGCAGTGGGAAAAAATCGGTCCGGAACGGGCCATCGGTTGCGTGGTCTACCCCGCTACCGAAGTCGTCGAACCGGGTGTCATTCAGCATCTCGAAGGCGATCGCTTCAGCCTGGGGGAACCCAGCGGGGAGAAAACCGAGCGTGTCGTGAAGTTGAGTGAGATTCTGCGAAAGGCCGGATTCAAGGCGCCTGTTCGGCCCAGAATCCGTAACGACATCTGGGTGAAACTGTGGGGCAATCTCACCTTCAATCCCATCAGCGCTTTGACGCACGCGACCCTCGGCGTCATCGCGACCGAAGATGGCACGCGCTCCATCGCGCGCGGGATGATGCTCGAAGCTCAGACCATCGGTGAAAAACTGGGGGTGAGGTTCGGGGTCGACGTCGAGCAGCGAATCGCGGGTGCGGCCGCCGTTGGCGCACACAAGACGTCGATGCTTCAGGATCTCGAGCGGGGCCGGCCGATGGAAATCGATGCTCTGGTGTCGGTCATTCAGGAGATGGGTCGTCTCGTCGAAGTCGAAACGCCTACGATCGACATCGTCCTTTCGCTCATCCAGCAGAGGGCACGCGTCGCCGGGTGCTACTGAACCGGATCCCTCAATACCCTCGAGCCTTATCCGCGACGAACATCAGCTCCTCGCCCGCCACGTAGCGTCTCAGATTCTCTTTGAAGATTTCCTTCCGCCGCTCCCACAGCTCTGTCGTTTCCCCCGATACGTGCGGGGAAATGATCACATTCGGGAAATCCCACAGCGGACTTTCGGACGACAGCGGTTCGACGTCCGTCGCATCCAGTGCGGCTCCCGCGATCCCACCTGCCCTCAAAGCCCGGATCAGAGCACTTTCATCCACAATGCTTCCCCGTGACACCACCACGAGGTGGGCGGTCGACTTCATCCGCTCAAACTGAGCGGTCCCGATCAGACCGCGGCTCGCCGGAGTCCTTGGCGCCGTCACGACCACCCAGTCCGAAATCGCCAGCATCTCGTCCAGCCGATCCAGACCCCACACGGCTTCGACGCCCTCGGGCGGATCCGTCGGTTCCAGATCCACACCATAGATCTTCATATCGAACGCCCGGGCCCGTTGTGCCACGCCCCTCCCCAGGTCTCCCATCGCAAGAATCCCCACCGTCGTTCCGGTCAACTCCTTGATCTTGTAGCGATAGCTTTCCGTATCCCATCGGTGAACACGCTGGTCCTCCAGAAGGTCCGGGATGCGATGGGCGAAGGCCAGAATCATCGCCATCGCGTGATCGGAGATCGCGGGAACGTGGGTCTCCCGCATCAGCGTCATCGTCACTGAACTTTCCACGATCTCTGGAATCGAGTTCACGATGCCGTCGAATCCGATCCCCTCGAACTGAAACCACTTCAGGTTCCGAGCATCCAGGAACGCCTCCCTCGTGATTCCGCCGAACAACACCTCGGCATCCCCGATCTCCCGCAGCTTGTCTTCTTCCGTATAGGCCGTCACGATGTCCACGTCGGGGAACGACGCCCTCACCTCAGCGACAAAGTCTTCACCGAGGAGACCGGATGCAATCACGACTTTCATACTGAGCTCCTGAGATGCGTGTCCAGTTGCAGGCGTCAGCCCTTCACTGCCAGAACGGAGGTCTCTGCCGGCAGACTGATCGGATTCGAATAGTGTGTCACCGTCGTCCCGTTCACGCGTAGTGGCTGCTGTACCACAAAGTCCGCGAAGTCGGGTGCATTGTAAGCCACATACGCCGGTGACAGCCTTTCGATATGCAGGTTCACGTCTGCCGAAAAGTCCGGAAACGAGAGCGGTCCCGTGTCGACCTGGTAAATCGGCTCGATATCGTTGGCGTTCATCGTCTTGATCGGAAACTCGATCGTCGCATTAAGATCGCCGTCCCCAATCTCGACACGCCCCACGAGGGGCACGTTCCGCAACGACGCCTGGACGATCTCGTTCGTCCCCTCGAGTTTCTCAGCCTCTACATCCACCAGATCGAATCGAATCGCTTCGAACCGATCGCGCCACAGACCTTCCTCCCGAAATCGGTCTGTGTGTATCGAGTGCGTTCGGTAGATCACGTATTCTTCGTCAGAGAAGATCCCGAAAAAATCGTAGTTGTCCTCGATAAACAGATCCCGACGAGCGAATGTATGCTCGGACTTGCACGACGCGTAGAATACATAGTCCGTCGTATTTCCCGTCTCGTCGGTCAACGAACAGACGGACTCCACCTGCAGCCGAGCGTTGTTGCGTCGTCCCTCCGTCACAAAAGTGACGAATGATTTCCCGTAGTCGTGGACGGTCACAGGCTTCTGTCCCCTGTTCTTCTTCGCGTCTTCGAGCCTTCGTGTTGCATTTCCTTCATCCTGGTGGTCAACGCCGCTCGGGCCAGTCCAGATGCTTCCGCAGAAACGCCAGTGTTCCCTCAAGATGAATCTCGTGTCCTCCGACGAAAACCTCCATCTCTGTCCGATCACCGATCCCGAGCAGATCGTAGTGACGCTGGGTCTTCGCATACTCGTAAGCCACCGTCTCGTCTGGAGCCACGCCATCGTGATGACCACGTTCGACCATAAACGGCCGCGGGCAGATCAGTCGACTCATCTCCGCATAATTGAACGTACTCCCCAGGTCCCATTCGAAAATCTCGTACTCACCCTTGTCGGAGTAGCTGTACGGACTGGAAGTCGAGGCGTTCTTCCACACCCATTCGTTGAAATCCGCGCAGCAGATCGAAAGACAGTAGTTGTCGACCAAGGGCGGCACCCGCATCGCCGTCTTCCCGCCGTAGCTGATCCCGTAGAATCCAATGCGATCGGAGTCCACGAAGGACAACGTCTTCAGCCAGTCCGTGATCTGCTGATGCTGCGGTACAATCATCGAGAACAGCGTCTTTTTCAGGGGATAGGATTTCCGCTGAAGGCTTCGGAATCGATCCGTGAAGATGTAAAGGTTCTGGGGTGCGAAAACCACGAATCCCTCTTTTGCCAGACGCGCCCCGAAATCGTGGTACGCGTCTCGAGTCCCCTCGACGACAACCTGTGCACGACCTTCCAGTCCGTGCTGGCACACCACGACCGGTCGCCGCTCGCCCGGTTTCATCCCATCCGGAATCCCCAGGATTCCGTAGGCAATCAGATCCTCATACACATCCAGGACGACCTCATACCCCATCCAACCCTCTTCTTCATAGGAGAGGCGGGTTCGAGCGTTGAACGGAAGCAATTCGTCCTCGAAGCGCCCGATCACGTCTTCAGCGAAGTAATCGCGATAGGGTTCAATCGTCGCCTCGAACGTCTCCAGCGAGGTACAGTCCAGTTCTTCGAAGAAATCGTCCCGCGTCTTCGCACACTCTACGAGCAACCGCTGGTTGTGACGATCCAGCTCGTGGACCTGACGGGCGTGACGCTCGGTCGTATCGGGCAGCTTGCCTTCCCCTTCGGGAGTCGCGTCGTCCCATTCAGGTGCCCCGTTGACACTCAACGCATTCAGGAACGATCGGAGCATTTCATCGGACCCAAACGAACCTTTACCGTCACCGCTTCCGATACAACTGAATATTGATGTATCCAGCCCGTTGATCAGTGCCTTCGCACGATCGAACTCTTCTCCCACCGTCTTCGGATCCGGGGTCGTGAGCGCGTAGGGCGCGCCCTTCCCCTCTCCCTCCGGCACGCACGAGTTCGGGGCTTCCGCCATCTCGACGATCAGGGCTCTCGGCGCAACGAGACTCGCCAGTTCTGCATCGCCGAATTGTTCAAGCAGACCGAACACGTTCCGATCGATCGGCTCCGACCACATCGTCTGTCGAGAGTTGAAGTAGCCGCTCACGGCAGCCGCATCGATCCGCTCATCGACCGCGGCCGCATACAGCGCAAGCATCCCGCCATCGCCCCACCCGATCGCACCGATCCCCTTCTTGGTACCGGATTGGGCAAACCAGTCGATGATGGACAAGATCTTCTGCAACTCGTATCCGATCACGTGGCGACCGAGCTCGTAGGTCGAGCGGTAGATCCATTCCCGGTTCGAGATCCCGTTTACCGCCTCCTCCCGGTTCAGAAGCATCGGAACCACAACGCAACATCCTGCCTCGACAAGGCGTCGTGCGTATTGCGATTCGGTCGGGACCCCCTCCTCCAGACCGACCAGTTGCTCCGGCGTCATCCCCGCATCCGGGATCGCGACGATGTCGGCTCCAGCTTCGGCATCCTCCGGGTGCAGAAGCAGTCCTTCCCCGTGCACGTCGTCGAACGCCGCCCAGCGAATCGCGTGGATCGTGTATCGGTTGCCTCGCCCAATCAGCGCGGGACGATGGGCCATCGTCACCAACTCGATCCCCGAGAAACGGCGTTCATCCCGAAGCCCGAGGATGTGCGCCAGCCGGTCGCGGTTCGGCCTTACCGACTCTACGTAGGCCTCGGGCGTCGACACGTCTCGAGACCAGTGATCCGCCCGTCGCGCAATCGACTGCTTGAGCTTGCGGAGTAGAAAACGATCCGCCCCATCCACGAGGTGCGACGGGATATCGCCATCCATCGTCAGCGGGTCTGTGCCTTCCAGCGGATTCCAGGTCGGGTCCGATTTCACGTGATCTCCGAATCGCTGCGGTATAGGCCCACACTGTGGGTGTGTCCCTGGATGTAGACCAAGCTGGAGGCAGTGTACATCACCAAAGGCCTCGATGCCACTCCGGATGTGGGTCATCGGGCAGCGGCGTGACGAATGACTCGCTCACCTCTTAAAAGTGGCCCTGAGGACACTTTTAAGAGGGATCGAGAAATCGTGGAGACTCCGAGCGTGTCACCGACTGATCGACAGCCCTACGCCGAACGATCGCCCGGCACCCACGTTTTCCCCCGAAAAATCGTATCGTAGCTGACATCGAGCCACAACCTGCCGGACAACTTGAGGGCTGCGTTGAACCCGATCTTGGTGAAGTCCCCCTCGGAAACCTGCATTGACATCGAATTCATCGCGGCCAGATTCCCGCCGCTTCCGACCAGCGTATTGACGCCGTCGAGCACGACTTTCAGGAACAGTCGATCGCTGGGTGTCGCGCCGACTTCGAGCACGTAAGGCACCTGGTTCGAAAACCTGCCCGACCGAAGCCGCATTCCCAACTCCGCGCCTACGTAGACCGGGACCGGATACAGGGAGCTCGAGGCAAGGATTCGCCCTTCGATATCGATATCCCCGGTACCCAGCGCCGGCACATCGGCTTCGTTATACCCTGCTGGGATCTTCAACTTTACGTAGGGAGCCACGACCAGGGGTCCGTCGGAAAGTTGATACTTTACGCCAATATCCAGGTCGCCGAGTGCGGTCGTCGTGAAACGAGCCGTCCCGACTTACGACGTCAGTCTTCCCAGGATCGTGGCGCCGATGACGGTCAGTCGATCCCGCGCTCCGTATTCTACATACGCGAAAACCTGCCCCGAGTTGAACGATTCACCCAACGGGCTGGAATGGCGATTTCCGGCGCCGTCGAACTGCTCGTCTGCGGAACAGAAAATGCCGGACACTTTAACGTCGATTCCGTCTCTATCTCACCGCGTTCCCGTCAGATGCCCCAACCCCGGCCATCAGCACCTCCTGCACCGTCAGGTCGTGTGTCGGAGAATAATCGGGTTCCTTTCCCCCTTCGATGATGGCACGAAGTTCCCGCAAGAGCGACCAGTTGGACCCCGTCGCGCCCAGCTCCAGATCCTGCCAACCCTCGGCGTACTCGTCTGTGGCCTTCTCGAAGCACAGACTGAGATTGCCCGACCCGATCGGAGCGTGAAGCGCCGTACCTTCCGTGCCGTGGACTTCGATCCGCCGTGCGCTCCCGATCTGCATCCCTCCCATATCGATCTGCGCGAGACCGTCTTCGTATTCGTGAACCACCACCGCGTTGTCGACTTCCTCACGGTCTCCGTAATGCGCTCTCAGGAAGGGGTGGATTGCCTTCGGCTCGCCCATCAGCGCCACCATATTGTCGATCAGGTGGCCGGCCATCTCGAAGTAAATCCCACCGATGTAATGATTGTACTCCGTGTAGAGCTCGGGATGCCAGGACTTCGGCTTTGGAATGTGGCCACGGTAACCGTAGATCTGACCCAGACGCCCCCACTGCGTCAGCTTGATCGTCTCGTGAATCGCCGGATTGTATCGCCACATATAGGCCAGGTTGAGCGCCAGTCCTTTGTCGGCGGACAGTTTCTGGACTTTCTTGAAGTGATCCAGGTTTGCACCAGCCGGCTTCTCCAGCAGCACGTGCTTACCTGCCTCCAGGGCCTGCTCGGCATAGTCGAGATTCTGATAGACGTGCCCCTCGACGATGACTGCATCCACATCGCTCTCGAGCAAGGCTTCCGCCGACTCGAAAACTGTCAGATCATCGAAATATTCCGCCCAACCCTTCTTCCGCTCAGCAACCACCTCCGGATCGGGATCGTAGAACCCCAGCAGCTCTACCTCTTCGGGCCGTTCCTTCGCCTCTCTGACGTGCATCGTTGCGTGGCTGTGCCACGCCCCCAGGTACGCGAATTTCAGACGCATCCTCTCCTCCACTCCATAATGCTTGACGTCAACCTGTCTCACTGGCCCCTCGACCGTCCAGGCACTTTGTCCGAGGATCGGGTTCGACGGGGCGCGCTAACGGTACTCTCTCCCCCTATCTGGCGCAAACCCCCCTGACTTTGCCCTTTCCCTTTTTACTTTTCACGTCGGTAGGACTTACTTACCGCACACCCTCTCACCTGACTGAACGCGGAGTTTGTGTGGCTGAACGACGAGGAGACGCTTTTCAGGTCGTACGCGACAGCGCGCCTGCGGAAACCTATCGTGGGGCCGTCGTCGGTTGTGGGCGGATGGGCAGCACGATCGATGACGAACACATCGATATGCCCAACTATCCTTGGCCCTGGGCACACGCACCCGCGATCATCGAGGCGCGAGGGATCGACCTCGTGTGCGCCTCGGACAGCGACCCCGAAAAACTGGCGGACTTCAGGCGTCGCTGGGGCACGGAGGCGCTCTACACGGACTATCGCGAGATGGTCGAAAAGGAGCGCCCGGACATCGTATGCCTTACGACCCGTCCAGAACCGCGAGCGGAGATCACCATCGGCCTGGCCGAGATGGGTGTCAAAGCGATTTACGCTACGAAGCCGATGTGTCGCACATTGGCCGAAGCGGACGCGATGATCGACGCGTGTGCCAAATCGGGGACCATCCTTTCGATCGCCTGCCATCTCAACTGGTACAGCTACTACACGAAAGCCCGACAGCTCATCGCGGACGGCGTCATCGGACCCCTCAAGTCCGTTGTCTGCCACAGCGCCAGTCCACTCTCCAACATCCAGAGTCACAGCCTTGCGCTGATTCGAATGTTCGTCGGCGCACCGGCGAAATGGGTGATCGGCATCATCGACTCGGATGAGCGCGCGGCATCCGACGACGACATCCCAGGCTCGGGAATCGTGGTTTACGAGAACGGGATTCAGACGATTCTGAACGCACGCGTCGAGACGATCCGCTCGGGTTGGGCGATCGAATTCATTGGTGAAACCGGTCGCATCATTTCGCGACACGCCCATTCCCAGTTCGAGATCCAGTCGCCCCATCCCGTAACCGGGGCCCCCACGCGAACGCAGATCCCCGGCCCGTGGCACCCGCGCAGTTCGATGGTCGACGCCATCGAAGGCGTCTG
>CEVA01168676.1_pt1 | contig 11172 bp, 9 predicted proteins | sample 361521 | NCBI WGS metagenome assembly CEVA01 (sample SAMEA2622823, study PRJEB7988) | marine metagenome | isolation source: saline water (ENVO:00002010), including | reverse complement strand
GCGTTCCAAGGCACGAGCCGCCCAGTCATCCGATTGATCAAGCTCTTTAGACCAAGACACATAGTCATGCACAATTTCTGCAAGCGTCCCGTTTGGCTGCCATCCGATAGCCCGCAAGCGCTCCGTGTCGGACCATACATGCCGGGTATCACCAACTCGATATCGGCCGCTTACATCCAGTAACGACTCCGCTCCCATCTCATCAAGTACAACTTGGGCATATTCCAGCACAGACGTTATTTCACCACTACCAACGTTAAACGCCTGCCCAACCGCACCATCATCATCCAAGGCGATTAACACCGCAGTCACAGCATCGCGAACATGTGTGTAATCACGCAGCTGGTGTCCATCTTCAAAAATCACGGGTGAACGACCCTGCCGCACGTGGCCCACGAACGAACGAAGCACACCCGAATAGGCGTTTGCCGGACTCTGCCGTGACCCCTGAATTATGCTAAAACGCAGGGCGGTGGTCGGCACGTCATACCGTCCGCCCAAGGCAAGCGCATAGGACTCAGTCGCCATCTTGGAAACCGCGTACGCATTGGTTGGCGCGACATGCTCTTCACGAGCCGCGATGGGCTCCATCACGAGTCCACACGCGGAACATTCAATGTTCCACTGAGCCTGGCGTAATTGCTCCGACGAACGCAGCCCTGGATATTGACGACCGTGTTCTGAGCACTGATAAGCGCCTTCGCCATAAACTGCCTGGGAACTTGCCACGACCACACGTGTAAGCGGCTGGCCGGTCTCAACAAGCACCTCGTATAACAGCGCGGTCCCCATATCGTTAACCCGAGCGAATCGGCTGAAATCAAGTTGGTAATCCTGATACGCCGCCAGATGAACCACAGCATCTACACCGTCGAGCGCCGCTACCCAGTCTTCCCGATCACTGACATCACCACGAACACGACGCGCATCCCGATGTAGATACGATGGCCACATACCCTTCGGATGAACACGCGTTGCTAAATTATCGAGCACGGCGACTCGGTCGCCGCGATCAATCAGCGCATCGACCACGTGAGAGCCAATGAATCCCGCACCGCCGGTCACCAAGACATTCATACGGGATTACCTTCCCCTCACGACTGATAGTGCCTAGCCATGAATATTGAACACGACCTTACTCCCGTTTGACTCAAATGCTATCGGGAGTTCCCGAAGATTGGTGAGCGCTTCGCGCACATCGTCCTGGCGAGACGGTGGCGTGTAGAGCACTAGAAAACCACCGCCACCGGCACCAGCAATTTTTCCGCCCAAAGCCCCAGCGTCGCGTGCCCGCTCATACAACTCGTCAATCTCTGGATCAGAGACACCCGCAGCTAACGCCTTTTTCTGCTGCCAGGCCCTGTCGAGCAATTCACCAAACGCGTTCAGATCCTCATTCCATAGAAGCTCATTCGCCTCCGACACACAGGCCTTAATCTGATCGAGCTGCTCCCTCGCGTTATCAATATGCGCTTGCTGTCGGCCAAGAATTTCTTCCGACGATCTCGTACGCCCTGTAAAAAAGACCAGCACACGTTGTTGCAGACGTCGGACCCCCTCCGACCGTGCCTTGACCGGCTCAATGCGAACCGCTCCATCAGGCTCGAAATATATCGTCCGGATTCCGCCATACGCTGCAATGTACTGATCCTGTTTACCACCCGGCCTGGAAAGAACATCAATCTCAATCTGACATGCTTGGGCAGCCAATGTGGCCGCGTCGACCAATTGGCCTTGATACGCGTAAAAGGCATGCAGCAAGCCGACCGTTACGGAACTTGAGGATCCAAGGCCCGTGCCGGTGCTTGGCACGTCGGCCAGCGTGGTGATTTCTATGCCGTTTTCGACACCGGTTAGCCGCATGGATTCACGAACGAGGTCGTGCTGAATCTCGTCCACAGCAGACACAATTTCCTTTTGGGAATAATTGATGTAGATCGCATCATCAAACCTACGTTTGACGATCACGTAGACATGCTTGTCGATCGCCGTTGACAGCACCGCACCACCTGCCTCACGGTAGTACCCGGCGAGATCCGTACCACCCCCAAAGAAACTGAGTCGGAGCGGGGTCTGGGTAACAATCACGTGACTAATCCCCTACGTTGCCCAAGCCCACCGCTGGCTTCACACAATACCGATCGTTCGTCGTTGTTGGAATAACCCACCTCCGCCACCTGTTCCTATCGGTCGGCGAGAACCGCCTGCATGTAGGTAGTAACCGCGTGGCAGATTGCCAAATGCAAGTCTTCAGCAATCTGAGGGCTCTCTGCCTCAACCCCAACAGTAATATCGACCATCCCGGACAGCATCGAGTCTTGAGGCGCGATTGCCACAGAATGGACGCCCAGATCCTTTGCGATGGCAGCTGTTGCGAGGAGGTTTGAGGAATCGCCACTAGTGCTGATCAGAATAACCAGATCCCCATCGCACGCCAGGTTACGAAGCTGTTCGGCAAACACCTGGTCAAACGACTCATCGTTCGACCACGCAGTTAGCAGTCCCACGTTAGCCGACAGTGCAATGGCCTTTATCCGTGGAAACTGACTATCTCGGCTCAATGTGGTCTTGCACAAGTCTGTCGCAAAGTGAAGAGCCGTTGCCGCGCTTCCACCATTACCCGCAACAAACATCGACGCGTTGCGCCGCCAAGCTGCCTCTATAGCAGTCGCCATCGGCTCAACGCTCTCAGCGCGAAGCATCTCGAGACGCCGACCAAGACGCTCTAGATGACCAGCAAGCTCAGGTGCTGACATCAGTTGCCACTCAACAAGGTGTGCCTACCAGCACGTCTGCGTCGATCATGACCCTCAACCTGAAACAACATGATGAAAACAGGAGCGCTCCCCCGTGTGACACGTCGGGCCTTGGGGATTGACTTTCACAAGCAAGGCATCGTCATCGCAGTCTGACGAGATAGCAACCACCCGTAAATAGTGACCAGAGGTTGCCCCTTTATGCCACAACTCTTGGCGGCTCCGGCTGAAAAACCACACGTCCCCAGACGCTAGCGTCTGCGCAAGCGCGTCCTGATTCATATAACCAAGCATGAGAATATCGCCACTCGTCGCATCCTGGCAGACCACAGGGACCAATCCCGCGGCGTCATACTTTAGATTCGGGATGGCTTTTCCTTCAACAGCATTCATATTACGAGCATTCCGGGAGTAGGAGGTTTAAGACAATGTCTCGGACCATCAACCTCCGACGCACGTCCCAAGACATTTGATCATACGTGTCCACAGACAAACTCCAGGAAATTATTTGGCAGAGGGACTCGCGAGAGCGCGTAACTGGTCACTAATTGTTTAGGGGAGCACGTTCCTGGGATTCTCCGGCCGCCCGTTGACGCGATACTCAAAATGCAGGTGGGGCCCACTCGTCCATCCGGTCACACCGTTGTAGCCAATCACCTGGCCGCGTAGAACATAATCACCCGCCTTGACCACCGGAGGTGCGGTGAGATTGTCCAGATGCGCATACAGTGTTTCTTCCGTCCGACTATGGGCAATGATGACTGTCATTCCGTATGAGGCTTCCGGCCTACCAGGCACTATCAACCCGCTAAATAGCACCACTCCGTCATTCGCGGCCACAATCGGCTGGAGAAAATCCTCCGCAATATCGATACCGATATGCGGACATTGTGCAAAGTTGCAGCCGCCATACTCGGTGGTGATAATCCCCCACAGGGGCCACACGTAGCTCTTTTTCATGCCCTGCGCTAACGCTTCGGCCGCGATCTTGGCCTTCTCGAGCATCGCTGCCCGCTCCCGTTGACGCTCAAGCTCCGCAAGTTCGCGGCTACGAATGTCACGAAGAATCGCGATGCGATTACTGACGACCTGCGCCTCGGCCTCGAAAGCCTTGATGTCCTGCTCAATCGCTGCCTCATCTTGCCTGGCCTCAAGAATCAGCGCTTTCTTGGCGTCAATTTGCCGAGTGATGTTGGCTTCGATTGCCACCTTGTCGTCCCGGACCTGCTCCAACCGAGCCATGCTCATAGTGTGCTCCGCTGTTCGCAGCTGAATCTCCCGACGGCTCTCAATCAAAACCCCAATTTCCTCCAGGTCCTGCGCTAACGCGCGCTCGAGCGATGCAGCCCGCTCAAGGGCATCGGCAAACGACGAGGAAGACAGTACCGTCTCAAGCATCGTGGTACGGCCCGCCTTGTAGAGCGCGCGAACCCGACGACTTAACGTCTCCGTCTCACGAGCCAGTCGTCGGTTTAAGGTCTCAATCGATTCATTGATATCAAATACCTCGAGTTCAACCGCTTGAATCTCCTGCTCAACATCCCGGAGCTGAGCCGCAGCTTCCTGCAGTTGCTGATCAATGTCCTTCAACTGCAGGCGCAAGTCACTCTCGAGAGCCCGCGTCGCTTCTAAAAGGATTTTTTCCTCTTCGGCCTGACGCTCAAGCTCGATCCGATCTTGTTCCGCCGCCCTAATCTCCTCCTCGCTGACCGCATAAACCGCAAGCGGAGAGACACCCACGGCCACCACAGCAACCAGTAGCGCGCAACTGATCAGCACCGCACGAAAAACATATCGAGGTCCGTCGAAAGGCCCCTCGACTACGTGCGTTCTACGGTCATATGAGATCGACGGTTCGGAAACATCCGACGTCATAACGGAGCCAACTCCTGGGTAACCAGAAAAAGAGATGCGCCCATGTACTGGTGATTAAGCAGGCGCCCACCACTAAACTAAATCTTAAGGTTCTTTAGCAACAACGAGAAAACCAATTTGTTGTGACGTACCCACCTGTTCAGTGACGTTCGCCAACCGAAGCAATATGGAATTTGTCACTGTATGACCTCGGACCAACGCCCTACGCGTTAGGCTGATACAGACACCGAGAACCATGAGGATATGGAAGCTATGACCGGTGGCGAAGCCATAGTCGCAACGTTGAAGCTGGTCGGTATCGACACGATCTTTGGGATCCCCGGCGTACACACGGGTGGCTTTTACGACGCCATTTACGCCGAGCCATCGATCCGACACGTTATGACACGGCACGAACAGGGTGCCGCTTTTATGGCCGATGGATACGCAAGAGCGTCTGGTCGAGTCGCCTGCCTTTCCACGATCACAGGCCCTGGCGTGACAAATGCTGCCACCGGACTCGGGGAAGCCCGCGCCGATTCGTCACCAATTCTTCACATAGCAAGCACGTTGGACCCTGCCACGCACGGACACGACGTGGGCGAACTACATGAACTGCATGACCAATCCGGTGTCCTGCAGTCGATCGTCGGACACCATCAGCTCGTACACAGCATTCAGGAAATTCCGGAAGCAGTGATCAGAGCTGTACAGCACATGCGCACGACACGCCCTGGACCAGCCTCCATTGAGATTCCCCTCGCGCTACTAACCGATCACGCACCCGTCAATCTTCCGGCTGCCCCCCTGATGCCCGACCTCACACCAAACCCTGCATCTATCACCCAAGCCGCTCAAATGTTGGCCCAGGCATCATGCCCAGTGATTTACGCGGGCGGCGGGGCCATGGACGCAGGTACTGCACTTGTAGCCATCGCTGAGCGCCTTAGAGCCCCGGTTCTTACAACCTACACAGGCAAAGGCGCGTTTCCGGAAAGCCATGCACTATCAATTGGCTGCAAAATGCGCCAAGACGAAACTGCCTACGACTTCTTGCGCAGCTGCGATGTGGCCCTCGTTGTTGGCTGCCGGCTCGGCCACCGAACAACCGATGGGGGCGCCCTGCCTCTTCCATCCCAACTCATTCAGATCGACATTGATGCTTCCAGCATCGGTCATGCTCGCAAAACAACTATCGGTATTGAGGCCGATGCATCCGAAGCCTTGGCCGCATTGCTCGAAGAAGATCTCGGCGAACCCAAGGACGTTGATCAACACAACGTGCAGCGCTTGCGCCTGAATCAGGGCTATAGCGCTGCAAACCCCGATTCCGCGCTGATTCTTGAAGCCCTCAGATCGGTAATGCCACCTGACGCCGTATTGGTAAACGATATGACGATGGTCGGCTACGACGCGCCAAAGTACTTCACGCTTGACCATCCACGATCATTCATGTTCCCAAATTACTTTGGCACGTTGGGATTCAGTCTGCCGGCAGCTATTGGTGCCCAGGTTGCATGTCCCGGACGGACGATCGTCTCAATCAGTGGCGACGGGGGCTTCCTATTCACCAGCGAAGAACTCGCGACGGCTGTCCGCGAACAACTGCCAATCATTGCGATCGTAAGTGACGACGGCTTGTACGCCGCGATCGATCGTCACCAACGCCGCACGTTCAACGATCGAACGTTGGATATGCGACTCACAAATCCTGACTTTGTGAAACTCGCCGAATCCTATGGAATGCCTGGGGTGGCAGTGTCAGATCCAGATTCGCTGGCCAGAGAAACCCAGACCGCGGCTAACCGCGATGGTCCCTCGTTAATTGTCTATGAACTATCGAACCGACAGACCTGCCAGTGACCGATACAACCTACGTAGCCCAGCCGAGACCTAATGCGGCGGGTCAGACCTAACCAACGTGCAGTACATGACCGGAAGACACAGCATTGAGCTCCGCTCGTTCGGTTTCACTTAATCGCCACGAGGTCGCGCCCATGTTGGCATCAACTTGCTCGGGCGTGTCACAACCAACGATCGCCACCGAGACTTCTGGACGCGATAGAACCCAGTTCAGCGCAACATGTCCGGGTGGGCAGGCCCGCATATTCGCAATCTCCTCCACGACCTGCAACACCCGACGGGAGTGTTCCGTAAACGTCGTATCGTAAACGTCACGCTTTTCCTCAGCCATCAACGAACCCGGGGGCGGCGGTTTGCCTGGGCGATAAAACCCAGTGAGCAGCCCGAGCGCCAGTGGGCTGTACGCCATCACACCCAGACGCTCCGACCGACAGAAAGGAAGCATTTCCCGCTCAAATCCACGGTCGAGCAGGTTGTACACATTCTGCATCAAGATGGGAGCAGCCAGACCGAGCCGACGAGCATGGTGCAGGGCGGTCGCACCTTCCCACGCCTGAAAATTACATATGCCCCAGGTACGAGCCTTACCTCGTCGAACCACATCAGCCATTGCTGAAACGGTCTCCTCCAGCGCCGTAGTCGGGTCACGGCGGTGAACAAGAAAAACATCCACGTAATCTGTCCCGATCCGCCGAAGGCTCAGATCAATCTCCCGCATGATGTGTGGACGAGAGCCGCCAGGATCAGCCCGATCAGGACCGAGCTCAAACCCTACCTTGGTTGTGATCACCACCTCATCCCGACAACCTGCAATTGCCCGACCCAAGGCGCGTTCGGACGGTCCGCCATAGGGGGCAGATGGTATTCGCCCATAGTCGTTTGCCGAATCAAAAAATGTGATGCCGTGATCAAGTGCTCGACGCACTGTAGCTTCCATAATGTGTTCATCGGTCTGTCCACGAAACGCCATCCCGAGCGCCAAGCGCGACACGCGCAACCCGCTATCGCCAAGAACGCAAAATTCCATCAGCGCGACCAGTGATCGCAACAGCCACGCACCTCACACACCCATTCACTACGACTCACGTGTCGAGGGTTTCCTCGTTCTCACTGACTGAATCGTCCCCGTTCCCTGACGGGAATCGTCCGGCTTCCCACGCATCGGCAATACGTCGTGCGGCTGACGCAACATCGGCTGGATCCGCTTCATGCGCCTTGAGCTCCAATGTCCACGCGCCGCGGAATTGAATTTCTCTAAGAGCCGCATGGAGCCGATGCCACTGAATAGATCCGGTGCCTGGCACCCAGTGGCGGTCTTCAATGCCATCGGTGTCTTGAAAATGCAGGGCGATTAGTCGATGTCCAGCAATACGCGCCTCTTCCGCCGGCTCCAGGGCATTGTTATTCGCATGACCGGTATCAAGACAAATACCAACCGTTGGCGAGTACTCGTCTACGACTGCACGAAGCTCAGCCATTCGACATAGAGGCCGAGGCTCACCCTTGAGCTGAAGGTTCTCACAAGCCAGCCGGATACCGATCTGCTCGGCTTGTTCAACAAGAGTGTCCAGTGAACGTCTGAAGGCAGCAACCCGGGCGTCAACATCCTCTTCCCGGCTTGTATCGCTTCCAGTCGGATGAACAATTGCCGCAAAACCTCCCAGTTCGGCAGATGATTCAAGACAGCCACCAACAATACTGATCGAACGTGTCCGGATGTCTTCATCAAGTGCCGATAAATCAACATCGGCAATTTGTGGGTGAACCGTTCGCGCCGAGACACCATGTCGGTTAAGTGATCGTCTACGGTCCCCGGCTGTGAGTTGATCTTCAAGATTCATCCATGCCGCCAGTTCACACTGGTCAAACCCCGCCGCAGCCACTCCCGCAATGACGTCGTCGAAGGCTTGATCGGAGCCCCACATACTGGTCGCAAGACTATATTCGGCCATTAGCAATCTCCTCCTGACGGTCGGACCTCATTGAGGTCTTCAGGGTGCATCCAGGGGCACCCCAATTAGGGTACTTGGCTTACTCATTGATGTACGTGCTGTATATCCGGTCGTACCGTGATGTCGTCTCGCCGCGGCCATGCAAAGAATGAGAGATCGATATCTAATGGTTGTTGCGTGATCAATTGTGCCAGCGATCGACCAACAGCCGGGGCGCTAGCAAAACCATTGCCGCTCCACCCACAATTGCACCAAAACCCATCCGGGCCATCTACGAGACCAACGATCGGATGTCCATCCGGCGTCATGTCATAAATGGCAGAAAACCCACCAAAAACTGGTGTGAATCTCATCGATGGCGCCCGCTGGTGTGACGCACCTCGCAAAGTCCGCAACTGCTCTTGCGAAACAGTCTCGTCAAAATCATCGGGGTTCGCTAGGTCAGGATGCCATCCAAAATGCGCGACGCGCAGCAGATTGGCACCCATCGACCGCATGTAAACCTTGTTCCGTACGTCGGATTGTATCGGCGCACCCTCCGGATACCCTTCCGGGGCATAGAGAATGGCCGTTGGGGTCCGGTGATCTTCAATTGGAAGTTCAACCCCAACCATGCGGGCCAAGTCCCGGCTCCAGGCCCCCGCACAGTTCACGACGACAGGACTCGAAATCCGTCCGGCCGAGGTTTCAACGGCCTGTATACGGCCGTTGGTGACGCTGACTCCGGTGACCGCAACACCTTCCATAATCGTGGCACCTGCCTGCTCCGCCGCACGCGCCAGGGTACGGGTCGTCCATACCGGATCCGCAAAACCGCCGTCCGGCAAGAACAGGCCCAGCTCGTCGTCATGAAATGTTCCCAATGGGACGTATTGGGACAAATCGCTCTGGGAAATACGATCGTGCCGGACGCCGAGTTTCTCGAAAAGCTTAAGATCGGCTCCAAGTTGATCGTCCGTCCATTCACTGACAATACGCACAAATCCGGGCTGGCGGTATCCCGCATCACCCCCGACGATCACGTCCCATTCCTCGAACATCACCGTCGCCGCAGTGACCAATTCGATGTATGCCCGCTCAGTGAACAACGGCCGGATCATGGCCCCGGACCTTCCCGTCGGTCCCGAGGCCAGCGTGTGTTGCTCAAGCAAGATGACAGAGCCAGCACCGGTCGATGCCAAATGGAAAGCCAAGCTCGCGCCGTGTACACCACCACCGACGATTACAAAATCTGCTGCCGCGTTCACAAAACCTGCTCGCGGAGCTCGATCCTTCTAACTACGACTTCTTGACGCACTGTCCTTCAAACCCGAGGCTGAGATCTGCTAACCATACGCCGATTAATGAGCAAGCTTCAATCAAGCAACGGCGAGGCCGTGTACGACAGCGGTGTAGGACATCGGCAAACAACGGAAAAGCCAGACCTCGCCGTCACTCGACACGCCTCGTGTCCTCACGCATGATCAAACCATGCGAATGGCCCAGTACGGCATCTCCCACGATCACGCCCACGACAAGGCCCTCGTCCTACAAGAAAACGAGAGTGTTGAGTTCGCCGGGGTGTACGAACCCTCTGAAGAAAAAATCAAGCAACTGGGCATCCACGAGGCGTATAAGGCCGTTCACTGGTTTTCCTCGAAAGAAGAGATACTCGAGGACCAAAGCATCAGTGCGATTGCCGTCACAGGGGAGATCTTTGACAACCTTGGCTTTGCTCGGGAAGTTGTAGAGCACGGCAAACACGTGTGGTTGGACAAACCAGCTGGGAACGATCTCCTCGCCTTTAAAGAAGTGATAGAGATCGCAGGTCGACGTCAGTTACACGTGCAACTCAGCTATCCGTGGCGCTACCACCCCGGTTTTAGATTCATTCTGGACTGGGCGACTTCCGGAAGACTCGGTGAAATATTCTCCATTCGGGCTCGCCACTCGGCCTGGCCGGGAAGTGAGGATCGGTGGAAGATGTGGGAGTCACCCGGCGTACGCGCCGGGGGCATCATGTTTATCCAAGGCGGTCATCTTGTTGACATCGTCGTTTCGATTTTGGGACGTCCACAACGTGTGTCGTGCTTCCAGCGTCACGATGCCGAGGATCCCCCCTGGTACCACAACAACACAGCCGCCGTCCTGGAGTATGCGCAGGCCATGGTCACCCTCGAGTCAGCCAACATGGAAGTTAACTCTAGAGAATCACGGCGTTTTGAGGTATATGGAAACCGTGGCAGCATGATTATGGAGCCATTCGAACCGCCAGCGTTACGTCTATGCCTCGACAAGGCCCGAGACGGATACGCAAAGGGTTGGCAAACGGTGCCGCTACCCTCAGGTACCCGTTACCACCCTGACCTTGCAGCACTGCTTGCGGCGATACGAGGCGAGAATCCACCGAATCGGACGTTGGACCACGAACTGACAGTGCAGGAGACCCTCTTGCGCGTCATTGGATTGCCCTGAGTCACCAATTGGCCAGTCAATAAAAGGAAGGTAGGCCGGGTGGGTTTCGAACCCACGACCTTCGGATTAAAAGTTCGTCGACACCCATCACAGGCTGTCCCAGCCCGCCCCGTGTAACCCCGTCACTTCTAGGGCGTGCGGAATGCTCGTCCCGTTAGGCCATGGTGCATACCGGTCTATCCCTCCCCGTTCGTTTGCAATTTGGTTTGCAAAACTCGCGAAGGTTTGACCGGGCCAATCCGGTCGCATGTCTAGTTACAACCCGTTCTCGAAAAACAACACGTTCATGGCGG
>CEVA01214343.1_pt1 | contig 11183 bp, 8 predicted proteins | sample 361521 | NCBI WGS metagenome assembly CEVA01 (sample SAMEA2622823, study PRJEB7988) | marine metagenome | isolation source: saline water (ENVO:00002010), including | reverse complement strand
ATCGCGGTCCGGCCTGCCGATTTTCTGATGAAGCTCTTAAAAAATGGTTCAGTCAATCAGCTGGAGGAGCCTATGAGATCCAAGGCAGATCTTAGGTACAATCGCAGTTTTGGTATGACTTGTTTCAGGGACAGAAAACTTTCCCGGCGCGGAAGCATCATTATCTTCGTCATGGGAATGATTTTTTTGCTCAGCATGCTGCTCATGCTGTTCCTCGACCAAATCCTTCCTCATATTCAAATGAATACGATGAAGAATTCGGAAAACGATCTTCGCCGTGTGGCCTATTCCAGCCTTGAGGTAACCTTGGCAGTCCTGGCGGAGTATTCTGATTTCGATGGTGCATTATATGCTCCAACCCAGGGCTGGTTTGATCCTCTGGGAACCGCTGGCATCAGCTTTCCGGATGCTGAAGTATCCGTGCGATATTTGGACGAGACTGGTAAATTGCCTTTTTCCGCCCTCTACGACAATGACGTTACATTTTCCATGATATTAACCTACCTGGGATTTGACGACTACACGGCAACTGCGTTGGTGGACAAATTTCAGGACTGGGTCGATGAGGATGACCTGGTTCGGCCAGATGGCGCCGAGGATGATTATTACCTCGATGCTCCTATTCCCTACTCGCCCCCTAACCAGCCTTTGAACTCTATGCGAGAGCTCGGCCTTGTAGGAGGGTTTCAGGACGAATTTTTCGATATTTATGGCCGTCCCAATCAGCTATATTACTCCTTCGAGTCCCTATTCAGCGCAGTCAATGACGGCAATGTGAATATAAACACGGCTGATCCGATCCTGTTTACCATGGGTGAGGAGGGCATGACCTTTGAGCAGCTTCCCTTCTGGGAGTACCTCTCTGGTGAAGATGGGCAACGAGGCACCGAAGATGATCGTTATTTTGCCGATTCAGGCCAGGTGCCTCCGTCCATTGGCTCAGCTATTCCAGGGGTGACAATAGGTAATGATATTCGTTGGTTACGCATCATCATAACCGCGAGGCGGGGTCTGAGTGCTTTTGAGCTAAATGCCCTGGTTTCCCTAGGAGGGGGATTGCCAGGTAACCTTTATACCGGATTTGACCGTTTCAGGAGAGAGGAACAGGTGTTTTCAGTTGCCGATGAGTCCGAGCGGTCTACAGAAATTGGAAACCTGAATTTCCCTTTTGCTGTTGTTGAAATTTTTGAGAATTAAATTGTACTTTAACCTTCTACAAATCCCTTTAACCTACTCGCTTTAACCAAAATTGATGCCAAAACTCCCGCAGTGGATCCAGCAACTCTCGGGTGCCGAGGAATCCATCGAACCAGCCCTGGTTCCTGGAAATTGGTTTGTATCGCGAGCCTTCTCGGTCCCTGAGGAACTGAAAGGAAGAGAGATCGAGGAATTTGCCGAACTTAGTGCGGAAGAAATTTCACCCTTCAATCTCGAACAACTCTTTTGGGGTTATTATTTTAATGAGGAAACTCGCCGTCTTTTCATTTACGCCGCCTACGACCAAAAGCTGAGAGCTTCCATGGTTGATTCGGAAGTATCCGATTTCGTGTTTCCCGATTTTGTACAAACCTTTGGCCTAAAATTTGAGTGCCCAACTCTGATATTTTTACAGCATGAACTAACGCTTACCGGAATCCTGCTTCCTGCTAATGATACGATTCCCCAGACTGTTGTAGGTAAAACTTTGGAGATAGATTTCAACAAAGAAGACCTCGCTGATGCCAAGCAGCAAATAACCAGCCGGATTCGTGAGCACGTGAATAGACTTTCCGAAGCGACCCTCTGTAATCCTGTTGAAAATTTTGCTGAAGTGGCGGTCAGTGACCAGATTTATGCGCGGAATTGGGACTACGAGGAATCCAAATCCAAACCCGCGATTGAGCTGATACCTTATGGTGATAGAACAGGCTCCCCTTGGGTGATTTCTGTTCCGGCTACCAGCGTCTTGTGGGCGTTGGATATTCGAAAGTCTGAGGACAAGGACCAACTGGTCAAAAGGCATGGATGGACGCTCTTTTACTGGCGGGTCTCTGTAATTGTAATCTTGTTGTTCTTTATCCTGGCCTTTTTGGAGATTGGATTGATCGGCTTGAAAAAGCTAAACGAGTCCGAGGCAATGTTCGTTACCGATCTTGCTCCAAAGTCACAGAAGGTGGAGGAAAAAGCAAACATTCTCGCCAAGATCAATCAGGTGATAACCAATCAATTGCTACCTTTTGAAATGCTGGACTGGATTAACCAATTCCGTGACCCCGAAGCGATTCATTTCACCCGATTTACTGCAGAAGGCGGTAATGCCCTCCAAGTCGACGCAATTGGCGTAAATCCGACGGTCGTTAACCAATTCCAGGAGGAACTCAAACAATCGGGCATGCTTAATTCTGTGACCATATCGAATAACCGGGTTCAGAATAACCGCACCACCTTTCGCCTGCGCATCGAATTCAAAGACGAGGCGTTGGATCCACAAACATTTTTCGCCGAGTTATGATCTCCGATATTCGCAGGCTGTATAATAAAACCTCAACTAGAGAAAAGTTCTTGCTTCTTCTGTTTATCGGTGGAATTGCGCTTGTTTGGTTATTGTATTCGGGTACCCGTTGCACAGATGGATTCAAGGTTCTCAGTTTGACCAGAGACACCATTAAGGCTCATCAAGATATTCTGGCTCAGGAAGATTATGTGACGGTTCAATTGCTGGAACGGTCCTCCGAACTGGATGCTTCCAAAACCCTCTCCAGTACCGAGTTGGTTGGTCGCGTTTCGCAGTTAATCGATCCGCTGGGCTTAAGGTACTCAATCAACAGTCCGCAGTCCGAGGAAGGAACTTTATTTACGTTTCATACACTTAGGTTGACCATTAATAAAGCTGAGATGGAATCTGTCCTGAAATTATCGGATAGCTTGAAAACCCTTGTTCCTTATGTAACCGTGGAACGCGTTCAGGTCACGGCCGACCGCTCCAATCAAACCTTACTGGATATCCAATTTTATATATCCTCCATTGAAATGAATGCATCCTGAAATGACTCTTTATCGTTAAAGGATTGTTATAAAATTGCTGTTGTCGGAACTCATCATTCGTTTAGAAGATCCAATAATAGACACCAACTAGATTTCAGACGCTGTTCAGCGCTGCCTATTGAAATATTACCACGATGTATTTTATAGCGAGATTTAAACCATCTGAAAGAGTGCTTCGCCGATGTCGCAATTATTGGATACTGGTTGCATTTCTTGGACTCTGTATATCCATACCCGTTCACGCTCAGGACAATAATTCTCAAGCGCCACTCATTATGCGGGGAGATTCCGTTGATTCAGTATTGGCCCTTCTGGAAAAATTGACAGGGCGTTCTGTGATCCGGCCCCAAGGATTGCCGGCACCGCTATTTAATTTTACGAGTCAGAAACCCCTGACCGTTCAAGAACGTATCATTGCCTTGGAGAGTTTACTGGCTTTGAACGGGATCGCCGTTATCCCACAGGGGGATTTATTTTTAAAGGTTGTGCCTTCCTCAAATGTGACTGGAAGAACTCCGGATTTTTTAGAGGAGAATTTTTCCTCTCGCAGTGAAACCGAAGGGATTTTCACCAGATTTTTTGTCCTGAATCACCTTACTACGGCGGAAATTCAACCTTTGCTTCAGCCTTTTCTCACGCCCGGAACGGGGCAGATATTTTTATATGAAAAGGCGAACGCGATTCTGATCACGGATAGTATGGTGAACCTCAAGCGGATCTCCACGATCCTAGAAGAGATCGACCAGCCCTCTAATCCCAATGTGCTTGTTAAATTTTATTCGATTCAGCATGCGCTGGCTTCGGAGATCGTAGCGCAGGTCGATAGCATCATTCAGGCTGGATACGGGAAATACCTGAATTCCAATTCAACGATTCGTGCTGATGACCGGACCAATCAGGTAATCGTCGTTACCCATCCGAGCAACCTGTCCATCATCGAGCAGTTTATTAAGGAAATCGACAAGAATGAAGCACTTTCCATTTTCAATGAAGCCATTCCTCTGCGCCATGGAGATGCGGTTGAAATTGCCGGAATCTTGAATGAAATTGTTTCCGGTCAGGCAGATCCCAGTGCAACCGGGACATCACCTCGCACGGGGCAACGACCACGGGAAAGCCAGCCTAGTCAGGCACAACAGCCGGCTGGACCAACGCCAACGGTTACGGTACGCGGATCGAATCAGGTTGGAGCGGAAGACGGGATCGGCCTACAATTTAGTGAACAGCTCACAATTGTGGCTGATGAACGGAGCAATGCCCTCATCGTAACTGGAACCCAAAGGGATATTGAGCAGGCCAAACAACTCATTGAAAAAATTGATGTATTACTTCCGCAAGTACGAATTGACGTCGTAATTGCCGAGGTGAGTTTAAACACCAGTGACGGTTCCGGCATCGAAGCATTTGGGTTCGATTACGCAGGCAATTGGGATGGCAGCTCATTTAGGGGACTGCAAAGCAATCGGGTCAACCTGGAACCCTTTGGCGAAAATGCAGGTATCTTCCCTGAGAATCTATCCATGGATATCGTTTTCCAGGTTGCTAAGACCAATAACAATATCCGACTCATCAATGTGCCGACCATTGTGACCACTCACAACCAGGAAGCTAACATCATCGTCGGAGAATCCAGGCCTGTTGTTACCGGATCTCAATCGGATTTCTCCGGAATGGGCTCTGTTCGTAGTACGGTTCAATACCGCGATATCGGGATTGACCTGACTGTTACTCCGCTCATCGGTTCCGATGGATCCATTCAAATGCAAATTGATCAGACGGTGGATAATCTGGGAGGATCGGTAGAAATCGATGGAAACGAGCAACCCATTATCACTCGGCGGCAAGCAACCTCCTTTGTCACGGTCTCTGACGGAGAATTGATTACTCTCGCCGGTTTCCAGGAAGCATTTAATGACAAAAGCAAAAAAACGGTTGGGATCTTGGGTGAAATTCCGATCATCAATCTCCTTTTCCGGCCAAGTTCGGAAACCTATCGCCAGCAGGAACTTATCTTCTTTATTCGGCCAAAAATCCTTAAAACTTCGGCTGAGGCCCACCAGGATGCACTTGAAAGTGCGGCAAGATTCCAGGATAGTCAGTTAGTGAACAAAGCATTCAGTGGAGACATTCAACTTACGGAAGACAAACGCGAGCGGGAGCCATCGAATCGAAGCAAAAGGAAAGGGTTTAACAAATGAGGTACATCTCGGTGATCATTTCATTCTTGTTAGCTTGTAATTTCATGATTGCACAGACCGGTATTTCCTTAATTGACCAATCTCCCTTTCTTCCGCCCAACATCGCCCAATCGGGCGGAACCTCTACCGAGGAAAACAAGAATACTAAATTGGCAAGGCTCCAGTTGCGCGGAATTACCTCCATTGACGGAGAGTTCATTTTCAGCGTTTACAATCCGGATACCCGGGAAAGTAAATGGATATCCGAGGGTATAGAGGAAGACGGGATACTTATCAGGAGTTATGATGCCAATTCGAATTCCGTGATTATTTTTTCCGAGTCCGAAAACCTTTCACGTCAGTTGCAGGTCAATGACTATGCAAAGTCATCGCCGATCCGGACCGCCGCCGCCATGACCACCTCACGGCCCACCCCTCAGGCACCGGGAACACCAGCTGTTCGTTCTACCAGATCCTTAACAAGAGCCCCGCAGGCTATACAAAGGCCTACACGCAGAAATCTCGAGACTCTCAAGCAACGTAGAGCTGAACTGGCCGAAAGATTGCGAGAGAAGTCCCAGCAGACTGATGGAAGTAATCAGAGCCAATCTGCTCCAAAAAAATAGGTGCCTGTTAGTCAAGGAGTTTGAAAAATGGTATCCGCAATTTTTGAGAAGATTCCTTTGCTGGAATCTCTTTCTGAGGAAGAGCAATTTGAGGTGCAGGAATCGCATCCAAAGGAACGGTTGAAATTGTTGTCCGATTACTCGGGTCGGTCCGTTGAGCAACTCCTTGGCCAAGTGGCCAAAGTTGCCTCCATCGAGATTGAAGCAAATCCGGAATTCGACCCGGAATTAGTCCGCGAAATGCCTTCCCGTTTTGTACATGCTTATCATTGCCTCCCACTATCCGGTGACGATAACGGATTATTGCTGGGGACGGTTTGGCCACCCGATGGGCTGATGGATGACTGGATTTTCGCCACGACTGGAAAATCTGTATCCTGGAAACTGGTACATCCTGAATCGGTAAATCGGTTCGTCACCGAATTTTTTGGTGTTGGATCCGAGAGCTTTCAGGATGAGGAGGAAGAGCTCGAAGAATCTTTGATTAATTTGGATGAAGAAGACCAGGATGCCGCGATTATCCGCTTTGTGAATGAAATCATCCACCAGGCGACCGAGGACAAGGCAACTGACATCCATATCGAACCCCAGGCAGAAGAACTACGTATTCGCTATCGTGTTGACGGTGGGTTGGTTTCGATTCCCGTTCCGGATAACCTTAGACGTTATCAAGATGCCGTGATTTCTCGTATGAAGATCATGGCAAAGCTGAACATTTCAGAGCGTAGACGTCCACAGGATGGGAGGATTAATTATAAGGCTGCCGACAGTGAAATCGACATTCGTCTATCAACTGTCCCTACTTTGTACGGAGAAAGTGTCAGTCTTCGGCTGCTCAACAAGAAGTCCAAACCGCTCAGTTTCGTCCAGCTTGGATTGCCCGAGGAAGACCGTGGAACAATCGATGAAGTTCTCGGATTACCCCATGGTATTGTTTTGGTTACCGGCCCAACCGGCGCCGGAAAGTCTACTTCACTCAACGCCTTTATTCGCGAGGTGAATTCCTCCGATAAGCGGGTCATTACTATCGAGGATCCCGTGGAATACGAGGTCGAAGGTGTAAACCAGATTCAGGTGAACAATGAAATCGAATTTGGCTTTTCCCAAGCTTTACGTCATGTGCTGCGGCAGGACCCCGACATCATCATGGTAGGGGAGATGCGGGATGCCGAAACTGCTGAGATTGGCATTCAGGCATCGCTGACCGGTCACCTGGTCTTTAGCACCTTGCACACGAATGATGCACCCGGCGCTCTGACCCGACTGATTGATATGGGAATCGAGCCCTTCCTGATTGCTTCCGCAATTGAAATGGTCATCGCCCAACGACTAGTAAGGCGATTATGTACGGCTTGTGCTGAATCCTATCCATTCCCGCATGAAGAAATGGTGGAAACGCTCCAGAGTTTAAGACTGGATCCTGCTAAAGGAGCCGGCGTTACCACGCTTAAGCGCCCTGCTGGTTGCAGCCAGTGTCGCAATACTGGATATTCAGGTCGAATTGGCATTTACGAAATTTTGCGCGTAGATGACCATTTACACGATTTGATTGTGGAGCGCGTATCTTCCAGAGGCGTTCGTAAGAAGGCATTGGAACACGGTATGCGTCCGCTCGAGGAGTCCGGCTGGATATTGGTAAAAGAAGGTATTACCTCCCTTGAAGAAGTTTTCCGGGTGATCGAAATGGATTCTTCCGCGGAAGACGCCGAAGCCCTTCCTGTAGATGGCTGATTTTGCCTACTCCGCGCGTGATGGGGCCGGCCAATTGGTCAGCAGCAGTTTGCAAGCTTCCGATCGGAAGGAAGCCCTCAGAAAAATTCGCAGCCGCGGATTGACTCCCGTTAAAGTTTCGGCGTCAGGATCCATACAAACGGCTGGCGCGACGAAGCCCCTGAAAAAGGAGGTCAAATCCATCAAGCAGGGCTCATTTAAATCGACTAAGAAAGTCAAAGTCGGCCGCAAGCACGTGTTACCTTTCTTAAAGAATTTCCACGAGTTGCATAAAAGTGGCCTTCCTATCTCCGAAGTGCTTCGAATTTTGAGCGGTCGGGTAAAAGATCCGGCACAGCATTCGATTAACCGTGGCCTCCTGCGCTATGTTCATGAGGGTAAATCCTTTTCCGAATCCTTGGCGGCTCTGGGCAATGTTTTTGACGCCTCATCCATCAATTTAATCGGGGCCGGTGAGATGACCGGCAATCTCCATGTGGTTCTGGACAGGTTGATCGTTTACATGGAAAACCAGCGGGAAATGCGGAACAGGGTACTTACGTCCATGGTGTATCCCTGCATCATCCTGGTTGCAGCAATTGCCGTTGTGGGTGTTTTCCTTTTTGTCCTGATGCCAAAAATGCAGGGCCTTTTTGATTCCTTGGGCGGAGAACTTCCCTGGGCCACTCGGCTCCTCATCGGACTTGCGGATTTTCTTCTCTATTTCGGCCCCTTTATTCTTGGCGGATTGTTGTTTGTTACGACGGTGCTTTGGCGTTGGCACAAGACTGGAGGAGGGGCGCTAGTCATCGACCGGTTTCTGCTTCGCATACCCCTATTGAGAAATATCATCATTTATTCCGAAACCACGCAGATAACTCAAACGTTGGGCCTGTTGTTGGAAAATGGCGTGACCACGGTGGAAGCGTTCAAGCTGACGGAGCGAACAATCGCCAACCGTTACATCGCGGTCATTTTCCAAGAGGTCCGCCAAAAGGTGACCGAGGGGACAGCTGTGTCCAAAGCTTTAGAAAGTATGGGCCTAATGCCGGATATCATGATTGATTTGATTTCGGTTGGGGAAAATACCGGCAACTTGGTTCCTAGTTTTTATGAGGTCACTCGAATTTTCCAGGGGCGGCTTAGCCAGATCTTATCCACATTGACTGGATTCATATCTTTGGGTGCATTGCTCTTTGCTTTTTTGTTTGTGGCCCTGATTGCGTTTGGAATTGTATCTGCCATTTTTGGAGTGAGCCAGAGCTTAAGTCACTAGTCGTAAGAGTATTCACACTTTGCCAGGGCTTCGAATACTGCACTTTTAATCCAGAGCATCCTTTCTGCCATTTTATTCTTTGAAATCCAATTTGGTCTTATCATTGTGAACATGCTTTATGCTACCTTTTACCAAAAAGAATATTAAATTTGTCAGTGCCATTAAAAAACGGATACGCGAGGACGAACTGACCAAACTGCGGGTTAAGCACGATTTGTGGTACAAGGCATTTGAAAAGCAAGAGGGCAACAAGGTTTGGTTAGATGGCAAACAATACCTGATGTTGTCCAGCAACGACTATTTAGGCTTGGGGGTTGATCCGCGCGTCAGAGAAGCTGCAAGAGATGCTTTACATATCTGGGGAACGAGTCCTACTGGCTCTCGCTTTGCCAATGGTAGCCGCTATTACCATCAGGAATTGGAGGAGCAGATTGCCGATTTCCTCGACCAGGAAGCTTGTCATGTGCATTCGGCGGGTTATTTATCCTGTGTAGCTTCAGTCTCATGTTTCTTGGGGAAAGGTGATGTTGCCCTTGTCGACAAGAATGTGCATTCCAGTTTGTGGGAGGGATTGAGGCTTTCGATGGCTACCATTGAGAAGTTCGCCCACAACAGCCTCACCAGTTTGGAGGAAGAATTGTCATTTGTTTTCCACGATAGAAAGAAATTGATTGTGGTTGAGGGTGTCTACTCCATGGAGGGGCATGTTTGCCCCTTGGACAAAGTGGTTGGTCTGGCGCAAAAGTACGACTGCTTCCTGGTTTTGGACGATGCCCACGGATTTGGAGTCCTGGGCGACCGAGGGCACGGGACTGCTGATTTTTTTGGAGTTGAGGACTCGGTTGATGTAATTTGTGGCAGTTTTTCAAAATCACTTGCCAGTACAGGAGGCTTTGTAGCCGGGGACAAAGAGCTTATAGACTTTTTGCGGACCTATTCCAAGCAGACGATATTTTCAGCTGCCATTAATCCTACTCAGGCTGCAATTGCTTCCAAGGCCTTGGAAATCCACCAAAACGAACCCGAGCACCTGGAACGATTGTGGCAAAATACTCGCCGGTATCATGCATTGCTCGAAAGTTTAGGATTGGATTTTTGGGAAAGTAAAACGCCCGCTGTTCCAATTGTGGCCGGCAACAAGGAGAGAGCCTATTTCTTCTCCGAGCGGTTAAAAGAAAAGGGTGTTTACGCCAACTTGATTCTCCCCCCCGGTGTCCCGCCTGGAAAAGAACTCATTCGCACAGCAATATCTGCCAGTTTTAACAACGAGGATATGGAGCGTATTGAGGAAGCCGTAACATACGCTGCCAAAGCTTTGGTTTAATTTAGCCCGGGGATCCTTCGTTTCCTGAGGTGATATCTGTTAAAGAACGTAGTCCCTATTACCGGAAGGAATAGCCTGTTTGGGCCAATTTCCCTGTGTTCGTTTGGATGAGGATAATGAAGAAGCTTATAGGCCTTCTGAAGATTTGCTATCGAACTATTTTAGTGGATTTGGGCGGGCAGATGATGTGCTTCTGTTCAGACCTACTGCCAACGCCTACAAAGGTTGGGTCGCGATTCAAGAAATGGCACTGTGTCCGATGAAATCCGAGGCCTTATAGTCTGAGAGGGCCACGGCTCAAAATATAGCAAAGTCGGCACGAAAAGTGGGTTATCGCACCTTGCGGTATGACGCTCTTTTAAAGGCTATTCTCAGCTTGATTTCAATTGAAGAAGTCGACCGGAACACCCAACGGGAGTGGCAGTTCTAGTTTGCTTACGCTTCGTCTGCTATTTTCTGAGCCTGCAGTGATAGTTCGGCAGACTTGAAGGCGTGTTCCTGAGTCATCGCTTTCTCAGTCCGGTTCAAGCTATCTAGAATCAGATTGCCAAAGAATGGAAAATTCTGAGCGCCTTTGAAATCGATGACTCGTTCCTCCTTGTGATTGACCATGTAAATGGCTGGATTTCCCTCAGGATTACCTACATCGAGGTATTTTCTGGTTTCCAGGTAGCCTTCCGTTCCCAGGATAAACAGGCGCCCGTCCCCCCAAGTCCGGGCTGCGTTTGGGGTAAGCCAATCTATACGGCAGTAGCAGGAAGTTCCGGTATCGAGCGTAAAGGATGCCTCGCCAAAATCTTCGAGTCCCGGTTGGTCAGGATTATTAAAGTTTTCAACCCGGGCAAAGTTGACTGTCCCATCTTTTGCCCCGGCCATGTGTAGGAATTGTTCAAACTGATGGCTACCAATGTCTATGAGAATTCCGCCGTATTGCTCCTTGTTAAAGAACCAGTCCGGACGTTGGTCTTTGCTGAGACGGTGCGGGGCCAAAACTATGACCTGCAGAACTTGGCCTATGGTTCCGGAGCAAGCCAGTTCACCGGCTT
>CEVA01085066.1_pt1 | contig 11186 bp, 12 predicted proteins | sample 361521 | NCBI WGS metagenome assembly CEVA01 (sample SAMEA2622823, study PRJEB7988) | marine metagenome | isolation source: saline water (ENVO:00002010), including | reverse complement strand
TTAGATTTAATTGGTAGAAAATTTAATATTCATGATGGATTAATTATCAATCAATATCTAGATGTTATTAATAAATTTCTAGATAAACATAAAGACAACTCAAAGATGGATAAATTTATCAGATTGTTTGAACCATCTTATAATGACTTACGGGAATGTATCAATTTTATTAAACAAATAGATGTTACAAACTCTCAAGAAATTAATTCACATGCTGTAGATTTTTTAAATATATTTGCTCTTGTTGCTGTAGGTTTCACTTGGTTGGAGTTTATAAGTATTTCCTTAAATAAAATTGAGGATAATGAAGATGATTTTTATCTTTCAAAGATCCAATTAGGGGATTTTTATTTGACGAAAGTTATTTTTGAGACTCAAAAATTTAAAAATAATATTTATTCCTCTGGTAAATTGTATAATAACTTTCAAGATAAATATTTTGAATTAGGAAAATAAATATGACAATTAAAATTTACAAACCTTCTAAAACTTCTATGCAGTCAGGTCAGGCTAAAACAAAATTATGGTTAGCTGAATATATTTCTGAAGTAGATGAGATAAAAGATACTCTTATGGGTTGGAATAGCTCTTTAGATACAAAGTCACAAATAAAGATTTTTTTTGAAACAAAAGAACAAGCAATAGAATGGGCAAAAAAGAATAATCATCAATATTTTGTTTATGAATCAAAAAATAGAAAAATAAAACCTAAAAATTATGCATCAAATTTTGATTATAATCGTAAGGAACCTTGGACTCACTAATTTATTAAAACTTCTTTTCTTATTAATAGTATGATAAATAATAATTAAGCGCCCTTAGCTCAGTGGATAGAGCATCGGTTTTCTAAACCGAGGGTCGAAGGTTCGAATCCTCCAGGGCGCGCCAATTTTATAAATTTACTGTCTCTTGATCTAAATAAACATTGAATGATACAGAACGCCTCTCTTCATTTGAAAAAAATGGATAAACTGTATGCATCATATAACTAGGAAATATAAATAAATCTCCAATTTCTGGCTTAATATTAAATACAGGAGCAGATGTTAACTGTCTATTACCATGAATAAAAGCAATATTTCCATTAAGATTTTCTTTTTTATAGGAACTTCCAAAATCTTCAGGAATTTTAGTATATGTAACTGCAGAAATATTTCCAGTATGCCAATGTATAGGATTGTAATCACTTTCATATTGACATACAGCCCAACACGATTTTATTTCAAAAGTTTTAAATTCTTTTCCAATAGTTGATTTTACATAATTAAATGTATAATTTTTAAAAACATTAAATAAATGCTTATCTAAAAAATCTTTTTCAATTTTAACTTCGTATTTAATTTCTCCAGCTAGATTGTCACCATTGTATAATTCATCTATTTTATTTTGATCTTTTAATATTTCATCAACATGATTATTTATTAAATTTATTGTTTCATTAGGTAATTTATATTTACCAATTGCTGGAGAAAAAGGTCTAATGATCTGACCTTGTATAGTATTTGTATTCATTGTTTTATTTTACAATTAATTGTTTAATTATCAAGTAATCTATTTTATAAATAAACAATGGAATATAAAGGTGCATGTCATTGTAAATCTGTTAAATTTATTCTTCATACAAATTTAGATAATGTGGTTCAATGTAATTGTTCTTTTTGTAAAAGAAGAAATGCCATAATGGCGTTAGAAAAAAAAGAAGCGATTAAAATTATGGAAGGAGAGGAAAATTTAACTCTTTATCAATTCAATACAAAAGTAGCAAAACATCATTTTTGTAATCTATGTGGTATATTTGTCTATAGTAATAGAAGATTTGACCCAAATGGAATTGGTGTGAATTTAGGATGTATAGATGAAATTAACACATTTGAATTAAAACCCAAATTAGCAGATAATATTCATAAATAGTTTTATATATTAATGTCATTAGAATTTTTAATTTCAAAAATTAAAAAAAATAATTTCTTATTGATAGGAAGAGCAGGTATAGATATTTACCCAGAACCTGCGGGAACAAAAACAGAAAATGCTAAAAAATTTGTTTCTCACTTAGGTGGCTCTTCTGCTAATATGGCTGTTGCATTAGCAAAATTTGGAGGTAAATGTGAAATGCTTACCCGTGTTTCTGATGATGCTTTGGGGACATTAGCATTAAATCAATTAGATTATTATGGAGTAGGTAGAAATTTTGTTAAAGTTGAAAAAAATGAATCACGTATTTCATTAGCAATAGTTGAATCAACAGTAAAAGATCATCAATCTATAATTTATAGACATAAAGCATCAGATTTATTCTTGAATAAATCTGATATTGATAATGTCAATATTAAAAATTTTGATTGCATATTAATAACTGGCACATCTCTTGCATCTGAACCTTCAAGGGCAGCAGTTTTTCATGCTATAGAAACTGCCAATGATATAAATATACCTGTTGTTATTGATATAGATTACAGACCTTATACTTGGGAATCACAATCAATTGCTTCAGATATATATAATTTAGCTGCAAATAGGTGTTCTGGCGTAATTGGTAATGATGATGAGTTTTCTATTTTAGCGGGAGATTATAATGAGGGATTATCTTATGCAAAAAAACTAGCTAATAAAGCAAGTTTAGTAATCTACAAAAGAGGAGAGAACGGTTCAAAAACTTTTTTTAATAATACTGAAATCAACAAAGGTGTATTTCCTGTCAAACCTTTAAAACCAACTGGTGCAGGGGACGCATTTATGGGTGCTTTTTTTGGATCTATTTTAAATAATTATGAAATTAATGAATCATTAGATATTGCTTCAGCAGCAGCAGCTATAGTGGTAACAAAAGTTGGTTGTGCACCAGCAATGCCAAATTTAAATGAAATATTAGAATTTATGAAATATAATAAATTAATTTAAGGAGATTAAAATGCATATACCACCTTTTGATAACAAAAATAAACCAATTGTTGATATGGATGATAAAAAAGTTCCACTTAATTATTTTAATATTGTTAAATTAAATAGAGATCAAACTTTTGAATATTTTACTCCTGGATATGAAACATGTATTGTTCCAGCAACAGGTTCGATCAATGTTAATATTGAAGGTTTTAATGTAAATAATTTAGGTACTAGAACTAAAGATGTATGGGATGGAGAGCCAGAAGGAGTATACGTACCTTCAGGAGCAAAAGCATCTTTTGTAGCTGTGAACGATTCAGAGGTTTTTATTGCTGGTGCAAAATTTAACAAAACTTTCGAACCTTTTGCTGTTAGAGTTGATGAGATTGATATGGTTCAATATGGTTCTGATGATACAAAAACACACAGAAAAATAAAACATATTTTAGGCTCTAAACATCATGATAAAGTTGGTAGATTGCTTTGTAACGAATTATATACTGTAGGGCAGGGAGGTTGGTCTGGATTTCCTCCACATAAACATGATACTGATAGATTACCTGATGAAACTCGTCATGATGAGACTTACAACTATCGTTTTCGTCCAAATAACGGTTTTGGTTTTCAATTATTTCAGCAAGTTGATGAAAAAATTGGTAAAGCTGAACATATTATAGACGGCTCTACTATTGTTATAGACAAAGGTTATCACCCATGTGTTGTGGCACCGGGTTATGAAATGTATTACTTTACAATTTTAGGTGGATTGTCACAAAGATCTTTAGTCCAATTTTTTCAACCAGAACATGCTTATCAAGTTGAAACAATACCAGGCATTAAAGATATGATTGCAAAATATAAGTAATGACTGCAGTCAATTTAAAAACATTACTAAATAAAGCAAATAAATATAATTATGCAGTTGCTGGGCTTGTTGTAATTACATGGGAAGATGCTATTGCATTTACAGAGGCTGCTGATGAAATAGGAATACCAATTATTCTTCAAGCAGGACCTTCATGTAGATCGTTTACCCCTATACCCATTTTAGGTAAAATGTTTAGACACCTTGCTGAGCAAACAAAAACTCCTATTTGTTGCCATCTTGATCATGGTTTTTCTTATAGAGAATGCAAAGAAGGTATTGATAATGGTTTTACATCTGTAATGTTTGATGGTTCAAGAATGCCTTTAAAAAAAAATATTAGTATAAGTTCAAAAATTTCTACAATTGCTCATAAATTCAATATTTCTGTAGAAGGAGAAATTGGAGAAGTTGGCTATTTTAAGGGAAAAAATTCTAAGATCACAAACATTAGTGAAGCAGAAGAGTATGCTGTTAAAAGTAAAGTTGATGCAATGGCAATTTCGGTTGGAAATTCACATTTACAAACATCCAAAATTGCTAAAATTGATTATAATAAAATTTTAGAAATTCAAACTATAACTAATTTACCTTTAGTTCTTCATGGAAGTAGCGGTATCTCTAATAATATGCGTAGTAAAATAGCTAGAATGACTAACGTTGCAAAATTTAATATAGGAACAGAGCTAAGAATTGTTGCCTGCAAAGCATTAAGAAAAAGTTATAATAACAATATTAAAAATTTTGATAAAATAAGTATAATAAAACCATCAATAAAGGAATTAAAAAAAGAAACTATTAAAGTGATTAAGAACATTGGTCCTAAAAATGTCAAAAAATAAATTAGCTTTTATTGGCGGCAGTGGAATTTATAATTTAGATATTCTTAAAGAGGTTGTTGAACATGATCTTGTTTCTCCTTTTGGCAAACCTTCAAGTAAAATAATAGAAGGTAAAATAAATAGTAACACAATCTATTTTCTATCAAGACATGGGGTTGGTCATCGACTTGCTCCTTCAGAAATAAATTATAGAGCTAACATTGAATGCTTAAAACAGCTTGAGGTAACAGATATTATTTCATTATCAGCTGTTGGATCATTGAAAAATAATTTAGATCCTGGTACTTTCGTTATAGTTGATCAGTTTATTGATAGAACAATAAATAGAATAAAAACATTTTTTGAAAATGGTATAGTTGCTCACGTACCGATGGCTGAACCAACAAGTAAAGTTTTAATGAATCTCTCAAAAGATATTTTAGAAAATCTTAATATTAAGCACTCTTATAGAGGAACTTATATAGCTATGGAAGGTCCACAATTTTCAAGTAAGGCAGAGTCATTATTATACAAAAGTTGGAATTGTGATGTAATAGGAATGACAAATATGCCAGAAGTAAAATTAGCAAGGGAAGCAGAAATACGATACGCATCTATTTCCATGGTGACTGATTTTGACTCATGGAGTTCAGAACATGAAGAAGTGGACCTACAAATGCTTTTAGATACAATGCATAAAAATGTAGAAAAATCTAAAAATTTTATAGAAAATTTTTCAAATAAATATTTTTCAGGAATAGATTTTTCTTCAGATAGTACTTCAAAAATATTAGATACATCGATTGTTACTCAATATCAGAATTGGAATAGAGATACAGAAGCAAAATTATCAAATATTTTAGAAAGATTTAAAAGAGAAAATAATGTTGGTAGAAAATAAACACTTAACTACTATTTGGTATGAACAAGAAACAGATAAAGTTAAGATTATAGATCAGCGTTTAATTCCATTTGAATTGAAAATTCTAGAACTTAATACTGTTGATGAAGTTTGTTTTGCCATAAAAGAAATGCAAGTAAGAGGAGCTCCCTTAATAGGAGTTACAGCAGCTTATGGAATGTATGTTGCTTCAAAAGAAAATTCTGATTTAGATTACTTAAAAAAATCTGCAGAAAAAATTAATGCAACCAGACCAACAGCTGTGAATTTATCATGGGCTTTAAATAAAATAATGATTAATATTAGAGATACAAATAAAGATCATTTACCTAATAAGATTCTAGAGCTAGCTAATCAAATTAGAGAAGAAGATATTAATAATTGCAAAAGAATTGGCGACCATGGTTATGAATTAATTAAGAAAATTTACGAAAAAAACAATGAACCTGTAAGTATATTAACTCATTGTAATGCAGGATGGTTAGCAACTGTCGATTGGGGAACTGCTCTTGCTCCTGTTTTTGTAGCTCATAAAAATAATATACCGATTCATGTATGGGTCGATGAGACCAGACCAAGGAATCAAGGTTTTAGTTTGACATCTTGGGAATTATTAAATGAAAATATTCCTAATTCTCTTATCGTAGATAATGTAGGAGGACATTTAATGCAGCAAAAAAAAATAGACATTTGTATAACAGGTACTGATAGAACAGCTAGTAATGGAGATGTTTGTAATAAAATAGGAACATATCTTAAGGCACTAGCAGCTTTTGATAATGATATTCCTTTTTATGTTTCTGCACCAATTTCAAGCATTGATTTTAATATTGAAAATGGAATTCGAGATATACCTATTGAAGAAAGAGATGCTGAAGAAGTATCTTATATTCAAGGATTAGATGAAAATAATAAGTTACAAAAAGTAAAAATAATCCCAGAAGGAGCTACATGTGCAAATTATGCTTTTGATGTTACACCTGCTAAATATATTACTAAATTGATTACTGAAAAAGGAATTATTGATGCAAAATCATCATCAATAAGTAAATTAAATAATTAATATGCAAAATCATTGGAATAAAAAAATTGCTAATAAATATATTAGAGAATATGCAAAGAAAAACATATCCAAAGATTTTGCCTTAAGAATATATACAACGCATTTACTAGGATCAGATAAGAAATTAGTTCTACACGGTGGTGGAAACACATCTTTAAAAGAAACTCATAAAGATATTTTTAATAAAAATATTAATGTTATCCATGTAAAAGGTAGTGGTTGGGATATGTCAAATCTTACTGAAAAAGGTATGCCTACAGTTTTTTTAGATTCATTAATTAAAACTTTAAAATTTAATACAATGACAGATAAAAAAATGGTTAATTTTTTGAGAAATAATCTTTTAAATCCGTCATCTCCAAATCCTTCTGTTGAAACTTTACTCCATGCTTTTTTACCTCATAAATATATAGATCATACTCATTCAAATGCCATTTTAAGTTTGGTAAATTTAGATAATTCAAATAAAATTTTAAAAAATATATTTGGGACGAAACTAGCTATCGTACCATATGTTATGCCTGGTTTTGATTTAGCTAAAATATGCTACAAAATTTATAATAAAAATAAAAAAGTTGAAGGATTACTTTTACTTAATCACGGTATCTTTACTTTCGCAGAAACTGCAGAAGAAAGTTATAATAGAATGATTAAATATGTAACTTTAGCTGAAAATTATATTAAAAAAAATAAGTTTAAATCAAAAAGAATAAATACTTTTAATAAAAAAAACCATAATTTTAATATAGGCAAATTACAAAATTACTTACGAAAAACTTATTACAATATCGCTAAAACTAAATGGATCATTAAATATCACGGTACCAAAGAAGATATTTTATTTAGTAATTTAAAAAATTTAAAAAATCTATTTAACAAAGGTCCTGTGACACCAGATCATGTCATACGAATTAAAGCAAAACCCCTTATCATAGATTCTATTAAGAGCATTAATAATATATTTATTGAAAATAGTATTATGAAATATGTAACAGATTACAAAAAATATTTTCAAAAGTATAAACATACTGTTAAGAATTCAAAAATTTCAGATCCTTTGCCTAGAATAATCATAATTCCTAATTTAGGATATTTTTCTATAGGACTGACTCAGGCAGAAGAAAAAATCTCTAATGATATTTTTCTTTCAATGAAGGAATCAATTATTGATTCAAATTATGTATCTACATTTAAATCCATTAAAGAAAAAGAAATTTTTAAAATGGAATATTGGCCTCTTGAAAGAGCTAAACTTAATTCTAAAATTAGAAAAAAATTTGAAGGTAATATTGCTATTATTACTGGTGGTGCAGGAAAAATTGGCTCAGCAATTGCAAAAAAATTTTTAAATGAAAAAATTGAAGTAATTCTTTTTGATAAAAATTTTAAAAATATTGATAATGAAATTAATAATAAATGTATGTGTATTAAATGTGATTTAAGTAATAAGAATGAAGTTACTAAATCTATTAATAAAGTTGTTAGTCAATTTGGCGGTATTGACATTTTAATTTCAAATTCTGGATCAGCATTTCAGGGTCTAATGAAGGATCTTGATGAAAAAATCTTACAAACTAGTATGGCTAATAATTTTTATTCGCATCATTATATTATTCAAGAAACGGTTAAGATAATGATTAATCAATCTTTTGGAGGTTCAATATCAATCAATTTATCTAAACAATCAATTAACCCAGGAAAAAATTTTGGCCCTTATGGTATAGCTAAAGCTAGTGCATTATTTATGATGAAACAGTATGCTCTTGAATGTGGTAAACATAATATTAGAGTTAATGGTGTGAATGCTGATAGAATACAAAGTGGATTACTTACAAAAGATATGATCAATGAGAGAGCAAAAGCTAGAGGACTAAAGGGTAGTGATTATTTAAAGAGCAATTTACTTAATAAAGAAGTTACAGCTGAAGATGTTGCGGAATCATTTTATGTTCAACTTTTACTAGATAAAACAACAGCAAATATCATTACTGTTGACGGAGGAAACATAGAAGCAAGCCTTAGATAATAAATGTTATTAAAAATTTTAGAAAAACTTGGAAGAAAAAAAACTGTTTTAGATAGAGGGCCATCACATCCAGAGTTTGATAAGGCTAAACCATGGTTAGAAAGATATTATGTATTATTTAGACATAGACCCCGCTGGTTTCCCTTTAATATTCTAATCCATAGAATGTTAGATGATGATCACGGAGATGGTGTTCATAATCATATGTGTCCTTATATTACTATTATTTTAAAAGGGGGATATTGGGAGACTACATCTAAGGGAAAATTTTGGAGACACCCCGGATATATTGGCTTTAGATCAGCCGATCATCTACATCGAGTTGATTTAAAACCAAACACCAATACAATGACTTTATTTATTCCAGGTCCTTTTGGTACTAGAAAAACCAAAAGGGCAGATTACAAAACTAATTTTTAGTATATAGACTTTGAAAATAATTCGGTAAATAACCCTATTAAATAAAGGCCTTTATTTAATGCCATTTAATAAATTATAATAATCCATCAAATATTAATTTTGTACCACTTAAAAAAAGGAGAATATAAACAATATTAAAAAATAATTTTTCAGGAATTTTTTTTTGAATAAAGTAGCCTACAACAACACTGATAAAAGCAAGTGGTAATAAAATTAAAGAGACCATTAAGTTTGATGGTGCTAATAGTCCAACATAGTAGTAGGGAATTAGTTTTACTAGATTAATAACTAAAAAAGCTAAGGTCATAGTGCCAATAAATGAAATTTTATCTAATTTTAAGGGTAGCATATAAAAATTAATAGGCGGATTACCAGCATGAATTAAAAAACTTGTATATCCAGCAATTGATGACCAGAAATATCCCTTTATTTTTGTTGGATGTAGCAAAATACTATTTTTTTGAATAAATGAAACTATGACAAATATAATTGCAATTACACCAACCATAATTCTTATTTGATCTTCATTAGTGTATTCAAAAGTAAATGTTCCAAATAAAATACCAACAATAGATGCAGGTATAATGATTTTGATAATGTTATTTATCCATTTTTTCCAATATAAATAGATTGCTGAGAAATCCATTATAATCAAAAGAGGAAGCAGAATACCTGCAGCTTGTAGGGGGCTCATTACAAAAGACATTACAGGTACAGCTAACATAGCTATTGGACCTGGAACTCCTCCTTTAGAAAGTCCAAATACAATAACTCCAAAAGAAGCAAAAATTAAAAAAACTGGATCCATTAAATAATTATTTAAGAATCTTTAGTGCATTTAAAATGTCATTAATCTGATCTTTTGAATCTTCTAATCCACAATATACTCTAATTAAATTTCCCCTAACATCACTTTTGAATTTCCTTTTGCTCATTGGTGGAAAAGTTATTAAACTTTCAAATCCTCCCCAACTGTATCCTAATTTAAATATTTTTAATTTAATAAAGAATTTTTCTATAATTTTGTTTGAAAATTTTTTCTTTAAAGAAAAAGCAAATAGTCCTGAGCTACCTGAAAAATCTCTTTTCCAAATTTTATGATTAATAGTTTGAGGTAGGGCAGGATGAAATACTTTATCTACCAAAGGATGCATATCTAATATTTTAGCAAGTTTAAGTGCATTTTTTTCTATTTGTTTCATTCTGAGATTTAACGTTGGTATTCCTCTTAGAGCTAAATACACTTCTTCTGATCCTGGACACATTCCTAAAGTTTTAGCAGTTACTCTAATTTTTTTTGCATGTTTTTTATCAGAACTTAAAAATCCAATTAATACATCTGAATGGCCATTAATATATTTAGTGCCTGCATCTATGATAATATTAACTCCAAGTTTAATTGGATTGCAAAATAATGGTGAGCCCCAACTATTATCTAATACTGTAGGAATATTTTTCTTTTTTGCAATTTTAGTGATTAAGGGTATATCTAAGATTTCAAAAGTAGCTGTGCCAGGTGATTCTAAAAAAATTAATTTTGTTTTAATGGAAATATTTTTTTCAAAATTATTAATGTTTTTTATAGGGTGAAAATAATTTATTTTAACACCGTATAATTTTAAAATTTTCTCACAAAAAGTTCTAGTTGGGCTATAAACTGTATCATTAATTAAGACTTCATCGTTTTTTTTTAAATAAGCAAAGAAGGGAATAACCAATGCAGCTAACCCTGAAGATGCAATAACAGTATCTTTAGCGTAATAAAGTTTTGAAATACATTCTTCTAATTTTTTATGAGAAGGATTTTGATTAATTCCATATAGCGTAGTTCTATCATCAGCATTTTTAATATCTTCAAGATAGGCCTTAAAATTATCAAAAATCATTGTTGAACCCTTGTATATTCCAGGATTTACAAAACCTTTTTGTTTTTTTGGATTTCTACCTATTGTTGTTAATTTTGTATTTATGCCCATAAGCTACTATATTTAGTATGTTCTAAAAAATAATACCACACTAAATTAAATTGATTCAAATTAATTATTTCGAATAACTCATTATTTTGCTATTGGATAGCAATCTTTGTAAAAAGATCCTTAAATAATTATTTAAAGAGAGGAAATAATATGAAAAAACTATTATCAATCTTTGCGGTTGCAGTTTTTGCTTTTTCAGCAAATGCTGGAACTCTTGATGATGTTAAA
>CEVA01242831.1_pt1 | contig 11189 bp, 14 predicted proteins | sample 361521 | NCBI WGS metagenome assembly CEVA01 (sample SAMEA2622823, study PRJEB7988) | marine metagenome | isolation source: saline water (ENVO:00002010), including | reverse complement strand
CCCTGCGGCCCTTGTGCTCCAGTGGCTCCGGTGTCACCCTGCGGCCCTTGCGCCCCCGTGGCTCCGGTATCGCCCTGCGGCCCTTGTGCTCCCGTGGCTCCGGTGTCACCCTGTGGCCCCTGCGCTCCCGTGTCTCCGGTGTCGCCGGTAATGTCAGCGATCTCGCTCCAAGCACCAGAAATTTTACGGTAAATTTTGTGCCGATCCGTCTCGAAATAGAAATCTTCGTTGTTCCCTAGACTCGACGCAGGCGTTGCGGCCCCGTGATACCACATGATCCCGTCGCCAAAATCTCCCCCAATGATGCGGCCACGGAGAACTGTTCCATCAAACAGCGAATTGTGAACACCAGAACTGAGTGCCGCTCCATCAAACTCGCTGGCGTCCGTAGAGGAACTAGGCAGAACTTTGCTCATTTTCAATAAGTGACGTTTGCCCACGCAGGCAGGCCGCACTATATTTGATACCGTATTGACACCTCCGAGTCAAACGTGGCCGTGGAAAAATATGGACTAAAATTCAGCCACCCGCTTTCCGATCTTGAGGTCGAGCTTTACGCATTCCGCCATAATCGGACGCCGGAGTTGGGAGGGCTGGGCCGGTATGAGCATTTCAAGCGGGCTGCAAATATAGTGTGGCCAGACCTTATTTGGAACGAGTGGCTGGAGAGGCAATGCGAAAGCCTGTGCGAGAATCAGTGGGTATCTTGGACGGGATGCGCAGCCAGCGGAAAGACATTCGGCTCGGCGTTGTATGCACTGACATGGTGGCTGGCTGACCCTCAAAACTCCACGGTCATCCTCACTTCCACCACTGCAAAAATGATTCGCAAACGTGCGTGGAGCAACATTTGCCACCTCCACCGAACCTGTGACGGGACGTTGCCGGGGAACTTGGTCGATTCAAAAACAACCCTGCAAGCCGCAAAGGGCGACGACAAGAACGCCATCTTCGCCGTGGCCGTACTGGACGGGGCTACGTCCAAGGCCGTTGCTAACATTCAGGGCATCCATTCCGACCGCATTCTGGCAATAGTTGACGAGGCCACTGACACCCCAGAGGCCGCTTTTGAGGCGGCGAGCAATCTGTCAAAGGGGTGCTCGGAATTTCAGTTCCTAGCAATCGGAAACCCGCAGTCAAAGCTCGATGAGCATGGAAGGTTCTCCGAGCCGAAGGCTGGGTGGGAAACAGTGGGGGTGGAAACCGAGGAGTGGGAAACCATGCGAGGTGTGTGCCTTCGCTTCGACGGGATGAAGTCGCCCAACATGAAGGCAGGGCGAGCCAAGTATGAATTTCTAATCACTCCCCAGCAAGTCGAGCAATCCATCAAGTTTGAAGGCGAGTCCTCGCCTAAGTTCTGGAAGTACGTGAGAGGGATGTGGTCGCCAGAGGGCGTGTGCAGAACCGTGCTGTCTGAAACGCTGTGCGACAAGCACACGGTGGGAGGGGAGCATACGTTCATAAACAACGCCACCGTGGTGGCAGGACTTGATCCGGCTTTTGGTGGGGATAGGTGCATCCTCCGCTTTGCACGGTACGGTGATCTTGAAGGGGGCTTGATGGGCGTTGAGTTTGATGAGGTGGTGAACATTAGTCTGGATGCCTCCTCCCCTGAACCCATCCATTATCAAATTGCCAGCAAGGTGCGGGATGCCTGTCGCGGCAAGGGATGCCTGCCGGAGAATCTGGCCATTGACGCCACAGGAGAAGGCGGCGGCCTCTGCGACATCATGGCAAAGGAGTGGTCGAACGAGATTCGACGCATTGAGTTTGGGGGGCGAGCAAGTGAATTGCCTGTTTCACAGGAAGACCCCCGCCCCGCTCACGAAGTTTATGCGAACCGCGTGACTGAGTTGTGGTTCTCGGTGCGCGAATGGGTTATCCGAAACCAGATAAGGGGTCTGGACAGGGAAACCATAATCGAGTTTTGCACACGAATGTTTGATGACGCCAAGCGCAAGATCGTCATTGAGCGCAAAGTTGACATGAAGGGGCGCACGGCACAGTCGCCAGACTTGGCTGACGCGGCTGCACTAATTGTGGAGGTAGCCCGACAAATGGGCGCAGGCCGCTTGAAGCGAGGGCAAAGGGCTGATACAAAATGGGAGAATGTGGTGAAGGAACACGACGAACTTTACCACGAGGACGCGCTGTATGCAGAAGTGGACTACTAAAAACATAACGCCGCCGGACGGGTGGCGTTATCTCGTGCCGGACACAAAGGTTCTGGTGAAAGGGAATCATTTTGGTCATCTGCTAGCAAAGGTGGAGGAACACATGAGTGCCAACGGGATTCCAGTTCCGTTAAATCTGGAGGAGTACGTCGAAAACTATATGTGCGGCCTCTTCCCTGACAAGTGCGTGGAGGTTGAGGTTAAGACGCAGCCAGACAAGGCGAAGAAAATGACAGTCGGAGACGTGCTTCGGTTTACGGCCATGATCGGCGCGGACATGATGAATGGCCGCAAGCGTGTGGCAAACGAGGAAGCCAACCGGAGGGCAAACGTGTGCGCCTCATGCCCCGATAACATCGACCCAGACGGCTGCACTGGATGCAATCGTGGGAAGATGGAAAAGCTGGTTGACGCACTCACTGGAAGCATCGCCACGCCAGACGATTCACGCCTCAAGTCATGCAGGCATTGCGGCTGCATTAACCGCGCACAGGTCTGGTTCCCTTTGGAGATTTTACAGAAGTTCACCACAAAAGAAGTCAACCAAGCACTGCCGTCTAACTGCTGGAAAAAACAATGAAACCACACACCGAACTTAATCTGGAAAACCTCTCCCCTTCGGGCAAGCCACCTGAGTCGCGCCTGAATGACGCAGCCGAGGTTGCAACCCTTGTGAGGCGGCTGACAAACGCTGACGACAGACGTTCGCAAGTTCGCGCAAAGCTGAAGGGCTTGGTGGACGGGAACAGTCCGTATAGCCCGACCGAGCTAAAGCGCAAAGGGCAGGCTTATCGCACCAATATAAACTTCCGAGAAAGCGAGAGCTTTCTGTCAATGGGCCTGTCGGCCTTTTACGACGTGTTCAGCGAGGCTCCGACCTACGCCACCGTGAGGATAAACAGTGACGACGCAAATGAGTCCGAGGTGTATAGCCGAATCGTCACTGAGGAGTTCGATAGGCTTCAGAAAAAGGATGACAACTTCGACTACCTCATTCAATTGAGCCAACACGAGATGGTGCTGTACGGCTACGGGCCAATGGTCTTTGAGGACAATCTTGACTGGCGTTGCAAGGCCGTTCGGGCCGGTGACATTCTTGTGCCGGAAGGAACGAAGTCGAACGTAAATGACTGGACAGTCTGCGTCATCAAAAGCCGCTACCAAGTGCATGAACTTTATTCGTCCGTTCGCAATGAGGAAGGAGCCGCAGCGGCTGGGTGGAATGTTGCTGAGACAAAAAAGGCCATCATGCGGGCCGCGCCAGAGGAGAATGGGAACAACCAGTTGAACTGGGAGTTTTACCAGCAGCAATTACGAAACAATGATTTGTCGTACTCCTCCCGAAGCGATGTCATATCCGCCGCTCATGTTTTCTATCGGGAGTTTCCGACTGAGGACGCGCCGGAGGGAGGGATCAGCCATTGCATCATAGACGAACGCGGCGGCAACAATAAACAGTTCCTGTTCAGGCGGGTGCGCCGATACAAAAACTGGAACGAGGCGATCCATTGCTTGTTTTACGACAAGGGCGACGGGACATTCCACAGCGTCAAGGGCATGGGCATCAAGATGTACGGCCCAATGGAAATAAAAAACCGGCTTCGGTGCGCAACACTCGATGCGGCATTCATTCGCTCGCAGATTATGCTCCAGCCGACAACGCCGGACGCACTCAACAAAACCAGCCTCATCCAGATGGGCAATGTGTCAGTGTTGCCGCCGGGGTACAATGTGGTGCAGCAGCACGTATCTGGTGCGCTGGACGCCACGATGCACGTCGCCACCGACTTGGAAGGGCTTTTGCAGTCCAATATGTCGCAGTACCGCCAGAGGCTGGAGAAGAAAGGGAACCCCAGAACAGCAACCGAGGTGGAGGCCATTGTCGGCCAGCAGGCAACTCTAGGGAAGACGCAACTCAATCGTTACTACGAGCAGCTTGACGCCCTCTTTGCGGAGAGATTCCGACGAGCAGCCAATCCCTCCCTCACTGATGGCACCCCCGGCGGGGCCGAGGCTTTGGAGTTCCAGAAACGGTGCCGCGATAGAGGCGTGCCAGCGAAGGCACTCTCACAAATCGACTATGTTCGTGCGACTCGTACTGTTGGGCGCGGCTCGGTGTTTGAGCGGAGGAGCGTGATGCGGGAGCTAATGGGCGTGAGCGCGATGCTGCCGGAGAGCGGCAGGGCGAACGTGATCGAGGACACCATCGCCAGCATGGTCGGATACCAAAATGTGGAACGCTACTTCCCGAAGCCCGCTAGGGACATTGACAAGCAGGAACAACTTCAGGAGGCGATGCGAGAAAACGCGCTCTTTAAGCTGAAGGTTCCGCTGCCCGTAACCGACTTGGATAGCCATGTAACCCACGCCGAGTCTCACCTAGCCTTTGGTGCTCAGGCAGCCGAAAGCATATCTGTGGGTGGCGACCTGATTGAAGTGGCCACAGTGCTAAAGATGCTGTTGCCGCACTTGGCTGAACACTTGCAGCGCATCGGGGTGGATGAAAGTCGCCGCGAGGTTTTTGGGCTGCTTAATGAGCAGGCTGGAGAACTCGCAAAGGTGGCCAGCCAGATCGCGCAGCAGGCGCAGCAGGCGCAGCAGGCGCAGCAGGCGCAGGAACAAAACGGAAACGGGTTAAGCCCAGAAGTCATCAAGGCAATGGCCGAGGAAGATCGCAAATCCGCAGCCCACTCAGCCAGCCTGCAACGCAAAGAGGAAGCTGCGAAACAGGAGTTGGCAATACGAGATGCTCGTGCTGCTGCCGAAATAAGGAACCGATAATGAGTAAAGAGAAATTCTCCGTAAGTCTGTCAAAAGATGAAGTCAGCATGGTTGTCCATGCCTTGGTGGCCATTGTTGAGGCCACGGAGGAAGTCCTCGTCAATGATCCACTCAACGAGAGCGTAGCCGAGGAAATGGAAACTGCTCGGCATTTGATGTCGCGCATAAGCATACAGTTGATAAAGAAGCATAATGAGTCAAAAAACATATTCACTGACGAAGTGGAGGCAAACCCAGAGCGCAACTAGGGCGGCCTCAAAAGTCTTAAACGACCCCACCATGCAGCAGATGCTGCGCGTGCTGGAGAAAGAGCCTCCAAGCAATAACTCACTGCCTATGACTGGCACGGACACGAACGCATTCGTGTATGCCTACGGGTGCGAGGTTGGATACCGAAACTTTCTGGCAAAGTTGATGGCAATGGGCCAGCCGCTTCCCAAGGATGAGGAAGTGGCCTCCAGCTTTAGTCAGGAAAATGACGACGAATAGCCATGAGTGAAGAAACTAATACCGCTGTCGCGGAAGCAAAGACGGCCCCGCCTCTGGGCGAGGGAACAAACCCTGACCTCATTTCCGAAATCTCCAAACTATTGGAGCCAGAGGCAGAGGCTAAACCAGAACCGGAGGTGGAGGCGAAGACTGAGCCAGAGGCAGAAGTTAAGCCAGAGCCAGAGCCAGAGCCAGAGCCTGAAGCCAAGGCAGAGCCAGAAAAGAAGTCCCGAAGCGCAGATGACTTCAAGCTACTGAAGTCGCAGCGTGACAGCGCAAAGAGCGAGCTTGAGCACTTGCGGGCCGAGGTGGCTGACCTCAAGAAGAAGGCCGAGTCCGTTGACCTCGATTCGCTTCGGGCCGAGCGGGATGATCTGTCCAAGCGGCTTCGGGCCGCGTCGATTGAGAGGCATCCTGAGTTTGAAAAGTTTTTCACCGGAAAGCTCAATGGCGTAATCAGTAGGGCCAAGGCCACTGCGGGCGAGCACGGCGAGCGCATGGAGCAAATATTAAAAATGGACTCGTCGGCCTACAGGGATGCACAGATGGAGGAACTCTTTTCTGAGCTTCCTGCCAGCAAGCAGGCAACTCTCGGCGCACTCATTGCTCAGGCCGACGAGGTGAAGGCTGAACGCCAAGCCCAACTGGCAGACGCCGACAGCACTTACGAGCAGTTAATGGCAAGCCAGAGCGAGCAGAGAGAGGAGCTACTGGCCAAATCCAGAAAGACATTCGACGAGGTGGCCGACAGGGCCACCGCTCTGGAGGTTTACCAGAAGCGTGAAGGTGACGACGAATGGAACGCCGAGGTTGATGCCCGCCTTGAGCTAGCACGGAATGGTTTTCTCGGACAGTCCGACGAAAATGAATTGGCCATGCTCTCCCTCTGGGGCGCAGCGGGCGAGAAATACCGCGAGTTGCTAGCTACGCAGATCGAGCTTAATCGTCGATTGCAAAAGCAACTGGACGGAGTTCAGGGTTCAACCCCAAGTGTTGCTGCCACTGACGGCAAAAAAGCGGACACAAAAGAGTTGGGGTTTGTGGAGGAAGTAATGCAGAAAATGGGGGGCTAATGCCAACGGTAGGTAAAAAACAATACAGCTATACCAAAGCCGGAAAAGCGGCTGCTAAAAAAGCAGCCAAGAAGGCTGGAAAGAAGCTGAAAAGGCGGGCTTCCTAGCGCAGTAAGTCCCAGCGATCCCTGAATTGCTCGTATTTGCATACGCGCCAACGTGGCGTGGACAGGGGGTGGTCGCCGGGGTTCCAGAAGGACACCCTCATCCTCGTTATTTTCTCAACAGGGATGAGGTAGAACGCTGGGCCTCCTGCGTATGCTAGCACCACGGCAAAGTAGTCAATATCGCTGGCGGTGTACGGAACCTTTTTTTTGCCATGACCAAAGACGACGTGGAACGTACCCTTCTGCTTAGTGCTTGAAGACTTAACTTGAATCCGAGTCAGGCGGGAACCTGAGTCAGCTATCAGGTCATAGCAGTCATTATCCCCCACCGGCCAACTCACCGAGAAGCCGTGGTCGAGTAGCCGAACTGCGGTCGCCAGTTCTGCTGCTGTGCCAGCCAGCTTCGCGGAGGGTGCTGTGGGTTCGGCCATAATTCATTACTGAGACTCCAGCCTGTGCTCTAGTTCTGCGATGACTTCCAGCGCAGCCTCAACCCAATGTGGTGCAGCCTGCACCGCCGTAGAAAAATCATCGCGGGCGATGAGGCTCTCCCCGTTGTCCAGCCTCATCCCTACGCATCCGATCATTAAGAATGGCAGCAATAGCAGCGCGATTACGTTTCTTTTTTTCGGAAAGCCTCTCATTTGCGGCAACGCGATTAAGACGCTCCCCAAGATCATTAACCGCCTCAACGAGCTTGGGCAAAGCTGCCAAGCCCTTTAACGCGGCTGTGATCGCGGGGAGCATCGAAACCTTTCTATCGTTTACGGGGCTTGGCGGTGCTAGCAACGTATTCCTTTACGGCGTCCACGATTCCCTGACCGCCGATGTAGGAAGGCACTATCACCACGATTGCGCCGATGATTTTGTCCGCCAAGTCGGGCGAAATGTTTGCCCAATCAACTGCGAACACACTGAGCAGGCCACCAATGGCCACCCACAATTTTCTGCTTTTGAGCTTATCCCTCATTGTTGTCGTCGTTTAGTAGTTTCCAGCACTTAATCCCTGTCCAGATAATCGTGACCACTAGGAGCACGATTTTCAGAACCATCTCTATCTGGGCCAGCGAAACAGCGGCAAAGACGCCGCCATTGACTCCGAGTGTCCGAATGTAGTCGTTCATTTTTTAAAGCGGTGGAGCCACCCCGCCGAAGCGAGGCGACCCCACCGTGACGACGACTAATTATTAGGAGGTGCCACCGCGTTTGAACAACACGGTCGCGCCGTGATCTCCGAAGACTGGCTCAAAGGCCATCTCGTAGGTGCCGTAGTGGCGGCCACGCTCGTCAAGCTCATCAGCACATCCGTCCGATGTCTTGTACGCGCCGGTCACGAACTTCCAATCACCAGAGTAATTGGCCGCATCGAAGCCGAGGCTCGCCGGAACCGAGGCCGGAACCACGAGTTGGCGCATCACTGACGGATTCAGGACGACCGCGCCTTCGTAGATGCCCGCGCCACTGCCGGACTTGGCGGTGTACAACGGGTTGAGTTGAGTGCCGCTGCCCTTCGTCGGGGCATCGCCACCGCTCTTCGCCGCATTCTCAGACACGCGATCAAAGCCGGTGTCTCCAGAATTACGGGCGTAACGCAACGGGTTGGTCACAACAATGTGGCGGAAGTTGCCAATCACTCGATCCGCGCCAATGCGCTTCAGGAGTTCATTGTTCTCCGAGCCGTGACGATAATCTTGGCGAAGATTGTCCTCGGCCTTGAGCAAGGCGTTGGAGGCTTCCATGCCAATGATTAGCGGGAACACCGGCCCGTTCGGCCCCATCTCCACGAAGCCGTTGGAGTCACCCTCAGTCGCTCCCGACTCGATGAGCTTGATAGCAAGCTGATCTAGGTGAGCCTGCAACAGTTCCACCGTGTCGTTCAGCGTGGCTGCGCTGATCGCGCCTGTGCCAACAGCACTGTCGTTCAGTGCCGCCTCATCGGCACTCGCGCCAGTGAGCGTGACCTGACGCGCAGCGGCGGTGTACTCGTTCTGGATTTTATTTTCCAGAATGCGCTTACTGTGCTTGGTGATCTCCTCGATGTACGCCCGCAGGAACGAGTCCGCGTTGAAGCGATATTTCAAGTTCTCACGGCACAGTTGTGGGCCTCGAACGGATACGCGCTGAGGGCTGAACGTGTATTCTGACATCCCCCATTCGACATCCTGCCAACTACGACCGCAAAGGCCGTCGCCGGAGTCGATGTTCACAAGGCTTGAACTCGTTGTGCCAGAGTCGTCGATGGCTTGCCAATCAAGCTCATCATTCGTCGGCATTGAGTTCTCAATCTTGAACCCAGTCTGAGTCAGGCCCGTTCCAAGCGGGTACGTCCCCTTGGGCAGAGCATTGAGCCAAACACTATTGTAAGTGGCCTTACGATGAACCTCCTTGCCGAGACTCTCACTGGCCGTTTTCATCGCGTCAAAAAAACCTTCACACGCCATGATGAAACCTTTCCTTTTAGCAGGAGAAATGAAGAAGCCGACCGTGGCCTCAGACGACATTTCGCCTGTTGTCCGGTCGGCCAATTACGGTAGGGCCGTGTGGGTCGCCACTCCACGTATGGCTAAAAAATGTAGTGAGAGTCTTTTAGGCGGGAACTCAACCGCACTTCCTTTTTATCATAGGAAGGGCGGCCTGTTAATAGATGCCAGTGAAATTTTGTACCACAAACAGGCTTGTCAATTTGTGGCGACGGTCTGGAAGACCCCTGCTTTACAGGGGCGTCAAGCCTGAAAATTCATACTCATAACCTGAAGGTCGGCGGTTCAAATCCGCCTCCCGCAACCACCTTTTTTCTTCCATTTCACCCCACAAAAACAGGGCTATTCTGATTTTCTGCCCCCAGAAAATACTTTTTTCTTGTGTGCTACAAATGACACACGTATGATCCCCGCCTGTGCCACACGGTAGCACGGTTTTACCCCCTAAAAATGTCAATTTCGGGCGACGGGGTTATACTGCTGCCTCCAGAAAAACGGATTAGCATGAAAATCACACAGCAACAAACCTCCCACGGGCCGCGCTTCTGCATCTCTTACCAGCACCTCTCAAAGCGGCGGCGAAAATACTTCAAGCGGCGTGAGGATGCCGAGGTTGAGCTTTCCCGATTGCTGCAACGCCGCCGCGAGGAGGGCAATGCCTTCGCCACCTACACCGATGCGGAACGATTTGAAATGGTGGCCGCCTTTGAGCGGGCCAAGACCATGCACACCACCCTGCCACGCGCCCTTGACGCAATGTTATTGGCCGAGCAGGAACGGGCGCGGCGACAGGAACCCTTGGGGCGGTATGACCGCAAGGGCGAGGAGGGATTCGGCGCAGTGCAGGAGTGCATTGAGGAGAAAATCGGGCGCAATTATCGCAAGCGATCCATCCAGTCACTCGCCTCAACACTCAATAGATTCTCCTTGGCCCACCCCAATATCATGGTGGGCGACCTCACTCGCCAAATTATTTTCAACTGGCTGGCACGAGGGAAAAAGGCCAATGGCGAGGCTTGGAAGTCGAAGACTAAAAATGGATACCTCACCGACTTGGCGACGTTCTGCTCTTGGGCGGTGAAGCGCGGCCTGCTTGTGGGCAATCCGGCTGAGGACGTGGATGATTTCCTGATGACCCCAGAGGAAGAGCGGGAACTGGACGAGCGGGTGGAGGTGATTCGCCCCGACCAGCTTGCCACGTTGATGCGGGCTGCTTTCCGGCAGGACAAAGGCGTGGCGCGGCTGCTCTCCATTATTTATTTCGGCGGGCTGCGGACGGAGCGCGAGGCAGGCATGATGGAGGAGGAACATATCGGGGCGAAAATCCATGTCCCCCGCCGACTGGCCAAGGACAGGCAGGAGAGAGTGTTTACCCCCCACCCCACTCTGGCCGCGTGGCTCAAGGCCACGGGCGAGGAGCGGCTGCCGTTGTCGAATCAGGACAAGCGCGTGAAGGCCGTCATCAAGGCGGCTCGGCTGACTGGCAAAATTCCCAGAAACGCAGGCCGTCACAGCTTCGCTTCCTACCATCTGGTGCTGGCGGGCAAGCAGGCCACGCTCGATGTCCTTGGCCACGCCAGTGACCAGATGCTGTTTTCAAATTACCGATCCGTCGTGTCCGTCGAGGAGGCGGAAAATTATTTCAAAATTCGGCCGGAAAAGACTTGTGCTACAAATGGCATCTAAAAGACACTGCCCGAACACCCTTAAACAACCCTTTAATTTCTATGATTGATCCAGAAGTCCTCGATATTACAGTCAAAAAGGTTGACTCCTTGAAGCGCAGAAGGCGGTTCAGGCGGAATAGCCTACTCCTCACCGTCATCGCCGCAAGCCTCGTTGCCAGCGGGCTGCTGCTGCTCTATTCGGGCGTGGGCGCGAGCCTGAACCGCGCGGCAGTAGAACTATTAAGCGAGTCGTCGGAGGAAATGCAGGCGACAGTCACTGTGCTACGCGAGGAAATTGCGCGGCTAAATACTGCCCTCCTCTTGGAGGCGGAGGCGGGTGTCGCGTTGCAGGAGAGAGTCACCGAATTGACCACCATAGACCCCGATGCGCTGAAGAAGCTGCGCTCACTGTTGCTCA
>CEVA01052086.1_pt1 | contig 11195 bp, 14 predicted proteins | sample 361521 | NCBI WGS metagenome assembly CEVA01 (sample SAMEA2622823, study PRJEB7988) | marine metagenome | isolation source: saline water (ENVO:00002010), including | reverse complement strand
TACATCTTCATCCCAATCTGGATTAAATTGATATTGTAGACTTTGAATTTTTAGATGTTTACTTTTAAGTTTACTTTTATTTGATACAGCATGTAAATTTTTAAGTAAAGGGTATAGTTCGGTATCTATTTTTTTTTCAAATGTACGAGTTGTAATATTTTTAAATAACAGTCCCCAATTATAGTCATGTAGATAATTTTGCCAGTTTTTTCCATTTTCAACATAGTTTTGCAATTTCAACCATGTTCCATCACTATGTAAAGTCAAAAGTTTTGCTAAGGGATCATTTTTAATTTCAATATTGTGTATCCAAAGTAAATATATAAGAGTAGAAAATGGGAATTTTTTATGAAATTCATTGGCAGTTATTTTTGCTAAAATATTAGGATTACAAGATGTTTCAAATCCTTGTGGTATATCATTTGCAAGAGAAACAATATGTCCACCAATAGCTCTTCCTTGTTTAGGTAAAATATTTAGATCTACCCAAATAAGATCTTTCTTTTTTTGTAGTCCTTTATTTGAGATCCAAATATTATGTAAATCATAATACCCTTCTAATTTCCAATTTAAATAATGACTTAGAAAGGCTGCACAGATAAGACCATCATAATCTGCAGATATAATCATAGGTAGATTTTTTTTCATTAACCATGGAAAGCGGGTAATTATATCATTACGATTAATATTCATAGGTAAAGATTAGTTAAAATTTTCTAAATTATTAGAGAAGTTTTATAGATTAATTATATAGTATAACAATTTGGAGAGATAAATTATGAATGTAATGGTAAAATATTTATTAATTACAATTCTTATAATTGGGAGAGTGTATTCTCAATCTATTGAAGATAATTTGAAAAGTATGGCGAATGCAAATGCAAAAAAATATTTAGGAGCTTTTCCTACAGCTTTTGGTATGAATATGAATTCCGGAACGTTTCATAAAGCAAAGCCTCATAAAGTGTTAGGATTTGATATTACAATGAGTATGTCTATGGCCGCTACTTCTGATGCAGCTCAAACGTTTGAGTTTATTTTACCTGCTGAAGATATTTTGGTACCAATTACGATTGCAGGTCAGCAATATGAACTTGAAATAAATCCAGATGAGGTATACGATGAGTTTCGTACTACATCTACAATTTTTGGTCCTCCATTTAGTAATACAATCAGTGTTGATAATGATAAAGCAATAAATAGCATTAGGACACAGCTTGCGGGTAAAGGAGTTGCCCAAAATCAAATTGATTTAATATCTGATAGTGAGTTAGCTCCTCTAGTTGATGAAAACTTTCCTGATTTAGTTACGCCTGAGGGATTAAATTTGCCCTTTATACCTGCATTAATACCGCAAATTTCTATTGGTTTTCCTAAAGATATTGAATTGAGTTTTAGAGGTTTTCCTTCTTCAGATATTCCAGAATATGGGAAAGTAGAATTCTTAGGTTATGGAGGAAAGATAGGATTAAATCAATTTATTCCTGTACCTAATATTGTATTGCCAGATATGGCTCTTGGTTATTATGCTATTAATCTTACAATGGGTGATATTATAAAAATGAACAATAGTATAACTATGTTTCAAATAAGTAAAAGCATTCCATTTTTGACAGTATATGGAGGACTGGGATTAGAAAGCAGTACTGCAGATCTAAATTACTCTTATGCAGATGCTTTAAGTGGGACCTCTACTCCAATTAATTTTAGTATTACAGGTGAAAATAATTTTAGAACAGTTATTGGTCTGAGGTTAAAGCTTGCCATTTTATCTATTAATGCAGATTATAATATAGGCGCTTTTAATACACTAAACATGGGTATTGGATTAACGCTTAGATAAAATTTGTTATTATCTAGTTTGAAAGTTTTTATCTGATACATTAGGTTACGTATTTAGATTTTTTTCCCCCATTATTACGTGTTAATTTATTTTGTGATGAAAAGGTATATTATATTATTGATTTTATTATGTTCCCTTATTGGTCAAGATATTATTGGAGAGGGATTGTATGAGGAAGAACTTATTGATTTTCTTAGAGAAAATTATAAGACAAGTTCGACTCTAGGGTATACAGCTGCTAGAGACTCTTTGTATCTTCGAATCGATCGTATTGATAATATGGTTAGGGGAGTATATACTAATTATGCGGTTGCTCTGCCTGAATCGGGTGTTGACCCAAGTACTTTTTTATATGAAAATGGAATAAATTGTGAGCATGTTTGGCCTCAAAGTTTATATGAGGGTGGAGAGCCAACAAAAAGTGATATGCATATTTTAAGGCCATGTAAAGATAATGTGAATTCTGCTAGGGCAAATAAACCTTTTAATGAAATCAATGATGATCAGGTGAATACGTGGTATTGGCTAGATAGTCAAACTTCAAATATGCCTTCTTCCAATATAAATGAATACTCTGAAAACCATGGATCTTATTTTGAGCCAAGAGAAGATCGTAAAGGAGATATTGCGCGTACAATATTTTATTTTTATTCTATGTATACAGATATAGCGGATGATAATTTTTTTCATATACAAAAAGATGTGCTTAAAATATGGCATGAATTAGACCCTGCGGATATGAATGAAGTGTATCGTACTTGGCAGATTGCAGAATATCAGCAAAATAAACCAAATCCATTTATTTTAGATGAGACTCTTATAGAAAGAGCATATTTTTATGATGGGTATATTCTAGGTGATATTAATGGAGATGAATCCTTAAATGTATTAGATATTGTTTCTCTCATAGATGTTATTTTAAATGAAGAACAAACTAATTTTCTTGGAGATATGAATAGTGATGGGGAAAATAACATCTTAGATGTAGTAATTTTAGCTAGCATTATTTTAGAATAAATTAACCAATTCATTTTTTATAATTATTATATATTAGATAAGGAGATTTTAATTATATGTATAGATATATAAGCATAGCACTTTTATTATTAGTTGCTTGTCAAAAAAAAATAGATACACAAGATGTAACTCAAACAGATACAAAAGGAAAATCTATGGCAGAGGAAATAATTGGTGAAGAAGTTACTACTCCTTCAGGACTTAAATATATTGATGAAGTGATAGGTTCAGGGAAGACTCCTGAAAAGGGAGGAAAAATAAAAGTTCATTACACAGGGACTTTAGAAGATGGGACAAAATTTGATAGTTCACATGATAGAAATAAACCTATTGAATTTGCATTAGGTGTAGGACAAGTAATTCCTGGATGGGATGAAGGAATATCTACTATGCGAGAAGGTGGTAAGAGACAGCTTATTATTCCACCAGAATTAGCATATGGAGAGAGGGGAGCTGGTAAAATTATTCCTCCTAATTCTACATTACATTTTGATGTAGAATTAATAGAAGTGTCTGAAAAATTTATTGATACAGATTTTTCTCTTCCAGGTAAAGAAGAAGTAACCGAATCTGGGTTACGTATGATTATTCATAAAGAAGGTAATGGGAAAAATCCATCAGCAGGTCAAACAGTTTCAGTTCATTATACGGGTATTTTAGAAGATGGAACGCAATTTGATAGCTCCCATGATAGAGGTAGGCCATTTAGTTTTCCTTTAGGCCAAGGAAGAGTTATTAAAGGATGGGATGAAGCATTAGCTCTTATGAGTAAGGGAGAAAAAAGAACTTTAATCATTCCACCTTCTATTGGTTATGGTGAACGAGGTGCAGGTGGAAGAATACCGCCTAATGCAACGTTAATATTTGAAGTGGAACTTATTGACTTTAAATAAATATTTTATGAAAAGAACTGTTGTTTATTTTTGTGCGCTGTTAGCTTTTAGCTGTCAATATACTCCGTATGAATGGTATAATGGCACTTTGGAAGAAGCAAAAGAAATTGCGGGATCCAAACTGATCTTAATCAAATTTTATACCAATACATGACCTTCATGTATTCGGCTGGATGTCGAAACATTAAGAAATCAAGAAGTACAAGCATTCTCCAAAGAAAATTTGATTAGTTTGAAATTTAATGCAAATGAAGAAATTGGGAATAAATACTATAAAGAGTATAATTGCCAATTTGTTCCACATTTATTATTTTTAGATTCAAATGGAGATGAGGTAGATAGAATCATTGGATTTATGCCTCCATCTGAATATTTATTACGCCTTGAAAATATTGTAAATAAACGGAATACTTTGGCGGATTACTTAGCAAGATATAAAAATGGTGAGGAAAATATAGAAATTATTGCGGCTATTGCGATGAAATATGAAGATCGAAAAATAGATGAAAAAGCTGCAAAATTTTATAAAATTCTAATTTCGCAATATCCTAATTCTTCTTCTGATTATTATCAACAAGCAGAATATTTTTTAGCATCTTATGAATTTCATAATGGGAAGGAAGATTCCTTCAAACAATATATTAAAGCATCTCCAGATTCTCCATTTATTTTAGATGCATTTAAAGAAATGACATATTATTTTGCAGATACTAAACAATTAGATAAAGAATTAAGTACTTATAAGGAAATGTTGGCATTATTTCCTAAAAACCCTACAGTATTAAATTCATATGCATGGCGTATGGCGGAAGTGGAGAAAAATCTAGAGGATGCTTTAATTAAAGTGCGAATTGCTGTAACTTTAACCAATGAAAACCCAGATAGACAGGCAGGTATTATTGATACAGAAGCAGAAGTGCTTTGGAAATTAAAAAGGTACAATGAAGCAATTGATGCTATAAATAAATCCATTAAGATAGATCCGGAAAATGGATACTATAAAGATCAGAAAGAAAAATTCATTCAATCTGTGAAAGAAGAAGGGAGACCGGTTTAATGTGTATTTCTTTTATGAATGATCCTAATACCTTCTATAGTAAGGTTAGGGGCTAGCGAGTGCGTAAACTCTAAATTTGGAGAAATTAATTTCCCAAATCCACCAGTAATTATTCTATAGGGTTTGTCCCATTTCATTTCGGTTTCAATTCGGTTAAACATTCCTTCAATGATATCAATAGCACCTAGCATAATCCCAGATTGCAAATTGGTTGTTGTATTTTTCCCAACTACATTATTAGGAATTGTAAAAAGTGTCTCTTTTAATAAAGCAGCTTTTTCAATTAAATTATTTGCTGCTGTTTTTAATCCTGGAGCGATTGCTCCTCCTATAAATGCACCACTTTCATCTATTACATCATAGTTGGTTGCAGATCCAATATCTCCTACAATAGCAGGACAGCCAAATAGTTCTTTTGCTGCAATAGAGTTACATATTCTATCAGCGCCTACTTCGTTTGGGCTATCTACGTTCAATTCTACATTTGAATTTAGATGGTCGATAATTAAGCTTTCTATGTGAAATAGATTTTTTATTGCTTCTGTATAAATAGGTGTTAATCTTGGTACAACAGAACTTATAGTCGCAAATGTAATATCATATTTTTCTAGAGAACTAAATTTTTGCCAAAAATTCATATTTGAGGGGATACGAATATTATGAATCCATTTTTTGGAGTCATATATTGCACAAACTACATGTGAGTTTCCAATATCTATAGCTAATAGCATTATAAAGTAATCATACCTGCTGGGAAAATCTTTGTTTTTCCATTTAATTTTATTTTTGCATACCCTGTATTAGTTATTCCTTGAAAATTTCCTTGAAAGAGTTCTTCACCATTATGAAATGTAATAGTATTATTTTTATGTATACAATATTTTTCCCATAGTGACGTAATATTTTGCCAGCTATGAAAATATAAATTTTCAAATTCATTTAAGATAGACGAAAGAATAATTTCTCTTTTAGATTCTTTTCCAGAATATATTAAAAGGGATGTAGCTTGATTTTTCAAGTTTTCTGAAAAATCATTTGGAGATTCATTAATATTTAATCCAATACCTACAGCTACACATGCTCCTTGATTTGTATTACGACTTTCAATTAAAATTCCTCCCATTTTTTTTTGATCTAGCATTATATCATTAGGCCATTTTAATCCAGGTAGAATATTGGTAATCATATGAATACCTTTTACAATACTTACTCCAGCAAGTAGTGGTAGAAGGCCTAGTTTTTCCAATGGAACTTCTGGTAAAAATAAAAAGGAGAATATTAGACTCTTGTTTGGAATTGCATACCAGGTATTTTTACGTCTACCTCTACCTCTTTTTTGTTGTTCTGAAATAATAAGCGTGCCATTTGGGTTACCATTTTGAAAACTATTCCAAACATCATCATTGGTTGAATTAGTAGATGCTATATATTGCACCTTGCGGCCGAGGAATTCCGTATTTAGTCCTGCCTGCATATTTTCGACAGAAAACATATTGAATTAATTATTTTTTTGGTTCGGTAAGATATAAGAATGCATCATTAAGTCCTCTGCTGGTATAATTTATAAGACGCATATTTTCATCAACTAAAAATATACAAGGTAAACCAGTAGGTTTTACCCAGCCATGTAGAAATCGATACTCATCTGCAAGAACTGGAACGTGAGGATCTGGATATTTTTCATACCATTTTATTACATCATCAGGTGTTGCGGTAGTTTTATTTATTTTATTTTCTCCCTCAAACATAAAATTTATCAAATAAATTTCACCATTTTTAATCATATCTCGAATTGGGAAATAACGATCTTTCCACCAACGATTTTTTGTAATACTTTGATCATTAGTTGCTAACCAGTTAGCTAAATCATTACATGGGCCACACCATCCTGCTGATAATTCTATAAGTATCATTTTCCCTTGATTTGCAAAATCATACAAATCAACACTTTCTCCAAATTGATCTAAGGCTTCAAAGCGAGGCATAATATCCCCCTTTTTTGGAATACAGTAATTTCCTTTTGGATGTGCTAGACAATTTTGATTTTCACAGTCTGCATTTGTTTGGCATGGGCATCCGGTTCCTCCGGGGCAGGGTAAATCAAAACCAGGATCTGCAATTGCATCACTTTTATTATTAACTGGCCAGCCTCCTTTATATGTATACATTGGAATAGTATCATTATCACAAAAAATAATATTTATTAGAATAAGTGTAATAATAGAAAAAGAAAATTTCATGGTTAAATCCTTAGACAGAGGTTATTTATTATAAATTTATAATCTATTAATATTATGTGTTCAATCTAACTGAAACAATGATTTTTTATAAGATTTTTTTAAAAGTGTGATCTAAATCAGAGTTTTATTTCTAATAAAAGGTTGTAAATTTTACTGTTCATACGTAACTCATAACAATTTGAAAGGAGGTGATCATTTGAAAGCTGACAAACGAAGTTGTGATTATACCTCTGGAGGGCTTGTATAAAATCTGAGGTGTAAACCAAAGAACTTCAAGTCATGGAATAGATGACTCTACATCTATCCAGATGAATTAAAGGGCAGAATGTTTTCTGCCCTTTTTTATTTTGTGTATAAAAAAGCAACAGCCCCCTGAAATTAAGAGATTATCAAGAGGGCTGCCATATTGTTAGGATTTTTTTTCAGCCGCGGAGTTTTGTAGTGACTAAGCTACAATGCTCCTACCTAACAACTAATATAAATTACTTAAAATAATAGAGAGAAAAACATATTTTATTTATATTTCTATTTAAAATAATATGGCCAAATAATTGCATCTAAAATCATAGTCTGTATCCAAAAAGGTATAAGACCTGCAATTGCCATAAAGTACATAGGGGATGCTTTATTTATATTAGAGAAAAGAAAAATTAACATAAGACCTGTAGAAGACAATCCTACAATACATAAAATAATGCGTATTGCAATCCATAAAGAAGTAGAAGGATTTATTAGCATTTCAAATGTCATAGGCATCCATAGAGCAGAGGGGATAGTTATTCCCAAATATAATAAGCTAATGATATTAGGGTTAATGATGGCAGATTGTGCATTAAAGATATGTTTTATAATATATGGTGTAAAGAAAAAATATCCTATAGCCGCAAGTATCATACAAATAGTATAGTAGGGGCGTATTGTTTCTGGGACATGTCCCCAAAGCAACCCCCGAAGCTCTATTTGTGTACTTAATCCATGAGCATACGATGCTAATACGGCTACTCCTCCTATTAAATTAATTAAGAGAAATACGTAAAGATTTTTATTCATATAATTGTATTACCAGTTAACAATTAATTCTAAGACCTTATATATAAAAAATAAAAATGTACCAAGAATTGCTAGTACAAATAGAAATATGGGAATGAATTGGATATTTACTTTTGTACCATCAGCATCTTGTACTTTGACACCACGCCAACCTATTTTCACATTTTCCTTTTTCCCATTTTTTTCTACATTTACTTCTACAGTTTTATTTTTTTTATTAATATCTACATTTACTTCTTCATTATCATCTGATTTATGAATATGTACTTCATCCGCATGTTTTATCTCTTCTTGTATTTTTTCAGTAATATCGTCATCATTTTTAATTTCTATATTTATTTTTTTTTCACTCATAGTATACCCTTAATCAATTAATCTTTATTAAATACTTTTTGTAAAATAAAGCCTACACCCATACCAATCAATGTCCCAGCTGGGACTTCGCCAACCAGAAAACCTATGCCTATCCCGATAAACATACATCCGACAAACATCACATCTCCTTTATTAATAATTTAAAAGTTTTTACTAATATGCATATTATATGTACCGTTATTTGCATCTAGATACATTGTAAAATTTTTAAATGGTGTAGTAAAATAAAAACTACTTAATACACCTATGGTAGCTCCAACTATAACATCTTCTAAATAATGTTTATTAGCTTCTACACGGCTATAACCTACAAAAGTTGCACCAATATATGCAGGGATAGAATATTTCCAACCAAATCGCTTATGGATAAATCCCGCACCCATAAATGCTGCGGAAGTATGCCCTGATGGGAATGATGTACAACAACTACCATTTGGTCTGCGTTTTTGTGTTATGGTTTTTAAGCTTTTTGTAATAATCCCTGTCGCAACTAAAGATTTACAAAATTGTTTTAGTCCATCTCTATTGTTTTCAAATAAAATAGTACTACCTAAACCGATTCCTGGGATAATAAGTTGTAGTATATCTCCTGCTCTTTCTACGTTCTCAGTATGCGTTTCACTTAGGAGAAATGCAGGAATAAGAATAATGAGTATGATATATTTCATAAAGTATATTAAGAATAAATAACGATTAAATATATCCATGTTGGTAGTATAGTAGCCCAATAACTAGTGGCCCATATAAGTCCTATCATGCCACCCCAGTCATTTAATCTAGTAGATGGATTTTTTATATGTATAGAGTTTTTTAGCCCATTTATTATGGTATCAAATTTTTTTTGTAGACCATTTTTGTGTGCATGTAATTGGAGTGACCTAATATGAATTATTTGCCAAGGTAAATAAAGGACCCCAAATATTAGATTTAAATAAATTAATAGTTCTCTTCCAGAAAAATTATCAAGAGTTACATATAGATACAGGCTTGCTATGGTATTAATAATAAAAATGATTCCCCAACCAATTTCTTCATATACATATAGTATTAATTTTCCAGTTACAATAGCACCCCAAACAAAACATTGAGAAACAACTACTTGGATAACCATCATCCAGGACATCGCATTGATCATAGTAACTTGTTCTGAATTGAGAATTCTAATTAAATATGCAAATAGATATATAGAAGCTATTTCAGAGAATGTAGCAAAAAAGCGTGTTACAAATACAGAAGAAAAAATGGACTTATGAAATACTATATTATTTGTATATCGAACAGGGAATAGGCACCTATATGCGCATGTAGTAAATAGAATTTGTGCCGGTATGAGTATATGTATATCTGTATTAGCTAATGGTAATGTAATGGTATTGATTAGAAAATAAATATTTACTAATGCACCAATTTTTAATAACCAGAGAAAATTTTTTATATTTTGCAATATTTAACTAATTTTTCAATTTGAATTAATATATTTTCATTTTGTACGGAGTTAGTATCTACTGAAATATTTGAAAGTGGATTTTCAAACATTAATTTTCCATGTAAATGGTTTAGTTCATGCTGAAATAATCTAGATATAAATCCAGATAGAGGTTTTTTTATAACTCGTCCTTGGCCATTATAGTAGCGTACTTTAATTTTATCATATCGTTCAATCATTAAAGTTATATTCGGTATACTTAAGCAACCTTCAGCTCCTTCTTGGGTAGATTTTTTATCAATATTATCTATTTGAGGGTTTATATATATTTCATAATTATCTGGATCAGGTGTTACATCATCTATATTGTTTGTAGATTTATCATCTATTTCAGAATAATCACGATCATGCTTCATCCCAATAAACAATTTTTTGTCATATCCTATTTGGTTTGCAGCAATTCCAGCACATGGTAATGCTGTAAACGTATCTACTAAGTCTTCAATAATTTGTTTAATATGAGATGAAATAGGAAACGTTACAGGCTTTGTTGGTGTGCGTAAAAAATCTATATTTTTTTCAATAAGATTTTCACCATCCCATACTTTTACTAAATCTGCATTTCTATCTGCCATTAATGAAATTTATTTTTTTCATATATATAAACTTACAAATGTTTTTCGTAAAAATATATAATAATGGGGTGTGATTTAATTAACAATATAATAAATACGAGATATGTAAACTTTATGAGTTACTGAATGTTTCGATGGTGTTAATGAAGTGAAGGGGGTAGTTTTCTCGGCTATCCCCTTTTATTATATATACTCAAGGGAAAGATACCAAAACAAGAATAGTATGATTATACTAAGAAAAATGAACATAGGTGTTGTTTGTACATTAAATGCATAAGGTACAGCAGTATTAATAGTAAGTATTACCCATTTATAAAATAATAAATTCATAATAGTAATAGGTTGAATATGATTTTTTTTATATTCTAGTAACAAAATAACTGATTGAATAATAAAAGTTATTGATATACCTATTAGTATATAGTGTAATGATTCAATAATATCTTTTAGGCGGTTAACACCTAGAAAAGGTCTCACTAGTTTAATAGGAACAATATTAAAAGAATTTGGGAGTAAACTATATATTAGGCCTATTAGAGATAAAACAATGGCGGTTATATCAAAATAGATTATAGTTTCTATATTTTTAAATTTCTTTATTATGCTTTGCATTTTTAATCTCTAAATTTATATTCTATTATAGGAAATGTTCTATAAAA
>CEVA01108622.1_pt1 | contig 11206 bp, 9 predicted proteins | sample 361521 | NCBI WGS metagenome assembly CEVA01 (sample SAMEA2622823, study PRJEB7988) | marine metagenome | isolation source: saline water (ENVO:00002010), including | reverse complement strand
TTGTCTGGGCATGTGTGATGGAGTTTCAAACTATATGGAAGGCTGGATAAATGGTTTGTCGACGCAAATTTGCGCTATAGGAAAAATGGGTTTGTCGTTAAGAGCATTCTTGGCCTTTGAAAAAGCTGGCCACAGAGTAGTTATGCCGGCATTGGAGAATTTACCTTTGGTTGTTTTTGTTAAAATCTTGTTGCTTAGACAATGATGTAATTAGCCCGAATTGGGAGTATGCTGCGCGCCCGCAAATAGAGTGTATACGATCGAGTAATTCAGTAGTGAAGAGGACCGATAATCGATGACAGATTCAAAGGTAGATAATGGTGTAAACGTGGAGGCGCTGCTTGGTGCCCGTGATGCCCTGTCGGAGGCGCCCGAGGGAGCTAAATTCGCATGGAGAGCCGCTTGCAAATGGCAAAATGGGGTGCACAGTAAGTCCACTGTGGAAGGATTTCATGGGCTTGGTGATGAGCAAAAACATAAAACTGAATTTAGCTTCGATGTGGACCATCCAGAGGTTTTCGCAGCCGAGGATAATGGTGCGACACCGGTCGAATATGTTCTCGTGGGTTTAGCCTCTTGCTTGACAGCGGGTGTCGCCAGTGTCGCTCAGAATCGAGATATCCAACTGCGTTCGGTGGAAGCCAAGCTTGAAGGGTCGATGGATATTCTCGGTATTTTGGGTGCTGATACCGATGTACGTAATGGCTTTGAAGATATCAAGGTGTCTTTTGATATCGATGCTGACGCATCGGAAGAAGATATCGAAGCCCTCGTCGCGCAGTCGCAAAAACGATCGGCTGTATTTGATATTATTACAAATCCAACGAATGTTAGTGTTGAGGTGAAGACCTGACATTTTGAAGGACACTGTTCATGTTCCGGTAGTAGTTGTCGGCGCGGGTCATAGTGGACTTGCCGCCAGTTATTGGCTTCGCGAGAAGAACATTGCACATGTCTTGCTAGAGCGCGGTGTTGTGGGTGAATCGTGGCATGCTGAACGATGGGATTCTCTGCGCTTGCTTACTCCTAATTGGCAAAATGGGTTGCCTGGGTTTCCATACAAAGGTGTCCATCCTGACGGTTTTATGGATGTACGCGAATTTGTTGATTTCGTTAGAGACTATGCGAAGTTCATTCAAGCTCCAGTATGCGAACATACGGAAGTGATACAGATACGCAAATCAAACGATTCGTATTTGACAGAAACCACCAAAGGAAAATTTCAATCTCAAGCAGTTATTCTGGCGAGTGGAGCATGTAAATTGGCCAATGTCCCTACGTTTTCTGATGGTGTCCCGGAAGACGTATTTCAGGTTCACTCGTTGGAATACAAGAACCCTAATCAACTGCCCGAAGGCCGTGTCTTGGTTGTTGGAGCCTCGGCAACAGGACTTCAATTGTCGGACGAGATACATCTAACGGGTCGTCCAGTGACGTTGTCCGTCGGTGAGCACGTTCGCATGCCCCGAACCTATCGAAATCGAGATATACAGTGGTGGATGAATGTCACAGGTCTGCTTGATGACACCATAGATGCAGTTGATGACCTTGTGCGGGCGCGGAATATCCCTTCCCCTCAACTTATCGGTACAACTGACTTAAGTACGATTGATTTGAACTGTCTAACAGACCGAGGTGTGGAGCTTGTGGGCAGAATTGCTGCGATTCAGGAGCGGGATGGAACGACCATTGCGCAATTTTCAGGCTCCCTGGGCAATGTTTGTCGATTGGCGGATTTAAAATTGAACAGATTGTTGAAGTCTTTTGATGAATGGGCAGATCTTCAGTCGACACTTGAGGTTGGAGATCCTCAGGTATTTAAATCGACGGCGGTTCCCGAAAAGCCTGAGCTGGACAAAAATCTCGGCGGCAAGGAAGGGATAAAGTCTGTTGTATGGGCAACTGGTTATAAACCAGATTTTCAATTTTTGAAACTCCCTGTGTTTGATAGAAAACAACGTCTCAATCACGAAGGTGGTGTTGTGAGTGGAGTGTCGGGAATGTACGTTCTCGGATTGACATTTCTCCGTCGTCGTAAGTCGAGTTTTATTCACGGGGCCGAAGATGATGCGCGTGAGTTGGTCGAGCATTTGGAATCTTTTTTACGCGATTCCAGGACTATCACAGATTCGACGTGTTAGTATAATCTGGACTCCGGTGTGTTCTATGATCGTGTAATGGTACCTCGTCCGAACTGTATATACACTGTCTCCGGTTAGAATCCCCCCACGACTAAATAGTCGGCCATTTGCCCAGTTGGATAGACCAAGCTCGGGTTTGGATAATGCAAATTGTCCGTCAACCCATCGTGTGTGATTGTCTCCAACAAATGGTGACTGAATCGTTTCGTAAAAGTGTTCTGCTTCAGCAACGTCTTTGGTGACTAGGCATGCTACGAGCCTAGGGCTGTATGTGTTAAAGAGCTCAATGGCGTGGTTGACACTCTCGACTATGATGAGGGTTATTTCGGGGTTGTCTTCCCACTCCCATTCGTTGCCTACATCACTAAGATCTATCAGTTCAGCACATTTTTCGTCAACTGCCCCGTTTGGTCGAACGATAGAAACCGTTTCGTTAAATAGATCATTCGGCAGGTATTTTTGACCCGATTCTTCGATGTGAATTTTGTAGTCGGATTGACCTCGATTTTTTGCGGCTGTCTCTAGGCCACTAATTAGGGCTGGGATAAGTAGTTCTGCTTTTGATGCAGGAATACAGCAAGTGTTCAGTGTATTGCATACTTTGCGATCGAGTGATCGGACTACGATATTGGTAAAGTTTTGAGGCAATGTTGTGTCTGAACTGACAATCCATGCTCCTCCTGTTCCGTGGAGGCTCACGGGCGTACCCACGCTTTGGGCTAGATCACCCAATTGGTCGACTGCAGGGCCTGAACCACGGGCAACGGCGAGCGCTAATCGATTATCTAAGAATAGAGACCATCCTGCAGCATGTGATGGATCGTCGATTAGCGCCACGGCATCAGCAGGTAGTGCACTATCTCGTAAAGATGGTATTAGGGCCGTTTCCATGATGGTTCGGGCAGTCCGCAGTGCATCGCTGCCGATTCTAAAAATCGTGGCGTTCCCGCCACGAAGCACACCGCATGCATCAGCGAGTACATTCGGACGACCCTCAAAAACGAATCCGACTATTCCGAGAGCGGCACCGATCAATTGAATTTGAAAATCCTCGTGGCTAATCTCTTCTAAAATTGCATGACGTTGAGTTGGAGTTGCTGCCCACCCGCGAAGACCAGTGACCATATTCCTACGCATGTCCTCCGTAACTAGCAAGCGGGTTGTCGAACGACCATTGGATCGTGCTTGTTCGACATCGATATGGTTTGTTTCCTTAATTTTGTCCCAAATTTGGTTTGTTTCGAGAGCGTCGGCAAATTTACAAAAAAATGAAACGATCTGCTCATCATTGGCCGTTGCCAGTTCATCGAATGCTTTGGTGCTTTTGTCGATCACGCTTTTGACGCTATTGCTAACAACTTCTGGTATAAGCAGTAAGCCGTCACGGGAGCTTGTAATGAGGCGATCTCCCGGTCGAAATTGTTCTGCTATTTCGTTGGATATACGATGCGCTTCCCCGTCTGCGGAGAGTATCGTCGATCCAGCCTCTAACTTGTTGAGCATAAATTCTCCTTTTAGGTTGAATCACTCGTAGATCTGGATCGTTTCTTTGTCGATCAGATCCCAATCAATCTCAACACCCAGTCCGTTGCCAGTTGGGGCGTGCACTAAGCCATTGGAATCAACTTCTATATCGGTGACTAGAGCATATTTATTGGCCCCACTGCATGGAAATACTTCGTAATAGTCGCAGTTGGGTATGGCCATGGTGACATGGAGGTTAGCTACGTTATTTAAAGAGTTGCCACCGTGATGTATTTCACATTTCATATGGAATCCTTCTGCCATATGAGCAATTTTGAGGAGAGGGGTAATTCCTCCGCAAACGGCCACATCACCTCGTAACATGTCGGTTGCTTGTTGTTGTACCCACTGCTGCATACCATAGAACCCTCCGGGTGCAAATTCGGTATTTAGCATGGGAATATCGAGTTTCTGCTTTAGCTTAACGTAGTTATAAATATCCTCTTCTTGTAACGGATCTTCGTACCAGAAATAGTCTAGATCTTCGATCGCACGTCCTACACGTAGCGCGTCTTCGTAACAATATGACCACATCGAGTCCAACATAAGGACCATATCGTCACCGACAGCTTCTCGAACAATCTGGCATATTTCTATGTCGCTCTTTGGGTCAGCGTGTGGGTGGATCTTGTAGGCGGTCCATCCTTGCTCTTTGAAGCTTAGCGCCTCATTAGCGAACTCCTGTGCCGATGGAAACCAATCTGCTGAAGCGTAGGCGGGAACTTCTGTGCGGCAAGTACCAAGTAGTCTATGTATTGGTTGGCCAGCGGTTTTTCCGGCGATATCCCACAATGCCACATCTATTGCACCAATTACCGACGGATGTATTCCTCTGTGGGAAGGCCACAATTCGTTCCATATAGCTCCGATATCTAGAGGATTCCTCTGTATCAGTCGTGGCTTCAAACGCATGAGTTGTAACGCGGATACATCTCCTCCTCCAAGAAATGCATTTCCTGTAATACCCTCATCTGTTTCTACCGCCACTATTCCTAGTTTTGTTTTGCCTCCAAAATGCATGGTCGCGGTCCGCCATGGTTCGACTTCCCAACCAATCATCGTTAGTTTTATATTCGTTATTTTCATAATAGTCCTTTGTTTTTTAGCGACTTGTGTGGTGATTGACGTTCACAGCTGTGGAGGTCATATGCGTAAAAACACTTATTTCGATTTCTTAGGTAACGACCCACTCTACACGGAAAAACTTGAGTGTATTAACATGAATTGTCTATGCAAGACGAGTGATCATAGTTTGTCTGGGCTTAAAGGTTCCTTGTATCCAGGGTTACACTCTTAATTAATGCATAGATCTGTTGTCCGTCCTGCAAGTGAAGAGCTTCTGTGGCGGCACGGGTAATTCTTGATCGTATAGTTTGTTCCCCCAAATCCACGAACACTTCGGCATAGGGGGTGTTTTTATTCTCCACGATTTTCGCGATTCGAGCTTTAAGAACATTTCGGATGCTGATATCCGCGGGCGGAGATAGGGCGAGGGATACATCTCGAGCGCGAATTCGAATCGACAGAGACTTTCCGTTCGCAATGTCTCCGACTATGGGAATTGCGATTGATTGTCCGTCGAGAGCAAGGTTTGTGAGTTGCAATCGCTCTTCATGATTGATCACAGAAGCTCGAACTATCACCCCTGCGTCAAAGTGCCCTGTTAGATCTTCCAGATCCAATCGGGAAAAAATGTCGATTGGTGGGCCCGCTGCGTAATGTCTACCGTCATCGATCGCAATCACATAGTCCGCTACTTTAATTACCTCATCAACGGAATGTGACACATAGATTGTAGGCACAGCTAACATTCTGGAGAGTTTTTCTACATAGGGTAGTATTTCGTATTTTCTTTCGAGGTCGATTGCCGCGAGCGGCTCATCAAGCAATAAGAGTTCAGGCCCTGACAGTACTGTGCGTGCTAAAGCAACGCGTTGTTTTTCGCCTCCAGACAGGCGAGATGTGTCGCGGTGTAGAAGGTTTGATAATTCCAATATCTCGATAGCGTCGTCGAAGGGTAGCGCTCGACTGCGTTGCCGGCTTTGGGCGAAACGTAAGTTTTCTTCAACGTTAAGATGGGGGAATAAACGAGCATCTTGAAACATCAAACCCACTGGCCGTTTGTGCGTCGGCACGTTGATATTTTGTTGGGTGTCTAACCAGGTTTGCCCCTTAAAGACAATAGATCCTGTTGACTGGTTGAGTCCAGCAATGGACCTGAGTAGAGATGTTTTACCTCCGCCACTTGGTCCGAATAGCGCTGTTACACCGGAACCAATATCGGCAGAAATATTTAAATCGAGATCTTCTTTCAGGTGTTGAATTTGAAAGCTCAGCATTTATCGATACCGCCTATTGTTGAGGTAAACAATAAGAAGGACTAGAAAAGAAAATCCGATCATGAGTGCAGACAAAACATGTGCATCACTATATCGAAGTGTCTCCACATGTTCGTAGATGGCTATAGAAACGACTTTTGTTTCGTTGGGGATGCTTCCTCCGATCAGTAATACAACACCAAATTCACCTACCGTATGGGCAAAGCTCAGAACGCATCCAGAAATGAAGCCGCGCGATGAAAGAGGAATAACCACATGCCAGAACGTATCAAGCGGTCCTGAACCAAGCGTCGCTGCAGCCTCGATAGAATCTTTCCCCATGTTTTCAAAGGCCGTCTGTAAAGGTTGCACCATGAAGGGTAACGAGTAGATGACTGATGCAATGACCAATCCGGAAAATGAAAAAGTAAGAGTTTCGCCAGTTATTGAAACCCAAAATGCCCCAATAGGAGATGATTCGCTAAACAGTATGAGAAAGTAAAATCCCAATACTGTTGGAGGTAGCACCAATGGCATAGCGGTGAGGGCTTCTACAAACGGTTTTATCCAACGAGATGTTATTGCCAACCACCATGCTAAAGGAGTTCCAATTAAGAGTAGCACCGCAGTTGTTACCGCGGCCAATTGGAACGTCAACCAAATAGGGCCAAAATCCACCATTGCAAGATTTACTTAATGTTGCACACTAACGGTATTCTTCCGCATGATCTTGCGGTATGAAGCCTAGTATGTCGCGTGTGTGTTCGAGATCGCGGTATCCCCATTTGTTGTTTGAATTGACAAAAAACGTATCGAAGCGAACATTCTCTTTTGCGTTAACGGCCAGTGTTAATGCATGTGTGATGTCGCGTTGACTACACCAGATTGAATAGGCTCTATTTCCTTTCGGCTTGTCTTCTGCATTGACATAGCCTAAACGAATGTTCAAGACAGACAGGTTTTTTGTGTCTGAGTAATAACGTCCAAGAGCTTCTCCCCACACCTTAGTACTTCCATAGATCCCTGCAGGCCGAGTTGGTGCATCCACTTTGATCATGTCCCAGGCGTCCGGTGCTGCGTCGTAATTTCCTTCGGCGATTGATTTGTACGGCTCGACGGATTCCCAACCGGATACAGTCGCCCCACTGGAGGCGAAAATGACTCGTTGACAGTTGGCATCTGCTGCAGCTTCGTAAACGTTCCGTGTTCCCTCTATATTGGTTTTTAAAAGTTCGTCCCATGTGAACTGGTCGCCAGCTTTAGCGGCTAGATGGACAACAGTATCAATTCCGTCAAAAGCGGGCCGAATTGCTTCGTATTCGGAAATATCTGCTCGAATTGTCGGCGTATCTGCAATATGACTTCGATTGAGAGCGGTGATGTTGTGTTCTGAGCTAATTTGTTTGGCAAAGGCAGTGCCTATCAGACCGCTCATGCCTGTAATAAGAATTTTGGCCATGTGATAGTTATTTCCTGTTTGTCTATCGTCTGCACCGTATTGAAAGAGTTGCCCAGACGCAACTTGAGTAGACTACTAGGAAAAAGAAGCGTAGACGATTTAATATCAAACCTCAGTAGTTCTAGTGGAGAGGAACTTTATGAAGCCGATATCAGCTGATTCTCATGTAGTAGAAGGCCCAGAAGTATTTGTCGGACTGTCGGATCGTTTTGGGGACGATGCACCGCGGATCATGGATACCGAGACGGAAGTAGATGCAATTGTTATTCCGGCAAAAGGGGTTCGAGGGGCTGGTGCGGCGCGGCTGGGTCTAGCGGGTATGCGTTTACGCCCGGGTAATACGGTTACTCGTCGCGCTGGACATAAGCCCGAGGTTGATAATCTGACCTTACCAGATATGAAGGATTTGATTTCGAAGGGCTTTGACGGATTGCGTCCCGGTATTGTTGATGGATCTCGTCGTCACGAGGATCAAGATGTCGATGGATTGGAATTGGAGTGTTTGTACCCCGGTTTTTTCGGGATGTTCAGCTTTTCGAATTACGATCTTCTCACTGCTTGTCAAAAAAACTATAACGATTGGCTATACGATTATTGTGCAGCATCGAATGGCCGTCTTTATGGATTGGCCGCGATTCCGATGCAAAAACCGCAGGCGGCGTTGGTTGAGCTCGAACGAGTGATCAAGCGAGGATTTGTTGGAGGCTGCATTCCATGTACCTCTCCGGTGGATTATCCATACAACCATGAGATATATGAACCGATTTGGGCGCTCGCAGAAGAATCCAATTTTCCACTGTCGATGCACGTAGGTACGAACTCGTATCTACCCCCAGAGTATCGAAATCGGCAGGCTATTCGGGATGGAGTCGCGGATTACTCAGTTTCTCCCACAACCATCCAAAGAACTCTTGTGGAACTGATTTGTCGAGGTGTGGCCGAGAAACATCCAAAGCTTCAATTTGTTGTCGCTGAATTTAATGGAGGGTGGATCGCTCACTGGCTTGATCGATTAGACCAGGGCTTGTCACGTGAATGGCGCTTTCGAGAAGAATCGGCGGTAAAAACCCGTCCCCATGAGATCTGGGCACGCCAGTTTTTTGCCACTATTGAAGACGATCGTCCCGCTTTGCTCACGCGCAATTTGATTGGGACCGACAACCTGATGTGGGGCTCAGACTATCCTCATTCGGATTCGACTTTTCCGTGTTCAATCGAAGTGCTCGATGAACTTTTCGTGGACATTTCCAATGAGGAACGTGAAAAAATCACGCGAGACAATTGCAAACGGCTTTACGGAATTTAAGAGAATAACGAAAGTGAAAGGAAAGAATTATGGGACGAGCGACTTCAGTTCGATGGAAACAGAATGACACAGAAAAGCCCTCTTTGGAGGTTGTAGAACGAGATATTCCAGATCCAAAACAGGGCCAGGTACAAATATCCGTAGGCAGTGCAGGGATATGCGGTTCGGATTTACATTTTTATCGAGGAGATTTCCCGGCTCGTGCTGGAATAACACCTGGGCATGAGTTCGCGGGCACAGTAAGTGCTGTGGGGGCGGATGTTTCAAGTATAAAAGAGGGCGATATTGTTGGTGTTGAGCCTCTCCTTCGCTGTGGAATTTGTTCGTTTTGTGTATCCGGTGATTATCACGTTTGTGGTGAGCGTGGTCTTGTAGGAGAGAATGAAGACGGGGGAATGAGCGACCTTGCCAATGTACCGGCAAATACAGTATTTAAGGCGCCGTCGGGCGTTGATCCGGAGTTAGGTGCATTAGCCGAACCGCTTGCGTGCTCGGTTCACGGCTATCATAAAGTCGGTTTACGGGGACATGAGACTGTTTTTATTGTTGGAGCTGGCACTATTGGTCTGACTGCCATTTTAGCTGCCCGTGCAAATGGTTCGAGAGTTATTGTGTTGGCGCGACACCCACATCAACAAGAGGCTGCGAGGCGCCTTGGTGCGGATGAGGTTATCGGAGAAGATGAATTGGGTGTCGAGCGTATGAAAGAGCTGACGCGACTTCAGGCCATAGATGTGTCGGTGGAAACTGTAGGTGGTCAGGGGGATACACTGATCCAAGCACAACGGTTAGTTCGCCCTAAAGGGCGATTGCTGGTATTGGGAGTATTTAGTGTACCAACGGTACATATCAATCCGTTGCATTTGGCTTTAAAGGAAGTGGAAATCGTGGGTTCGATGACGTACTCATCATCGGAAGGTAGAGCAGACTACGCTGTTGCACTCGATGTGATATCCGATTATGCGGAAGCCGCTCGTTCATTGGTGACCCATCGTTATGGTTTAAATGAGGTGAATGCGGCCTTCACTACAGCGCTAGATAAGTCTTCTGAATCATTAAAGGTTCACTTCAATCCGAGTATCGTATCATAACCATTTGAATTGTTAGATGGAGAAACGGAGCGGGGCGTTAAGGTGCCTCGACTATTTTGTTTACGGTACCCGTATAAAAGTCGAGGATGTAAAGTTCTCCATTTTCATCCTGTGCGAAACTTGAAATATTCATGTTTGTTGATCCGATGATTGATGGAGTAACGGTCGGAACACTGTTTTCTGGAATTGCAAGAACTGTCCCTGAGATAAAATCACCGAAGACGTACCAGCCATCCAGTGTTGAAATCTCAATCCCGCTATAGACGAAACCGCCGGTTATGGATTGGCCAATCGAGTGGTCGTATTCTGTAATTGGCTCTTGGAAGTCGGTGGCACAGTTGGTTGCTGGATCATAACAATGTGCACCCTCGCGTTCGTTCCAACCATAGTTTCCTCCGGAGACAAGTCGATCAACTTCTTCCCAATTGTTTTGCCCAACGTCACCGGCCCATAAGTGAGAACCGTTATTATCGAAGTTCATTCGCCATACGTTGCGCAATCCCCAAGAATATATTTCGGGGCACTCTAGTTCTCCTATTCCTTGAGGACATATGGGATTGCCCTCAAAAAAATTACTACGTGGTATCGCATATTGAGTGTTTGGAGCACCTGCTTGTACCCAGTCACGAACTCGGTTAATGAGTTCATCTCCTAAGGGAGGCAGGCCACTCGGCATTCGAGCTCCGCTGCCGGTATCCCCCTGGATTTTATTCAATAAATAACTTTCTTCTGGATTGTTTGTTTCAATGAGAAAGCGGCTTGTATCTTGTGTACTCGGGACTTCCACGAGTCGCTGGTAAGTTCCTGGCGATTCGAGAGACAGTCCGGCCATCGAAGTTGAGGCATCGTGACATCCGGATGTGACGCAGCTGACATCGAAAATATGTTTTTGGATTTGTCGAAAAGTGACATCAGTTTCCAACGCGGCGTCTACGTCAATCCGTAATACTGTTCCAAGCAGAGTTCTTGGATTTTGACCGTTGTCTTCGGGATCGCCACCACTTCCTCCATCACCGAGGCTCGTGTAGAGGAATTTATCAGGGCCAAAGACGATTGCTCCACCGTTGTGATTGCTGTACGGCTGATTGATGGTCAAAAGAATTTCTTCGGAATTTTGGTCAGGCAAACCGGTTATAGAATTGAGGGTCAGCCGGGAGACCCTCGACGTTAAAAGATCGCCCGTGGCTGTGTAGGTAACAAATATTTCGGGCGACTCCGGAAAATTTGGATGAAAGGCCATGCCCAATAGACCCGTCTCATAGCCATCGTTATTTACTCGATCAGTGAGGTTTAGAAACACTTCGGAAGTCGTGGCGTCCGGCTCGTTTGTGAATCTCCTGACGATTCCTTTTTTTTCAACTATGTAC
>CEVA01025619.1_pt1 | contig 11212 bp, 10 predicted proteins | sample 361521 | NCBI WGS metagenome assembly CEVA01 (sample SAMEA2622823, study PRJEB7988) | marine metagenome | isolation source: saline water (ENVO:00002010), including | reverse complement strand
TCGAATCGCGGCAGTGATCTGCAGTATTCTCTGGATCTTTCCCTGGAAGATGCCGTAAGAGGTACGGAGACCCGAATTCGTGTACCCACGCTGGTCAGCTGTGAGACCTGCAGCGGATCTGGTGCGAAGCCCGGCACTTCACCCGGTGCCTGTTCCACCTGCGGTGGTCAGGGGCAGGTTCGTATGCAGCAGGGATTTTTCTCGATTCAGCAGACCTGTCCCCAGTGCCGGGGTAAAGGCACCGTGATCACCTCGCCCTGTAGTGATTGTAGTGGGGGTGGCCGTGTTCAGAAAACCAAAACGTTGCAGGTCAAGATACCGGCGGGTGTAGACGAAGGTGATCAAATCCGTCTGTCTGGCGAAGGAGAGGCTGGTGCGGCTGGTGCACCACCGGGCGATCTTTACGTTCAGGTGCGTCTTAAAGAGCACCCAATCTTTACCCGCGACGGAGATAACCTTTACTGCGAGATGCCCATCAGTATTGCTACAGCAACGTTGGGGGGCAACATTGATATTCCGACGCTTGAAGGGCGGGCCAACCTCAAGATCCCATCGGAAAGTCAGTCAGAGCGGATTTTTCGTCTTCGTGGCAAGGGGGTGCGTAACGTACGCAACAAAGCGCAGGGAGATCTTTACTGCAAAATCAAGATCGAAACGCCAGTTAACCTCAACCGCAAGCAAAAGGATCTGCTGATGGAGTTTGACCGACTGACCCTGGAAGGGGGGGAGCGGCATCGCCCGCGAGAAAATTCGTGGTCAGATCGGCTGAAGTCCTTTTTTGAGGATTTTGTGTCCTGACCGTGAACTGAGTCGCTGCGTTGTTAGGGCCTGGGTTTTCCGATCTGTCCCACTACGGTGATCGTTCACGCTGCGTATAATGCAATTCCGTTGATCTGTCAGAGCAAGCCGGATGATTGTTGTTACCCCAACACCACTGGACGGCGTTGTCATCGTGGAGCCCACGGTGTTTGACGATGACCGCGGTTTTTTCATGGAAAGTTTCAACAGCCATGATTTTGCCGACGCAGGGCTGCCTCACGTGTTCGCTCAGGATAACCAGTCTCGTTCAACCCGGGGTGTGCTGCGCGGTCTTCATTATCAGTACCCCAACTGGCAGGGAAAGCTGGCTCGAGTTATTGTCGGTGAGGTCTTCGACGTGGCTGTAGATATCTGTCGGCGCTCTCCCACTTTCGGTATGTGGTTTGGAATCATCTTGTCGGCCAAGAACAAAAAACAGTTATATATTCCGCCGGGCTATGCGCACGGCTTCTGTGTATTGAGCGATGTTGCGGAGATGATCTATAAGTGTACGACGCCCTATTGTGCTGAAGACGATGCCGGCATTCGCTGGGATGATCCTGAAATCAAAATCGACTGGCCAGTGTCTGCGCCCATCCTATCGGAAAAAGATGCCCGGGCCCCGCGGCTTAGCGAAATCGGCGACCTTGCAGTCTGAGGTGTATTTGCGCAGTGAAGATACTGGTCTTCGGCAGGATAGGACAACTGGGGTCAGCGCTTGCGGAGGTCTTATCAGATCGGTATGAAACACGGTTCATCGATCAGCCGGAACTCGATCTGACTGCGCCGGAGAGCGTTCGGGATCACGTACAGACCTACCAGCCTTCGATCGTGATCAACGCCGCCGCTTATACGGCCGTTGACCGTGCTGAAACGGAACCAGAGCTTGCTCATGTTATCAATGCCCGCGCACCGGGATCATTAGCTTTTGCCTGTGAGGAAGCCGGCGCCGTGTTGATACATTATTCAACGGACTATGTTTTTGATGGCACGGCATCGATGCCCTACACCGAGACTGCGGCAACGGCTCCAACCGGGGTATATGGACAATCCAAACTGGCTGGAGAAATTGCGGTGGCCAGCGCGATCCCGCGGCACGTGATACTTCGCACGGCTTGGTTGTATTCAGCAGTCGGGCACAATTTCGTGAAAACGATGCTGAAGCTTGCTAATTCTGGTCAGCCGATTCGCGTCGTGGCAGACCAGATTGGCTCTCCTACCTATGCCCAGGATCTAGCCCGTGTTACACGGGGCATAATTGAAGTGTTGAACAGCAGACGTGAGGACTGTTTCGGGCTGTATCACGTGACCAATACCGGCACCACCAGCTGGTATGGTTTGGCTCAGGAAGTATTTCGATTGACGGCACATCAGGATGTGGTTGTGCAACCCATCAGCACTGAAGAGTACCCCACACCTGCCCCGAGGCCGGCCTATACCGCACTGGATTGTTCCAAACTGGAGCGGGTATTTGGATTGACGCTGCCGAGTTGGCGTGACGCACTGGCGCGGTGCATCGATAGTCTGCAGGGGTCGGACCGACAGCGATGAGGATACTGGCGATTGATACAGCAACAGAGGCGTGCTCAGCAGCCTACGCAGATGATGACCAAATTATTGAGCGTTTCCAGATCGATCCGACGGGGCATTCAGAGCACATTCTGCCAATGGTGGATTCGGTTCTGAGTGAGGCGGGTGTTCTGCGGGCCGATCTGGAAGCGATCACGTTTGATTCGGGGCCTGGCTCTTTTACAGGCATTCGGATTGGTGCAGGCGTTGCGCAAGGGATTGCTCTGGGTCTTGATCTGCCGCTGGTGGGGGTTTCCTCCCTGATGGGTCTTGCCCAGGGTATCAGTCGTGCGGTTGAAGGCTGTACGGCGGTACTGCCAGCGATCGATGCACGGATGGGCCAGGTCTATTGGGCGTGTCTGGTTCGCGATTCTCAGGAGGTAAGCGGCTGGCGCTGGCAGCAGATGCCCCAGGTGACCGATCCGGAGGCTGTCGATGGGCCAGGGATTGAAGAAATCGGTGTGGGCAGTGGCTGGGACCGTTACGCGGAGCTACTGAGTCGAAATCGACCGACAAATTGGCACCCGGACCGTTATCCCAGCGCCCGGGATCTGATTGAGATTGCCCAACGGTTACTGGGCGCAGATTCAGCTATCCCATCGACTACTGAACTGACCTACGTTCGCAATAAGGTTACTGGATGAATCGCCTCTCTGGTCAGTCGAGAGTAATTGATATCGTACCCTGAAAGCCGCTGCGACAGTCACTTTCGCTGTCATCTGAGGAATCATCTGAACTGTCATCTGAGCTACCCGGCCATGTTCCTGCGTATTGGCCGCTCAGTGATTTCGAGGTGCCTGAAAGCGTAAAGGTCACGGTAAAGGTGGTCTCTGTTTCTTCAACAGTCTCTGTTGTGGTGATGCTCAAGCTGGCGGTACCTTCATTGCTGTTTTCTTGATCACCTGTGAGCGTGTTGTCTCCACTGCTGTTTGCAGATGCCTGAACAGAAGTGCCTGTGAGGCTAGTGCTCGTCAAGCAGCTATGATCGGTTACGATGAGGGTGCCCGTAACGGTTCCCGCGTTGTCCGAGAGTGTGAGTTTGAGGCTTCGGTCTGGGTTGGCGGCATCTTGAATACTACCTGACCACTGACCCGACAAATTGAAAGCCTGATTGTAAATACCCCCGCTGGAACTGCCCCCACAACTTGTCAGTAGACCTGTAAAGATCAGGAGTGTGTAGCCTAAGAGCGCTTTTTTTATTTGGGTTGGCACGATCTTTTTGTGGGCAATTTGGAGGATTGTACTGTAACGCAAGTGCCGGGAATTAACCATGAGATTGATTTGAGTAGTACCCAGTAGTACAGACGTATCCTGTGTTCAGACCGCATCAAGGCGAGAGTTTTCTGGACAGAATTTCATTCACCGCTTTCGGGTTGGCTTTACCACCTGTTTCCTTCATGACCTGGCCTACCAGGAAACCCAGAACTTTTCCTTGCCCCTGCCTTACCTGGTCAGCCTGTTCGCTGAACTTCGATAGTATCTCTTCGACAACCTGTTCCAACTCTGCACTGTCGGATATCTGTTTTAGACCACGGGCTTCTATGATCTGGTCTACATCGCCACCGTTATCCCAAAGGTCGGAAAATATGTCCTTTGCAATTGTTCCTGATATGGACTGATCACTGATTCTGTAGATCAGCCGACCGAGTAAGATCGGAGATACCCGGCTTTGTTCGATCGGAAGGTTATCTCGATTCAATGCGGCCATCAGGTCTCCAGTAACCCAGTTAGCGGCGATTTTGCTGTTACCCCCGGCCTCTCTGACCGTCTCCTCAAAGAAATCAGCAATCCCACGATCAGCGGTCAGCTGTTGGGCATCTGAACTTCTCAACTGGTAAGCGTCAATAAAACGGTCACACCGGGCATCTGGGAGTTCCGGCAGTGATGATCTCAGGTATTCCACTTCAGCATCTTCTATCACCAGAGGTGGTAGGTCCGGGTCGGGGAAATAACGGTAGTCATGCGCTTCCTCTTTTCCCCGCATAGGTCGGGTTTGATCCGTATCTGGATCATAAAGCCTGGTCTCCTGAACAACTTTCCCGCCATCCTCGATAAGATCGATCTGGCGCTGAATCTCATGGTTGAGAGCCCGCTCTATAAAGCGGAAGGAGTTGATGTTTTTTAATTCAGTCCGTATACCGAGTTCTGAATCACCTTCAACCCTGATGGAGATGTTGGCGTCGCAGCGGAATGAGCCCTCCTGCATGTTGCCATCACAAATTTTGAGATAGCGAACAAGTGAGTGAAGTTTTTTCAGATAGGCAATAGCCTCGGCTGGCGAGCGCATGTCGGGCTCGGAGACAACTTCGAGCAGGGGCGTGCCTGCTCTGTTGAGATCGATTCCTGACATCTCCCCCAGACCATCGTGCAGTGACTTTCCGGCATCCTCTTCAAGATGTGCTCGTGTAATTCGGATCTGTTTTTGTGTGTCACCTTCACCGATATTGATTTTGCCGCCGGACACGATAGGTAATTCATACTGGCTGATTTGGTAACCTTTGGGCAGGTCTGGATAGAAATAGTTTTTCCGGGCAAATACTGATCGATGGTTGATGGTTGCACCGGTTGCCAGGCCAAAGGTAGCCGCCATCTGAACTGCAGTACGATTCATCACTGGGAGGATGCCCGGCAGGGCGATGTCAACAGCACAGGCCTGGGTATTCGGATCGGCGCCGTAGTGAGTGGAGGCGCCTGAAAAAATCTTGCTTTGAGTCTGAAGCTGGACATGCACTTCCAGGCCAATGACGCTTTCCCAGTGTGTCACTCGTAGTCTCCTGGAATGCGTTGGTGCCAGTCAGTTACCTTCTGATAGCTGTGTGCCGCGGAAAGGATATTGGCCTCCTTGAGATATGGCCCGATTAGTTGTAGACCGATTGGAAGTCCTGATTGATCGAATCCCACTGGCAGAGAAATTGCGGGCAGTCCGGCCAGGTTAACCGGCACAGTAAACACGTCGTTAAGGTACATCGAGACCGGGTCGTCAAGGTTCTCACCCAAGGGGAAAGCAGTCGAAGGTGTCGTTGGCCCCGCTATGAGGTCACACTGTTTGAACGCCTGACTAAAGTCATTGGCAATGATTCGGCGGACTTTCTGTGCTTTGAGGTAATAGGCATCGTAATAGCCAGCCGACAGCGCGTAAGTTCCTATAAGAATTCTGCGTTTAACCTCATCGCCAAATCCCTCTGCGCGGCTTTTTTCGTACATATCAAGTAAATCACTAAACGCCGAGGTTCGATGTCCGTAGCGCACTCCGTCAAATTTAGACAGGTTCGACGAAGCTTCAGCGGGTGCAATGACGTAATACGCAGCAATACCGGCACTACTGTTGGGCAACTCGATATCAACCAGCTTTGCGCCAAGTTTTTCGAATTCTTTTAGGGCTGTTTCTGTGGCGGACAGCACCTCGGCATCAATCGAGGGATCGAGAAACTCTTTGGGAATCCCCAGTCTAACGTTTTCCAGACCAGTGTTCAGTGCCGAAAGATAATCTGGGACAGCGGTGTCCAGGGAGGTTGAATCCCGGCTGTCGAAACCGGCCATAGTCTGTAGCAACAGAGCTGCGTCCTCGGCCGACTGGGTAATCGGTCCGGCCTGATCCAGTGATGAGGCATAGGCCACCATGCCATAACGGGAAATGCGTCCGTACGACGGTTTAAGTCCTGTCAGACCGCAGAATGCGGCTGGCTGCCGTATTGATCCCCCGGTGTCTGTGCCAATGGCAGCTGGTGCCAGTCTGGCAGACACGGCTGCTGCCGAACCGCCCGAACTACCGCCAGGCACGCGCGTTGTATTCCAAGGGTTGAGTACCGGTCCGAAATACGACGACTCACTGGAAGAACCCATGGCGAATTCGTCCATGTTGGTTTTCCCGAGCACGATAAAGCCGTCTTTATCGAGACGCTCGACGACGGTTGCATCGTAGGGTGATACGAAATTGGATAATATTCTGGATCCACAACTTGTAAGCAGGTCTTGGGTACAAAAGATATCTTTCAGGGCGACAGGCAGACCCTTGAGGTTTGAGTTAGGCTCATTTCGCCTTGAGTGATCAGCTTGTTGCGCTTGTGCCAGGGTCTGTTCGCGATCAACACTCACGAACGCATTCAATTGCTGGTTTTGTTCGATCCGGTCGAGAAAGTGAGTGGTGATCTCCGTACTACTGATTCCACCAGTTGCTAACATTCTGTTTAGAGCGCTCAGGCTTTGCCGGTGCGGCATCGTTAGTGGTTTCCTGAGAACTGCAGATTATGGACGAGATGACCCAAAGTATTGGTGTACCGGCGCTAATCGATTACTTTTGGCACGAGGTAGAGACCCTGTTTCACGGCGGGTGCAATGGTCTGAAACTGATCCCGTTTGTTGACCTCTTTTACTTCGTCGTCCCGAAGTCGCAATTGGATGTCCTGAGGGTGGGCCATTGGCTGAATCCCTTCAGTATCGATCTTGTTCATCTGTTCCACCAGGGTCAAGATGTTGGACAGATCGATGCTGTAGCTTTCAGCCTCATGCGGCTCGATACCGATACGGGCGAGCCGCGCGACACGTTCTACGTCTGATTTGGAGATAGACACGACCAGGGGAGGATCATTCGTTATCAGAGGTCAATTATACCCTGCTGCGGTTGAACCGGCAGGGGTACCCTGTGCTACAGTACGCGGCTTAATCTGGCTTTACATTTTTTCGTTTACTCGGCAGGCATATGTTATTCAAGCGTTTTTTTGGCCTATTTTCCAATGACCTGGCAATCGACCTGGGGACGGCCAATACGCTTGTCTATGTGCGGGAGCGTGGTGTAATCCTCAATGAACCGTCGGTGGTTGCGATACGAACCGGTTCTATAGCACCAGAAAAGACGATATTGGCTGTTGGGCAGGAGGCAAAACTGATGCTGGGCCGAACGCCCGGAAATATTCAGGCGATACGGCCCTTAAAAGATGGGGTCATCGCAGATTTCACGATCACAGAGATCATGCTGAAATTTTTTATCAGAAAGGTCCAACAGAACCGTTTTTTCTCCAGTCCCCGAATTGTGATCTGCGTGCCCGGTGGATCTAATCAGGTTGAACGTCGTGCGATTCGAGAATCGGCGGTGACAGCCGGTGCTCGGGAGGTGTTTCTGATTGAAGAGCCGATGGCCATGGCGATCGGTGCTGCGTTGCCCGTTGCTGAGCCGACTGGTTCTTTAGTGCTCGATATCGGAGGCGGAACCACTGAAGTCGCCGTGTTGTCACTTGGCGGGATCGTTTATGCCACTTCTCTACGTGTTGCTGGTGACACTTTTGATGATGCGATTATCAATTATGTCCGCCGTAGGCATGGATTGCTGATTGGTGAAGCAACGGCGGAGCGGGTGAAGAAGGCGATCGGAACGGCATGGATCGACTCTGATCACCGTGAAATGGAAATCAAGGGACGTGATGTGACTGAAGGAATGTCGCGCAGTCTGTTGATTGGCAGTGACGAGGTTTACGATGCGATCAGTGATGCCTTGAGTCAGATCATTGGTGTAATTCGGGAAACGCTCGAGAACACACCTCCTGAATTGGCTGCCGACATTGGTGAACGAGGCATAGTGATTGCCGGTGGTGGTGCGCTGATTCGGGATATGGATCGGCGGCTGATGCAGGAAACCGGGTTGCCGGTGGTTATTGCTGACGACCCCTTGACCTGTGTCGCAAGGGGCTGTGGTCGCGCACTTGAAGACATGGCAGTGTTGGGAGATGTTTTCACGCGGGAGTAGCGTTGATGGCTGCTTTGAATCACTGTGACAAGGTGAAACCTGATGGTAGGAGTTACCAGATAAGGGCTCGCCGGTAGCCCGTCGAGTGAGACTTCACCGCTACGAATCCGTACACGCGTTGTTGTTTTTTGTGCTGTTGTCAATCGTTCTGATGGCAGGTCACTTCTACAGTGAGAATGTTCGCCAGATTACGCGGGTGCTCTCTGTGCTCAGTGCGCCCGTTCATCTGATCGCAGCATCCCCTTCGACTCTCTATCGATGGTTCGAGGGAAGTCTGGACTCAGAAGAGGAACTCGAACTGGAATTGGCTGAACTGAGTCGGAAGCAGTTGGTACTTCAGACACGTCTCCAGCAATTCAAGGCACTCGAGTCTGAAAATGAACGGCTGAGAAATCTGCTGCATGCAGGTGCCCGGCTCGCGAGCAAGATTCAACTTGCCCAACTGGTCAAGGTTAATCTTCATGGTCACTCACACTCCGTGCTCATCAACCGAGGGGCAGCTGATGGAGTGGTCATCGGTCTACCGGTGATTGACGAGGGCGGCCTAGTCGGTCAAGTAACGCGGGTGGGCTCGGTTCGTAGCGCTGTGTCGTTGGTTACAGACCCGACACAAGGTGTTCCGGTTCAGAGTGTGCGCACCGGCTTGCGGGCAATAGCTTTTGGAGTAGGGGGAGCCGGAGAACTGCGTTTGCTCTATGTCGATCGTAATGCAGACATTCGTATTGGTGACTTGCTGGTGACATCGGGGCTGGGTGGTATCTATCCTTCCAGGTACCCTGTCGCGCGTGTCAGCAAAATCAAACGCCACGTTGATGAGGCGTTCATGGCTGTTCACGCAATGCCCAGTGCGCGCCTCAACAAAGGCCATCAGGTCGTGCTGGTCTGGCATGATAGCGCTGAATCATCTGCTGAATCCGATCCAGCACTCCCGGTAGCTACAGACAGCGCAGATGACTAGTCTGTTTGCGAGCCGCCAAAAGGTCTGGGTTATTCCGGCAACATTCTTGGTGTCGTATGTGCTTATTTCATTTCCCGTTGGCCCTCAGTGGCGTGGCTATGTGCCTGATTGGGTTACCCTGGTTCTGATTTATTGGTGTATGGCAGCACCACAAAGAGTTGGGGTGGGTGTTGCCTGGCTGGTTGGGCTAGGGCTCGACCTCCTGACTTTCGGTCTGGTTGGTAGTCATGCGTTGACCAAGACAGTAATTGCGTTCCTGGTGGGCCGCGTGGCGCTAAGGCTCAGAGCTTATCCTGTCTGGCAGCAGACCGCCTTTATACTGATTTTGCTTGTGGTCGAAACTGCCATATTGGTTGCCATTGAGTATCTGGTGGATGGACAGTTGGGAGGTATGGTCAGTTGGCCAGCGCTGGCAGTTGGAGTCGCTGTTTGGCCGTTGCTGTTCTGGGTCCTTCGCCGCTGTCGGCGCTGGGGTCGATTGCAATGATGCAGAATCACAGCGTTAACAATCGTGACCAGGATGTACGAACAGTCAAGACCCGACTGATGATCTCTGCTGTCTTGATGGTTGTGCTAGCGGTTGCTTTGCTGAGTCGTTTTGTTGTCTTGCAGGTCACACATCACGAACGGTATCGCACGATGTCTCTGGATAACCAGATTGATTTGCGTGCCTTACCGCCAGTTAGAGGGATGATCATTGATCGTTATGGCACGGTGCTTGCAGAAAACCATTCCGTCTATGAGTTGGAAGTGATACCTGAAAATGTTAAGGACATCGATCGCATGCTCAGTCAGATTGGTATGGTGGTCGAGTTAACAGACCAAGAAATTCGGCGGTTCCGAAAGAATGTTAAACAAAGACCTAGATTTGAGAGACAAATTCTCAAATCCCGCCTTACTGACACCGAGGCTGCCCGTTTTGCTGTTCGACAGCAGCAATTTCCGGGAGTGACACTCAGTGCCAGCCTGCGCAGGGTTTATCCCCAGAATGACTTGACTGGACACGTTATTGGCTATGTGGGCAGGGTCAGTAATCAGGATCTAAAGAAGATTGATACTCGAGCCTACGAAGGAACAAGTTACATCGGTAAGAGCGGCATTGAATCCTTTTATGAAACAGAACTGCTTGGTCAAGTTGGTGTTCAGCAAGTAGAGACCGATGCGTATGGGCGGGTGGTCAGAAAAGTTAGCCATGTGGCTGCCAGAGCTGGAGCAAATGTCCACTTGACACTGGATGCACAGCTTCAGAAAGTCGCAATTGAAGCACTGGACGGGCGTCGTGGTGCAGTGGTGGCCCTGGAACCGTCCAGTGGAGATATTTTGGCTTTTGTGAGTACGCCGACCTATGACCCAAATCTTTTCTCACGAGGTATCAGTCATGAGGCTTATGGAAAGTTACGTGGGTCGGTCGATAAACCCCTTATAAATCGGGCCTTGTATGGTCGTTACGCACCAGGATCAACGATCAAGCCCATGTTGGCACTGGCGGCTCTGGAGAACGGTCTGGAGTCTCAAAAGAAGATAGTGTGTTCGGGTCGATTTACATTGCCTGGTAGCAGCCATGCGTATCGTTGTTGGCGACGTAAAGGTCATGGATTCGTAAATCTTCATGATGCGATTGAGCAGTCGTGCGACACGTATTTTTACCAGGTCGCAGATTCGATCGGCATCAGAAAGATGGCAGACTATTTCGACGGATTCGGATTTGGAGAGCGTACAGGGATTGATCTTCGAGATGAGCCCAGTGGCCTGGTTCCGACCCCTGAATGGAAGAAGAAAAACCGGCAGGAGTCCTGGTATCCAGGTGAGACTATTATTACTGGTATTGGTCAGGGTTATCTGCTGGTTACACCGCTGCAGCTGGCCTATGCCACTGCGTCGCTGGCCAATCGAGGGCATGCGATCAGGCCCAGGTTGCTCCGCGGACTTGAGGATCCTGGTTCCGGAGTTATTACACATCCAACGCAGCGGAGGGGATCAAGCATTAAAAACAAGGATTCGAGCCACTGGGATCAGGTCATTGCAGGGATGGAATCGGTACTTCACAGTTCGAGAGGTACGGCGAGGACCAGCGGCAGGAACAGTCCTTACCGAATCGCCGGCAAAACCGGCACTGCACAAGTCGTCGGGATTCCTCAAGAGCGGGA
>CEVA01194627.1_pt1 | contig 11214 bp, 11 predicted proteins | sample 361521 | NCBI WGS metagenome assembly CEVA01 (sample SAMEA2622823, study PRJEB7988) | marine metagenome | isolation source: saline water (ENVO:00002010), including | reverse complement strand
CTCGGCGTGCCACTTTCGCCATCGCTTCCCCGTCAACGGTGAAGTCCTGCTTCATCGCCGTCACGATCGCGGGAATGCTGCCCTGTAGCTTCTGTTGGAAAGGTGTCATAAGTCTCCTCGTCCGTCATTGAAATCGTTGATCTTCGATCGAAATTGTGGCCCCGATGTCATCTCGACTCGTCTTCGTGCATGCAGAGCAGGCCTTCGCACGAGGAGAGATCCCTGCGCAACAATCATTGCGTAGTCCAGACCTCCGTAGTCAGGCTCCCCAAGAAACCCAAGCTTCAAACTGGCCGAGCGCGCAGCCGGGCCAATTCGGCATTCTGCATCTCCTCACTCCGCCCCGCATCCTCGTTATCCAGCCCCGCGTCCGACTCGGCATCTCCTGCCACCCGACAGTTCAGCAGCTCGCGGGTCTCTTCCTGCTCATCGTAGAGACACGCACGATGAAGTAGTCTTCTGTTGTCGAACACAATCAGATCGCCCACCTGCCATTCGTGCTCGTAGACCCTGGGTGGGCGACACGCTTCCGTCTCGAGCTCGCGAAGCAACGCATCCCCCTCCTCGAGCGGTATCCCGGGAATCCCGAAAGAATGCCTTCCCAGAAAGAGGGATCGACGACCCGTCACTGGATGAATTCTCACGAGCGGTCGTAGCGGACATTCGGCTCGCATACCAAGGCCGTACGCACCGTCCTCTGGCGTGTCCCCGACGAGAGCGTGGAGCGTGGTTTCGTTCTCCCTTGTGTGAACCCGTGTGGTCCCCACCAGATTCGAATGGTAGGCGTTCAAGTCTGCGATTCTGCCCTTCGTCAACGTATCCAGTGCGTCGTAGGCAGCCCCCATATCGGCGAAGGCCGTCTGACCTCCCTCTTCGGCGACGGACGCAGCCGAAAGAAAGCAGACCTTCGGCATCACGTGGTTGAAAGTTCCATCCGTATGCCAGTAACGCGTCGGATAACTGAGCGTGAGCCAGGTTGCGTCCTGCTCCGTAAGTAGAGTCTGGTCCTTACGTCTGTTCGATATGCTGGCCGCTCGGCCCGCGCCTTTCGCGCCCCCTCCCTGAAGAGACCCGAACCGCTTTGCGAAAACAGGCAGGGCTTCCGCGTCCAGGCCTTGACCGGGAAAAATGAGCGCGCCGAACTCGTAAAACGCAGTCTCGACGCCCTCCCAGGTCGCATCGGACAGATCTTTCAGGTTGATCCCGGTGACCACCGCACCGAACGACGTGCCGGGGAGCGGCTCGATATTCATCGTTTCGTCCATCGCCTATCCTTCAGTCCTGACTCGAATCGGTCTTCGTCTGCACTTCGAAATCGGTCTCAATCCCCACGAACCAACCCGTGGAAAGATTGCAGATCACTGCGCCCGCAACTCCTCCAACGAACCCCGCGATCGCACCGAGGATCGGCATGGTGGGAATCGCCAGAAAAGCCAGCACCGTCCCTGTGTTGAACCCTGTCGTCGCGGCGTCGTAGATCGCTCCCACGCCGGAGTAAAGAAGTCCCGCGGCCAGACCTGCCATACCGAGGATCGAGGCGACCAGCTTTCCGAAGAACAGAAGACCGATTCGTTTCAGGCGTGCCATCGTTCGGGCGAGGTCTCGATCGCGTCCCCGAACCTATGGAGCGGAGCCCACGCCTCGTCGGTAGAGCAGGGGCACCAGGTCGTCGTTGTCGATCGGGTCACCCACGGACAATGATTCTGCATACGCTTTCGGCAGGACGTTCTTGTTCCCGTTGTAGGTCGAACCATCCGGCATGAACGCGCACGTCATCGCCCGCCTGGCACCCCTCGTCATATTCGCGCCAGCGCCGTGCACGGTCAGGCCGTTGTGGAAAGAGCAAGCGCCCGCCCTCATCGGAGCGGGAACTGGATCGACCGACTGCAGGGCAGGGTTCTGCTGAAAAATCTCGGCCATCGGTCGACTGGTCCCAACATCCTCGTACCGCTCGTGATGGGAGCCTGGCACAAAATAGAGACAGCCGTTGTGCGTCGTCACTTCGTCCAACGCAATCCAGATGGAGACCGCGTGGTCCGACGTAAACGACCACTTCGGGTTGTCCTGGTGCCACGAAGTGGGATTCCCCCACGGCATTTTGATCAACGTCTGGTCGTGCCAGACGCGGATCCCGTCCACCCCCTCGAGATCGGCAGCCATCTTCCCGATTCGCTCGTCCAGCATGAGCGCTCGAACCTTATCGTGGTCCATCCAGAGCTGGAGTCGCTGTTTGAAAACCGCCGAATCGGACCCCCCGAACTTCTTGCCTTCTTCCCCCGGCAGACGGGCTTCGCCTCGCGTCTCTACCGCTTCTCCGACCGCATCGCGCCACGCCTCCAGTTCGTTGTCCGTCAGAAAATCGTGAATGACGACGAATCCGTTCTCGTGATACGATTCAATTTCCGCCTGGGTAAGTTCCGATCTCATACGCCTCCACGTTGAATGAACGAATCCTGGATGGTGGAGTGTCTATCCGCTGAGGACTTCGTGGTTCCGGTCTTCACCCGTCAGGGGCAGATCGACGAACTGGCCGTCTCTGTGGTGCGAAGCGTGGAATCCCACGATGGCTTCGAAGGTCAGTCGTCCCTCCTCCGCGTCGTATGGAAACTCCGCGTTTCCGTCCAGATGCTGGACGATCTCGTCGACGGCACGATCCATTCCGGTAGGCGATGTCGGGGGCGGTTCCCAGAGTTCGGTTGAACCATCCCATTTCTCGATCGTCACTTCGGCCTGGTTCGTCAGCGTTCGGCCGAGGGTACCGTTAATCGTCTTGATTCCGGGCATCGTCGCGTAGTCCGGGGCATCCACTGTCGCGCGAAGGTTCCCTTCCAGAACGAGGGTCCCCCATCCACCCGGATCCGTGAACTCATCCCCCCGACAATCCGGCTTGCCCGCCAGATCGAGATGACCGGAGACCCGCGTCACTTTACGCCCCGTGAGCATCATCAGCCCGTCGATCATATGCGTACCCACGTTACCCAGTCTGCCGTTCCCCCATTGCAGGTTCGCGGAAGTGAGCTCGCCCAATTCGCCCGCCGCGATATAGTCTCTCAGCCGTCGACAGTTTGAGTTAAACCGCCGTTGATGGTTCAGCACGAGCAACGACCCAGCCTTCTTGCACGCTTCGACCATCCGATCCGCGTCGGAGAGCCGGGTCGCGATCGGTTTCTCACAGTAGATCGCACGGATTCCAGCGTCCACACACGCCTCGACGATCTCTGCGTGATACGGTGCATAGGTCGCCACACTGATGATATCGAACGACTCCTTTTCCAGTAGTTCGCTCCATTGTTCATAGGTGCGGGCGCCCGTCCGGGCCTCGAATCGTTCGCGACGTCCTGGGTCCCGGGTGCTCCCCGCCACGACGTCGACTCGGGGATGGTTTTCGTAGCCCGCAACGTGAGTCCCGTCCAGATTCACGACCTGTTGGCCCAGCGCGTCACCAGAGATCTGATCCCCGCCGCCGATGAAACCCAGTCCGATGATACCGGCTTTGTACTGTGTCATTGAGTCATTGCTCCCGCACGTGTCATATCACGAACTATGAAAGAACCGCTGTCTTCCTGTTCTGGATCAGCTCGAAATCGATCTTCGCTCCCAAACCGGGCTCATCGATCGCGTGCATCATCCCGTCAGAATCGGGTTCGGCCTCTTCGATCAGACCATACTTCTGCGCCCCTCCGGGCAGAAGGATCTCGAAATACTCGGTGTTCTTGATGGCCATCGTGGCCTGAAGGTTGGCGATGTTGTTCAGCGAGTTTCCGCCGTGGTGGATTTCGTAATTCATATGGAAAGCTTCGGCCAGATGGGCAGTCTTCATCACCGCCGTGATGCCCCCCTTGACGGCGACATCGCCACGCAGATAGTCGGTCGCCTGGGAAACAAGCCACGGAGCGTAAGCAGTGAATCCCCCGGGTGAATGCTCCGTCGCCATAATCGGAATATCGAGATGGTTTTTCAGCTTTACGTAGCCAAGCATATCGTCACCCGCGAGCGGATCCTCGTACCAGTAATAGCCGAGTTCCTGAATCGCCTTGCCCACCTCGAGGGCCTGGGGGTAGTCGTAGCCCCAAATCGAGTCCAACATCAGCGGATAGTCATGCCCCACGGCCTTTCGGACTGCCGTGCAGACCTCGATATCCTCCCGAACGTCCACCGCGGGTGGATGAATCTTGTATCCCCGCAGGCCCTTCGCCTGATACTCCGTCGCTTCGGCCACGTAGGCCTCCGGAGAGGCAAGACGGGGTGAGCTGACGTAGGCAGGTATGGAGTCCCGGTAGCTTCCCAGCAGTCGATGGATCGGCAGCCCCACGATCTTCCCTCCGAGGTCCCACAACGCGACGTCCACCGCGCCGACCGCACGCATGGTCGTATTCCGCTGGATGTTGATCATCGGCTCGAACAGTCGCTCCCGGTCCAGCGGGTTCTGGCCCAGAACGATCGGCTTCAAGTATCGGATGAGAGACCCGGCGTCGAACTCGGCGCTTCGTCCGGAGGATCCGAGGAAAGCGTGGCCTTCAACACCCTCGTCTGTCGAAAGGGTCAAAAGTCCGAGCTGGCTGTCCCCACCGATGGCCCCGGTATGCCGCTTGGCGATGCCCTTCGGGATGCCCTCCCATTTGAAGAGCGTGACCGTGAGATCCGTAATCTTCATTCCGTACTCCTGAGGCCTTTCACACCATTCTCTGGCCGCCATCGATGTGAATCGACTGGCCCGTGATCGAACTCGCATCATCGGAAACGAGGAAGGCCACGAGGTTTCCGATCTCCTCGGGCGTCTGTCCTCTCCCCAGCGGAATCATATCGGCCACATTCTGATCGAAGATTTCCTGGGGCGCCTTCTCCGCAAGAGAAGGATCCTTCCGCTGTTTTTCAGCGATCGCCGTCACGTGGAAATCGGACCAGACACGACCGGGGCAGATGGCGTTCACGTTGATGTTGTGCGGTCCGAGACTCGACGCGAGATACTGCGTGTAGTTAATCACGGCAGCTTTGGAGGGTCCATAAGGACTGCCGAAACCTGCTCCGCCGGGCGGACCCCACAGGATCGGCCCCCTGCCCGCGCCTGACGACGTATTCACGATCTTGCCGTACTTCCGCTCGATGAAATGGCCGAGGACTGCCTTCGTGCAGCGCATCACGCCCTGAACGTTGATGTCCATCACGGTCGCCCAGTTCTCTTCCCAATCGTCTTCCAGGCCCCCACCCGCCTTCCCCGCCACGCGGCCGATCCCCGCGTTGTTGACGAGAATGTCCAGATGCCCGAAGCCTTCAATAACCTCCGCAACCGCAGGGCCCACCGAGTCCGGATCGGTCACATCCAGATGGACCGAAAAACTCTTTCGACCCAGCGCTTCGATCTCCCCCGCCACGGCGCCTGCGCCCTCGTCGTTGATGTCGGCGATGGCAACGTCGGCCCCCTGTTCGGCGAGCTTGAGAGCGATCCCACGGCCGATCCCCTGACCGCCGCCCGTCACCAGAGCTGTCTTACCCGAAAGGTCTGCGAGCATGGTTTTGCCTGACGCCTTCGTTAGGGCACGTTCACCGGACGGTTCGTCTTGCTGGATTCGAGAGCCGCCTGCACGACCGCCACGGTGTCACGTCCATCCGTTTCATTGAGGATGGTGTCTTCCCCCGTATCGATCGCGGTCGCGAAGTTCTCCATCAACAGAAAGTCGTTTTCGTTCGCGATCCGTTCGTGCTTGAACTCGGCCTTGGGTTGATCGCGGTAATAGATACCCACTTCCGGTCGAGCCTCACTGATGACAAGGCCGCCTTTCGTACCCAGGGCGTTAATCTTGATCTCCCCAATGTCCGGGTGACTGGCTGCTCCGATCCGTCCCATACACAGCGTCCCCACGAGGCCCTCGTCCATCTCGAAAGAAACTGCCGCCAGGTCATCGATATTGTTGTCCACGTTGGCCTGGTGAAAGTGAGTGGCCGTCGTCGTAAACACCCGCGTGATCTTCGCCCCGGTCAGTACGCGGACGTAACCAAGGGGATAGATCCCCTCGATCTGCAGCTCACCCAGTGGCGCAACACCGACGCCCCCATCCGATCCGTCGGCGTGGGCGTCCCGCTGGCGCTCGAGCCAGTTGATCGGGGAATTCCCTTGCGCCCGGCTTCCCTTGGGAGGGCCCGCGTCCTTCGAAAAGTAGAAATCGACGTGGATCGCGTAGAGATCGCCGATGGTCCCCGCTTCGATCGTCTCGCGGGCCTGAATCACCGCAGGCAAAAAGTTGCGATTCCACAACAGATACCTGACCTGATTCCTCTGAACGGCCTCCACCACGCGATCGCATTCCGACAACCGGTTCGACATCGGCTTGTCGGAGATCACGTGCAGGCCGGCGTTCGATGCCCGGACGGCCAGATCGCAATGCCGCTCCGCTTCCGAGCTCACCACCGCAAGGTCCAGATCGTAGTCTGAGAACGCCTTTTCGACATCCTTGACGTAGGGGATGTCGAAGCGGTCGGCGAACTCCTGGTTGCGTTCGTGGACCCACTCGGGAGCGGACGCGTCGTCGGCTACGGCCACCAGTTCGAATCGCGGATGCGCATCCACGGCGAGCGGAATGTACTCGTGTTTGACGATGCTTAGGACCAGCGCCTTGAACGGCCTGTCATTCGAACTCATAGCTGCCATCCTTCCATACCGCGACGCTACCGACTCGCCCCAGCACGGTATCGGAGACGTCGAGGACGTCTGCTGCGTCCTGCGTCGTGAGGGTTTCCGCGGCCTCGCCTCTCACGTGATTCACGAAGGCCTTCAGCTGGCCGATGAGGTGCGCCTCCCCCTGACCGGTTCGAATGGCGTGGGGGTGCACACCGTCGACGACCAGGTTCATGTTGCGATGATCGTCGGCGTAGGCCGCTCCCGTTCCGCCGATGACCGTCAGAGAAAAGTAATCGCCCCCGTCGGGAAGGTCCGCCGTGTCGTCGATGACCACCATCCCGTCGCCTTCGAACTGCAGATGCACCTGGATGTAGTCCTTGCCCGAAGTGCCCTGGAGGGAGAAGATCTTCGTCGGTCGGTGCCCGAAGAACCACGTGGCGATGTCGATCGCGGGGATGATTCGATCCGCCATATCGCTTGCCTCCGAATGCCAGCGATGGAGCCGAATCAATCCGATCTCCCCCAGCTTCCCCGCGTCCAGGCTGGCTTTGAGCGATTGGATTGCGGGGATGAATCGCCACGTGAAGGCCGGCACCAGCGCGCTCCCGTTCATCTCCGAAGTCAGTGCGGCCAGCGCTCCATGGCTGCTGGCCAGAAGAGGCCCCGCCAGGATGGGTTTCCCAGCTTTGCCTGCCGATTTCGCAGCCTCTTGCAACGACTCGGAAGCTGAGTGAATCACGAACGCATCTAGCTCCTTCGAATGACCCTCCACCAGAGCGTCGATCGAGTCCTCCACGACGAATGCCCCGAGCGCTTCCTTTCCTTTCGCGGCGTCCGCCCCGTCCATAGGCACGAAGGCCGACCAGTTCGCACCTTCGATCCGGTTCGTGATCGACCCGTATCTCACCGCTTCAGACGCTGATCCTGCGAAAGCCAGATTCAACACACGCCTCCTTGATACGTCGCCATCAGCCCAGTCTCTTCTTTTCTTCGATATGCCACTCTTGGTCCGGCATGGGCATCGGCTCCAGCGGGCCCAGGCCCGCTTCGTTCCGCCATCGCGCCAGTGGATGCTCGCGGTTGGCTTGCGGGAGGTTGACGCGGGTACCGTAGGCGGCCGACTCGAAGATGCCCATGATGATTTCCACGACGTGGCGGCCTTCGTACCCGCTGCATTCGTGTTCCCGACCTTCATCCAACGCCCGGACGTACTCATCGACGAACCAGTAGTCCCCGTCCGTGAGGTTCCCTTCCGGGATCAGCTTGGCCGCTTCCTCGAAGCTATCCGGATAAAGCGGCTTCAGCTTCTGCCAACGATCCAGTCCGTCTGTCGGCACCGCGTGAGGGTTGGGTAGAAACCAGGCGCCTCGCGTGTGCCAGAGAAGACGGCCCTCGGTCCCGTAGAGTTCGATCACGTGCGCGTGGACGTCCATCTCTTCGAACTGATGCTGGAGGAGCGTCCCCGTCACACCGTTCTCGAACTGCAAAGTCGCCGTCACGTGATCCCCAGCGATCGTTCCGTTGCCACGGGGCGCCGGCAGGACGTCTTTCGGCGTAATCGCCCGACCTCGTGTGGTCGCGTGCGCCGTGACACTCTGACAGTGACCCCCGAATCTCAGCATGCTGTTCAGCAAGTGCGTGCCGATCTCCATCAACCCGAAGCCGCCGTAGTACCCCTTGCCGCTTGCGAAGATGTATCGCAGATCTCCGATCCTGCCTTCGTCGAAGAGCTTTCCGACGGCCTGCGCCCATCCGTGGAGGCGCCACTGGTGATGCACGGCGACCCGAACGCCCTTCTCCTCCGCCTTCGCCATGACAGCATCGGTCTCGAGCAGATCCATCCCCATCGGCTTCTCGACCTCGATGTTGACCCCGTGCTCCAGCACACGCAGCGCCAGAGGTGCGTGCAGGGCCGGCGCGGTAGGAATCGCGACCAGGTCGGGGCTCGTCTCACGAATCATCTCATCCAGATCCGTAAATCGTGCCGAGACGTTCAGCTCGTCGCCAAGCGTATCCAGTCGATCCTGCAGCAGATCGCAAAGGCCGACCACTTCAGTACGAGGATGGGCGTGATAGACTCTGGCGGCTGCCGTCCCTCGGGATCGACAGCCCAGGATAACCACTCGATACGTTTTCATCGCTCCACGCTTTCTGGAATTGGTTTCCGAAACCAGAGCCTCACGCTCTCAGGTCCCGCATTTACAAAAGCCACGGATTCGTCGGATCGGCCAGCGGAAGATCAATCCGCTCCCCACTCAGGTGGGACTGATAGGCTCCCACCAGCATCTCCACGCCGATCGCACCGACCTCGATCGTCGACGACTCGGGACGTGGATCCCCCCCGTCCACGAGTCGCACGAGATCCTCGCAGATGACGTGATTGCTCCAATCGGTCGGATGCACGCCTTCGGGAATCCAGTCATTGCCCCCCAGAGACTCCCACTCGACCCCCGGCTCTGCGGGAAACACATCTCCGCGGGGGAAGACGTGGAACTGACCGAGGGGCTGATTGCGAGCAGTAACTACGGCATTCTGGTAGTAGAAATCCACCCCTAGCCGATCGCTCCCGTAGCTGCCGTCGCCGACCGGCATCGATTCGAACGTACCTACAACCCCGCTCGGGAACTGATACTGAGCTGAAATCCGATCCCCCGCCATCGGCCCCGCCCCCAGGTACTCGACGTACCGAGCATCGTCTCGGGTCGCCGGCCTCCCGTCCAGCGTGACGGCGCCCCAACAGGAAGTAGGGGCTTCGCCAGTCAGGTAGAGCATCGAGTCGAACACGTGGGGCGTATGGATCATCGCCTCGTGCACACCCGCCCGGTGGTCGCCTTTATCCATCGTGCGCACGCGGGTCAGAGAACCCCATTCCCCTTGAGCTGCTCGTCGACGAATCTCCTGCATCGTCGGGTGTTCGCGACTGCGATGTGCGAGCACTACCGGCACGCCTCGATCGGCTGCCGTCTGGCGCAGAAGCCTTACCTGATGGGGCCAGGCCGCGATCGTCTTCTCCGCGAACACCCCTTTCACGCCAGCTTCCAGCGCCGCCAGAAATTCCTCAACGCGCCCATCGTCGAACCAATGACGGGCGATGACGGCGATGTCCGGCTTCTCACGTTCCAGCATCTCGCGATAGTCGGCGTAGGACGACGACGCCCCACATTCAGCCGCCAGCCGCGCTCGCCCTTCCGCATCTGGATCGGACAGCGCCACCATGTCCACGCGCGAGTTCAGATGAAATGCACGATGCATCCGATGGCCCGCGCCGCCCCGGCTCGTGTCGGCAATCGTCACGGCTCTATACGTATCTGCCACGATTTCAGATCTCCTCTCTAGCGGGTGACTTAGACTGAGATTGTAATTTGCTCACAAAGCGTCCGTCGTGCTGCGCCAAAGTGCAACGGCCGCTCAGACTGGCCGCAGAATTCCCAGCCTCAAAGTGCCTTACGATAATGAGTAAGGGTGACCTTCCTGGCCGCGACAAGGAACCTTGGAAGGAGACCATACCGGTCGCCAACCTGGGGGGTCAGGAGGGTCACTCCTTGGCGTCAGTTCAAGCCCTTGTGGGGAGACTGACGATCGCATAGTTTCAGGTATAGATCCTGCCGAGGAAGTGAAGGCAGGCCAGATGGCCTTAGCAGCAAGGGTTATCTGCAAGAACCGTTTCCATCCGGGAGCGGGTTGCGGACCCTTGCGCGTGTTCAGGGCCGGCGACCTCCTTTCGGATGCCACGAAAGGAGAATTTTTGTACCGATCTTACAACCAGTCACGGGAGATGTTCGGCAGAAAGAGGCGATTCGATCCAGAACACTGGGAGATCCCGGTGGATCCCGAACACCTCTATCGATTTCCATCCAGCGAAGGGTTGCACCACGAATCCGAAGAAGACGCACGTGCCCGCCAGGAAAGGACCGACTGGGTCCGAAGAGCGTTCCCCGTCGTTGAAAAGCTCATCCAGCAGGTCTTGACCGATCGGCAGAAACAGATCGTCCGAATGTACTTCCCGGAACGGATGACCGAAAAGGAGATCGCAGGCAAACTGGGACTGTCCACGACCAGTGTCAGCCAGCACCTGTTTGGAAAGGTTCGGGGTGGGAAGCGAGTCGGTGGAGCGATCCCAAAGCTCAGGAGAAGATTGAGCGAGGACGATGGTTGGGACGTCCGCCCGTGACCGAAGATCGCGTTCCCATCGGCTATCACGAATCGGCGGGCGATCCCTTGGTGAACTGAAACGCGTAGAGTTTGCAGTCCTGCAGGATGAAGCGGATCCGAATCGACTTTCCGGCCAGTCGCCCCACCCCAGGGCCATTGGCCCAGGACACCGGCATGCGCACCGAGTTTCCGCATACAAAGACCCCGTCTCGCTCGGCGTAGCCTTCGATCGGCGTGCCATATGCGTCCTGGAATTCCACCTTGGCCGAACCCCCACCACCGGTATCGACGTTCAACTCCATCCGGTTCCCTTCGAAACGCACGACCGGGGTCACGATCTCCCCACCGTCATATCCCGCGTCGGCGGACACAAATCCATCCAATCGTAGAATGGCTCGCCCGATCCCCGAAAGGCGCCCTTCCGCAGCAGGATCCACAAAACCGTC